>Ga0210396_10001356_pt1 | contig 26945 bp, 23 predicted proteins | sample IncBWH17OmetaG_FD_155466 | JGI IMG/M metagenome (GOLD analysis project Ga0210396, IMG submission 155466) | Forest soil microbial communities from Barre Woods Harvard Forest LTER site, Petersham, Massachusetts, United States - Inc-BW-H-17-O ... | reverse complement strand
TAGGGAAACCCAACGCCTCTATCATTCCTACAATGAAAGGAATTTTGCGGCTACCGAAGTCGATGATATGAAACATAAATTATCCAGGTGATACCTGTACGCGTTAATCGATAATCACCATCTCCACTCTTCTGTTTTTCTGTCTTCCCTGTGGAGTTGTATTAGGCGCAATCGGTTTATCAGGACCGAACCAAAGGATTTTGAAACGTTTTTCGTCAATGCCTTTATCCATCAAATGTTTGGCTACGGCACGGGCTCTGTTTTCGCTTAGCTTCATATTGTCTTCTTTCTTACCCTGGTTGTCGGTAAAGCCACTCAGCTTCAGTTTCCATTCGGGCTTTTTCTTTAACAGAGCAGCCAGCTCATCAAGTGATGCAAACGATTCCGATTTAATGACATCTTTACCGGTTTCAAATTCCAGATTGCTGAATGCTTTTTTCAGTACCTGTGCTTCTTCCTTGGTAAGTTTGATAGGCACATCCGTTGCGTCCAGCTCGCTCAGTTTATTTTGATCCATTTTTATCTGTTCAAAACGGAAATAATGATCGGCTCCACGAACCAGTTTTTTCGTAATACCATTGGAGGTAATCTTCAGCTCGTTCAGATTCTGCGTATCATCACCTTCTACACTGAAGATAGAGTTCTCTTCGTTTGGCAAGGTCTCAAAATTGAAACTGCCATCCTTGGACCTTTGCACCTTCTGTAGCACTTTTCCGCTTTTATCCATGACAATCAGAGTTGCTACCGGGCATCCATTATTATCGACAGGTCCTGGTTTGTCAGGACACAGATCCACCTTATCAGGAACACCATCTCCGTCACGATCGGGGCAGCCATGCAATTCTTTAGGGCCAGGCTGATCAGGACATTCATCATCCTTGTCAGGAACACCATCACCATCTCTGTCGGGGCAGCCATTGAATTGTGGGAGCCCCGGAACATCGGGACAAGCATCCAGCTGATCGGGAATTCCATCTCCGTCTCTATCGGGACAACCGTGCAATTCTTTTTTACCAGGTACATCCGGGCACTGATCTTCCGAGTCGGGAACATGATCACCATCTCTGTCAGGACAGCCACTGAATTCCCAGGTGCCTGGAACATCCGGACATTTGTCTTTTTTGTCAGATACCTTATCATGATCCCGGTCTTTTACACCGTGATACGGAATGGGTATTTTAAACAGGACATGAAATTCTCCTCCAAAAATATTGGATTGTCCGAAATAACTGTTGATGGCATTTGATCCGAAGATGACAGGCCCCAGACGGATATTGACACCATAATTCAGGTTACGGTAACCATCATAGGATACAGGAACGAATACTCCAAACCAGCGCTGATCCCAGCGTGGAACAAAAGCGATTTTCGAAATTTCATGAACTTGATTGGCTGTGTTAAACTGGAAGGCATACATGCCCATCAGTCCGGCATAAAAATCTTTGTATACATTATAATCCGCCTGAAAACTGAGATTGGAAGGAAGAACCATATAAAACGACTTGTCTGATTGCTTTTCCACAAAACGTTTTTTGATAGAATCATCAAATGCAGCCAGATTGGGTGGCGCGAATTTGGCAATGTCCCATAAGTTGACATTGGCAGTGAAATCGTGACTGTCGGGAGCTTTGGCATATTTAATACCTCCTAAGTCGTTTACTGAAAGACCAAATTTGAATTTGTATTTGTTTTTCCAACGCATGTCAAGATTCGTCTCCCCATCCATGTCATATTTAAATTTTTGATAATTCGGGCGGTATTCATAAACCACACCGATGTCACCTCCGAAACCGAAACTGGATGCAGAAGGGTGAACCTGATTGGAATAAATATTTTGAAACAAAGCCGCTAACGTGAGTTTTGGATTGGAAGGATCAACAGGCGGAGCCAAATTGGTGGAATGTCCGTAACTCGCACTGGTATTGAAAACTGCAATAGTATCTTTATTGCTTACACTATAGTGAAGGTCTTTGATATTCATATAAAAGGCACCGAGGCCCTGAAGCAACTTGAGTGTGGCACCTGCTTTGAGAAAATGCTTTCCGTCGTCTTTAAATACATGAGCAAAAGTGACCCCATACTCTGTCCATGACATAAATTGCAAACTCAGATTCTTATTGTCGAGAGTTTGAGCGTATTGTGCACTATCCTGAAGACCTTTGTAGATTTGATGAGCCAGGTTTGGTTCCAGACCATCAACGTTTAAATAAGTGCGGTTTCTGGCAATGAATCCAATCGAGTTTTTAGGATTAATGCGAATCATGAAGGAGGGCAAATGAATGCTTGCATTCAAAAACATGGATTTGTTATCTCCATTCATCCTTTCGGTGATATCATTGAACGGACCATTGTTATTGTTATTGCCGTTATTGTTATTTCCTTTGATCAATTGTTTACTGAACCCTAAGTAATTGTTTGCAAAACTTATATCCGCTCCGATCAGTTCCATATCAAATTTGAATCGGCTGTCGGCAATAGAAGCAGGGTTCAGATAGGCCCCTGTTATTCCGGAATAATTGCTCATGGAATAGCCCATGAAATCCTGTGCGGATATCCGTAAGACAATAAGGAGCAAACTACAGACGAGGAGGGTAAGGGTTTTCTTCATGCAGATTTGAGTAGATAAACAAATATCTGCAAAAAAACGCATTTAAGGGAGTGCGTAGACGTATATATTTTTGCCTTCTCCGGTAATAAGCTGAAAAGTATTATTGTGATTTATATCGCCTATGCTAAAAGGTATTTTCCCTTTCAATGGGAAGCCTTGTGGCTGTGTGCCGCTTTCATTGAGCAGATAGAGCTCTCCATTGCTTTCCGATACAACTCCCAGTTGTCCATGCCCGTCGGGATTTAATATAAAGAATGGGGGCTTACTGATAGTATCAGAAAAGGTATAACTGAAAAGAAGGGACTTGTCCTGGGTAAAAACAGACAGTTCATTTCCATCCATGAAAATATATTCGGGATTTTTATCTCCGTTCATATCCTCATAAAGGAAATAGGGGTTGGTATTGAATTTTTTAAAGGGGATATGTTCTGTTTTGCCGGTCATGCTTATCCGGGTAATATTACCCAGGCTGTCTGCCGCAACCAAAAAAGTATGTGAAGGATCTTTTCCCTGGGCCAGACTGAATGTATTCAACGGATAAGGAAGTTTGTCCTTGAACCGGATCTGGTTTTCGCCATGCCGGTCGAACACATATACTTTTCCTTTTATATCAGCTACAAGCAGATAGTCCTTTCCGGCCGCAACAGTATGAAGCAGTTGTGCACAGATGCTATCGTCGGAAACAGGATCTTTCCATCCTTCCACTGCTTTACCTTTGACGGTGAAATTCCGGATGTGTTTATCAGAACAGGCCACCAGGATCCGGTATTCATTTTTGTGTTCATAATCCATCAATGCCAGGCCATTGCTTGCTCCGGAAGGTATCGAAACGGGAAAACCATCCAGATCTTTGCCATTCCTGTCTATCAGATAAAGATGCGATCTGCTGTTAAACAGTATCTGAAGTTTATTGTTTTTGAATGCGTCCACCTGATAAACAGGGCTCATGATTTTTTCGGGAAGTGATTTGGACCAAAGGATCTTACCGGTATTACTGATGAGGTAAATTTTATTCGATTCGTCCTGTACAAAAATATCCAGGGTATTGTTCAGGTGATTGATAAGGAGCTGTGGACGGAAATGAAAAACAGTATCCAGATGCGTCTCCCAGAGTGAGGTGGTTTCTTTTTTGTACAAAGGATTTTCTTCGAGATAGGAAGAGGTATAAAAGAGGTCGCCTCGTGAGGTAAACTGAACCCCTAGCGCTTCGAACTTTAACAATAAATCGGTTTGTTGCCGGAAACTGTTTCCCAGCTCTGTGGATGAAAATGCAGGATAGATGGATCTGGAACGGGCTATATTGGTATAGAAACAGATATTGGATTTGGATGCCAGGTTTGATGAAAATTTATTGTAGTGGCTGTCTTTGCTGAGGGTATGATCGCTATCTACCAAACGAAGATAGCGTTGCAGGGATGACACCGAATTGCCGAAGATGAAATAATTATCGATGCTGGTATAGTAGTTCTGATTTACCGCATAAGCGCTTCCAAGCAGCAAAGGAAACAGTCCCCGTATTTTCAGTTGTCTGATTACATGATGACCATACATGACTGTGTCATTCTTTACTGAATCATGTTTACATACAGATGCACAAAGTTCATCGAGGTTTTTAGCGGCATGTTCCATGTGATCGGAACGGAGAATAACAAAGGGAGATGCAATAGAGTCGGCTGTTTCCGGTTCTCCCTCGCACAGCAGGGAAACGGTTTCCGTTTCTATCCAGGAAGAGAATTCTGCGCCCAGATCAGTTTCGTATTTTTTGTTGATGGAGTCAAGTCTGGCTTGTGCAATAGGAGTTCTGGTTTTGTTATAAGCCTGGAAGTAAGAAGGGAAATTGCTGTATCCGAAATGGATGAAGGAAGCCGTGGAGGATGGCATTGCACTCACGGCTTCTATGGGTTGTGGATTCTGATCATGAAAAAGATTCAGGTAGTTGGCTGTGGGCTGTACAGAACAGAAGCCATTAAACAGAATGCTTTGTGGACGGATGCTGGCATCGAGTGCAACCCATTCTGCAAAACCACCCTCGCCGGATAATGAGGAAGCGAAGGATTCGTTGAGAAATGGCTGAGGCCAGAAATTTTGCCCCGGGAAATGCAGAAAAATGCGGAGATCGAAACGGGAAGATTTGGCGGTGCTCAGTACCGACTGAAAGGCGGGATTGTCGAGGAGCGATTGTTTGGAAAGACGCTGATCAATGGCTTTTTGTATGAGATGTTCACTGGTGGAAATGAGCAGGATTCCTTTGTTGATGGAAAAAAAACAGATTTCATTTCGCTGGGCTGTATTAATGGAAGAAATGCCGTTTTGTTTGCTGCGGATAACATAGGAGGCACTCAGAAAATCGATAATTCTGGAAGAACCGTTTTCGGGAATGGAAAAGGAGCATAAAAAATCAAGACCGCTTTCGGAAGGATGGGCGGAGATAAATAAAGGGTGGCCTTCTGTAATAGTACGCAGGCGTTCATTGGTGGCTAACAAAGAATCGAGTTCATGAAGGGTATTGCGCAAAGAAGAAAAAGAAGGGATGGATTTCAGATCCTGCCATATAATATTGGAGCCTTCGGAATTGCGAAAGAGTGATTGTGTTTGTCTGGATTCAATAACAAATGTGGCATCTGTTGGGATTGCCAGCATTGCATTGGGTTCCGGTTCCTTTTCTTTGCGAAGCCTGAGGTAAAAAAACAAACAGGCACAAAGAAGCAGAAGGGCTAGGAATGACCAGACTAATTTTCTAACCATAATGGGATCAGTCGTAAACTGGGTAGAAAATTACACAATAAGAAAAGGCCGGAATGATCCGGCCTTTTAACTTTTCAAGATAGTAATGTGAATGAAAGGATCCTTTTAATGAGAAGAAACGATGAATTTACCTGCTGATGAGCAGGAATTTCCTGTAATACGGTATGTATAGATACCTGCAGGCAGGGAAGTGGTAGAGAAGCTGATTCCGTTTTCTCCGCTTGCTCTGTTTTCATCGGCAACAACCATCAGTTCCCTGCCCATCAAATCACTGACAGTGATATGGAGGTGATCGGCTTCCGGAAGACGGAAACGGATATTGGCTGTTTCCTGACAAGGGTTTGGAAAGAAAGAAAGATCGGCCAGCGGAGCAGGACCATCATTTATACCGGTAACAGTTGTTCCTTTTGTAACCAGCCAGATTGTAGCGTTCATTATTAATAACTGGTGATTGCCGGCAGCATCTGTAAAATATCCATTGTATAAAGTACAAGAAGGATTACCGGTGCCATCATCCGGAGGAGAACTGTCGCCCATGGCAGCAATTTTTCCTTTGCCATATGTAGAGTGAGCAAACATAACACCGGTAGTGCCACCTGCTGTAGAAGCTGTCATGTATACTACTCCTTTTACGTTCGGATTGGCCGTAGGGCTTAAGGTCATGGATGTGCCGTTGCTCCATTTGGCTTGTGTTACATTGCCCATAGGGCCATGCAGACAGGAGTCGCCGGGTAGATTTGCAATATTGGTAGTTGTTTCCGAAAAATTGGCAAGGTCATAAGCAATACCAAAAGGGTTGTTATTATCAACACCATTGTTGGTCAAAAAATCGTTCCAGATCATAGGCGAATCCCATCCGTCACCATTTCTGTCTGATCCGGTATGGTCGGAGATCATAAACAAGCCTCCTCCATTTGCAATAAAATTCATTAAGGCTGTTTTTTCAGTGGTCGTGAATTTAATATTGGGTTCACAAATGACAACCGCATTGTAATTGGAAAGATCCTGAGCAGCAGAAGTACCATAGGTGAAGGGCACATTCCATGGCAGGCTTTCTACCTGATAGTTATGTTTGGCACAATCAATACCCCAGGCTGAAAGTCCGCCTTCCCAATACGTTTCTGCCGTTGATGCTGTAACACCGCTTTGGGCAGGTGTAGGAAAACGCTGTGCATCCGATTTGTTACCTGTACAGCAGGACGCAGGTCCTCCGCTAAAATCAAGGTCGTGAAGATCGGCATCCGGTATCCAGTCGGCATTGCTACAGGTTGTGGCGTGTCCTCCGTCAAAGAGAATTTTAATTGTTGATTGAGCCCTGACGGTAAAGGTTATAAAAAGGGCTGCTCCTAATAGGAGGGTGGTATTTTTCTTCATAATAAGTATTTTGCTAATGCTGTTAATGTAAAGATAATTCAAATTTAACATAGGAGCAAGCTGATTTAAATGCTGGAAATTGATTTGAAATCATGTCGTAAAGCATTCTAGTTTATTGCTTGTCAGTAATTTACAAGCAAAAGACAAAAGAATGTCGTTAGTCGTTTGGAATACCTTTCTGGTCGAAACCGGCTCAGAATTGATACAGAATTGAGGGCTGTTTGTTAATACTCAATTTTCAGCTGGATGGGTAGCAGCTGAAAGGAAACACGGTGATGAACACAGGGGCCATGCTGACGTATAGCGTCTCTGTGTTTAACAGTTCCATATCCTTTATTATTTAACCAATGATAATGCGGATAGGATTCATGGAGCTTGTCCATATAATCATCCCTATACGTTTTGGCGAGAATGGATGCTGCGGCAATGCTTTTATATTTTCCGTCTCCGCCAATAATACACTGATGAGGGATGCCGGAATAAGGGCGAAATCGATTACCGTCGATAAGAAGTAACTCCGGTTTTTGTTTGAGTGCATCAATAGCACGATGCATAGCAAGAAAAGAAGCATTCAGAATATTGATCTCATCAATTTCTATGGCTTCTACCTGCGCCACGGCCCAGGCAATAGCTTCTTCCTCAATAAGCGGACGTAATTCCTTTCGCTGCTTGTCGGTCAGTTGTTTGGAATCATTTAATAACGGATGACGAAATGATTTGGGTAGTATAACGGCAGCGGCAAATACGGGTCCTGCAAGACACCCGCGCCCGGCTTCATCACAGCCGGCTTCTGTCATCTGTTTGTCGAAATAGCTTTTCAGCATAGCAGACTTCCTTTATATGCTTTTCATTTTCCCTTACCCGCCAGATACGGTCTTTTCTACCGATTGCCATAACAGCTCTGCTGTCCTGTCCCAGGAGAAATTTATTCTTCTTATCCGCCCGGCTTCCACCAGTGATTTCAACAGGTCTTTGTCTTTTGTAATACGGATCATAGCATCTGCAACCGATTCAACAGAAAACGGGTCCACGAACAAGGCTGCGTTATCCGCTACTTCGGGCAGTGAACTGTTGTTGGAGGTAATCACAGGTACATCGCATTGCATGGCTTCCAGCAAAGGAATACCGAATCCTTCAAAATAAGGTATGTAGGTGAGGGCATAGGCCGCAGCCATAATGCGGTACAATTCAGTTTGTGGTAAACGACCGGTGAAAATGACATCCTCCTTATAGGATAAGGAAGTGTATATGGATTCCAGCTCGGAAGTCCACCAGTAGCGATGTCCTACCAGCAATAGTTTCATCGGGCTTCCGGTTTCTTTCTTAAACAAGGCGAAGGCCAGAAGCAGACGTCCGATATTTTTCCGGGGATGCAGGGATCCTACAAACAGAAAATAGGAAGCCCCCTTTGTGTATTGGTTACGTATCAGTTCCTGTTCTTCCGTCGGAAGTGGATGATAGTTTATATCTGCTCCGTTATAAACGATATCAATTTTATCGGGATTGATATGGTAGGTATTGGTGATATCCGATTTAGAAAACCGGGAAACAGTTGCTATCCGGGATGCTTTGGATGCAAAACGTGGAAAAAAATAATTGTAATATTTTCTCACTGTCCAGGGCACATCGGAAGGATAGTGAGCAAAATTGAGGTCGTGAATGACGGCCAGTTTTTTTGTTTTTCCATGTAAAGGCAAATAACCGTCGGGGGACAGGAAAAGATCAGGTTTAAGATCTTTTAATAAGCGACCAATGGAGAATTCGAACCAGATCCAGAATAAGATAGGGTGTCGGGCCTGGGGACCAAGCACTAAAGGGGTAATATTATCCGAGAAAATCATGTTTTCGTCGGGATCGCGGTCAAAAACAAAGATAAAATGGTGTTCCGGATGAGAGCGGGTCATCCGTTTTAGTGTTTCGTAAGTAAACCATCCAATGCCATCGAGTTTGTCTCTTATCAGCAGGCGGGTATTGACAACAATTTCCATTCTGTGGTTCTCCGGAACGAAATTATTGAAATTCCATGCCATCCTTTGGGTTTTTGTGATTATTTTGGCAACCGATGAAAACAGCGATCAAATTTGTTCTTCACACATTGTTTGGTTTTCAGAATTATCTCTACTTGTTTTCAAAATATAAGATAGAGGGGCTGAAACGGGATAAGAAGGAAGGCGACTTTTTTTATTTTCTTGAACTACTACCTGAAGGGGGGATGGTATTGGACATAGGTGCCAATATTGGTATTATGACTATTTATCTGGCTCGTGACCCGAAGCGGACGGTACTTGCATTTGAGCCCATGCCGTATAATCTTAAAACGTTAAAACGTATTATAGGTCATTATAAAGCAAAAAATGTAACTATTATGGATTGTGCTCTGGGAAATGAAAACGGATTTACGGAAATGGTGATGCCGAGAATTGGTGGGGTAAGGATGCAGGGACTGAGCCACGTAATGCATGACAGTATTGAAGATAATAATATAGGAGATAAGGTAAGGGTGCGTGTAGCGAAGCTGGACGATTTGCCGGAAATACAAAGCCCTCTGGCTATCACCGGTATAAAGATGGATGTAGAAAATTTTGAATCGTTTGTGCTGGAGGGGGCCATGGAAACTTTGAAAAAACATCATCCGGTGTTATACATAGAGCTTTGGGATAATGATAACAGGAAACGTTGTTTTGGATTGTTGTCGCAACTAGGTTATACTACTTATGTGGTGGAAAAAGGCCGATTAGTACTATTTGAAAAGCAGGAGAAACAGAATTTCATTTTTCTTCCCAAACCCTTGTAGATAATAAAGCGTAATTTAGCGCCGCTTTAAGAGGCTCATGCACAAAAAATTTCTCACCAATTTAGGGATTCTTCTTTTTCTCAATCTGTTGGTTAAGCCATTCTGGATGCTCGGTATTGAGCCGGAGGTACAGCGTCAGGTAGGGAATGTCAATTTCGGGGAATACTTCGCCCTTTTCAATTTTTCCTTTCTGCTGAATATCGTGCTCGATTTCGGGATCACGAATTTTAACAATAAAAATATTGCGCAAAACAATCACCTGCTTACGAAGCATTTTTCAAGTCTCTTCGTGCTCAAGCTTATCCTGGCGCTCATTTATATATTAGGGTCAGTAGTGGTGGGCCTGGTAATCGGTTATGACGTACGTCTTACCAAACTGCTCCTGCTACTCGGGTTTAATCAGTTTCTTATTTCCATGGTGTTATACCTGCGTTCGAATCTGCAAGGGCTTCACTTATTTAAAACCGATAGTTTTGTTTCTGTCCTCGACCGGTTGATTATGATTTCGGTGTGTGCGATGATTCTTTGGGGTAAGATGTTCAAGATACAGATGGACATCATGATATTTGCCTATATACAAACCGCGGCTTATTTCCTGACAGCCCTGATCGCTTTTTTTATTGTTGCCCGTAAGGCGGAAAGTCTGAAGCTTACACTGAGCTACCCGTTTGCTCTGATGATTCTTAAAAAAAGCTTCCCGTTTGCTATCCTTGTTTTGCTGATGACCTTTTATAACCGGATTGATGCGGTGATGCTGGAACGGATATTACCCACTCACAATCCTGAACTGGCCGAAAAGATTGCCTATATGAAAACATTACCGGCGGCTGCAAAAGAGCCTTTCCGAAGTGCAATAGAAAAAATGGATGAGCATGCCATGTTGAATGGTGCCGATCAGGCTGGTATTTATGCCAAAGCTTTCCGTTTGCTGGATGCTACCAACATGATCGCTTATCTTTTTTCCGTGATTTTGCTGCCAACATTTTCACGTATGCTTAAATATAAGGAATCGGTAGAGCAGCTGGTCAAGCTTTCATTCACGCTTATCATGACGCCCGCTATTGTGATTGCAGTAGGTTGTTGTTTTTACAGTCAGGAAATCATGAGTCTTCTTTATTCCGATCATATCCGGTCGTCAGCCCTTGTTTTTGCCCCGCTCATGTGCTGTTTTATGGCCATATCCACCACTTATATATTCGGCACCCTGCTTACCGCCAATGGAAATATGCGTCAGTTAAATACGATGGCTGCCTGCGGAATGGTATTGAATATAAGTCTGAATTTTATACTGATACCTCATTGGCATGCCATGGGGTCGGCATATGTCAGTTTGCTTACACAGGTTGTTACCGCATTGGTGCAGGTGCTTATCGTGCAATGGAGATTCAAGTTCAGGGTTAATTACCGCTTGCTTATCACCTTAGCTGTGTTTATTACCGGTGTGATCGGAATCAATTACCTGTCGCGGCTGTTTGGATACCACATCGAGAACCACCGCTGGGTGATTAACTTTATTATTATGATCGCAGCAAGTGTATTATGGGCATTCCTGATAGGCCTTATCAGCATCAAGTCGATGTTCCGGATGCTGAAATATGGGTAATAGCACCTTTTAGCTCTTTATAATGAGCTGATGGTTAGTTATTTGTATCTCTTCTTGTCTTTTCCGGGGTATTGGATAAATTTTCCTACTTTTGCCTTCCCTATACCGTAAATATTTATTCAGACATGACTGATTCCGGTAAGAACACGGATTTTGATTCAACAAATCTGATCTTTTTCTTTTATCGCTGGCGTAAACCATTACTGCTTATTGGTGGCGTTGCCTTTATCGTATCCACCATTGTTTCTTTCCTGATCCCGGAGCGTTACAAATCAACGGTAATTATGTTTCCGGCTACTACCAGCTCTCTGTCCAAAGCGCTTCTTTCTGAGAACCCTAGTGCCAAACAGGATGTATTGTTATTTGGTCAGGAAGAAGAAGCAGAGCAAATGCTTCAGATTTTGAATTCAGATGAAATACGAGATCGTATATGCAAGCGATTTAAGCTGATGCAGCATTATCATATTGATACCACGGACCGGTATAAACGTACCCGTTTGTATGATGAGTATCAAAGCAATATTACCTTTAAACGTACCGAATTTATGTCGGTAAAGATCGAGGTGCTGGATATCAATCCGGACACTGCTGCCCGTATTGCAAATGTGGTAGCTCAGTTGCTCGACTCCACAACTACACGTATGCAAAGAGAGCGTGCTTCTCAGGCATTCAGAATTGTTAAAAATGAGTATCTGGACAAGCTTAAGGATGTGAAATTCATTGGCGACTCCATGAATAAGCTGAATGAGAAAGGAATGTACGATTATGAATCCCAGTCATCCGTTGTGAGTGAGCAATATGCGATTGCTATTGCTAAAGGAGATGAAAGGGCTATAAAATCACTGGAACAGAAATTGAAAGTTATTTCGGAGTATGGCAGTGCTTATCTTTCGGTGAGGGACAACCTGACTCTTCAGACCAAGCAGCTGAATATGCTTAAGACCAAATTTGAAGAGGCAAAAGTGGATGCGGAACAGGAAATACCGCATAAATTTATTGTTAATAATGCGTTTCCAGCAGAAAAAAAATCTTCCCCTGTACGATGGATCATTGTTGCCGGATCCACATTATCAGCTATCTTAATCGCGGTAATATGTATTATTATTCTGGATAGTCTTAACCGTTATAGAAAAACTGAAAAAGGTGAACCCGTTCGATAATATGTCCTTTTTAAGGGTGATCTACAAATGGAGGTTTCAGCTTCTGATTGTATTTATCAGCGCAGGTGCTCTTGGATTCCTTCTGTCCAGCGAATGGTTTATTAAACCCAAGTACAAATCAACAGCAGTACTTTATCCTGCCAATCTCACTCCTTATGGAAATGAGACTGCTACGGAGCAGATGCTACAGTTGCTTCAATCGGCTGATATCAGAACCACCATCTGTCAGCGATTCAATCTGGCGGACCGATATCAGATTGATATGAACAAAAAGGGTGCTTATTCTGCACTGTACGATACCTATAGCGACAATGTGGATATACGCCGCACGGAATTCGAGTCTGTTAAGATAGATGTATACGATACCGATCCTCAACAAGCCTGTAGCATTGTAGATTCAATTATCGGTATGATGAATATGAAAGCCCGGATTTTGCAGCGTTCAAAAACCGCGGAGGTGGTAAATCTGTTGAAAGAGGAGCTGGATTACAAACAAGCTGAAATAGATACCCTGGAAGTTTCCCTGAAGATATTGCGTGAGAAATACGGGTTGCTTGACTATTATATTCAAACCAAAGAAGCACTGAAACGTTACTATAAATTGATTACTTCAGGTGCTACGAAAGATCGACTTGTGGAACTGGATGGAATTCTGAAAAATCTGGAAGCTAAAGGAGCACAATCTGTTTCTCTGAAACAAATGCACCAGAAAGCGTATGAGTCGTATTCCGATATACGGGTGCAATATGATAAGGCTCTGAGTGATAGCCGCAAGGTGCTTACCTATGCGAATGTTGTGGCAAAACCCTATCCTTCGGATAAGAAATCCACCCCTGTTCGATGGGTTATTATGTGTATCTGCGCCATATCTGCATTTGTGTTCAGCCTCCTCGTCATTGTTGTAGTGGAGAACAAAGGATTTTTTTCCAAGCTTAAGTAGCCTTGACCGATCAACTAAAATTCAGGTGGGTTTTCAGCCTGAGCGCGGCTTTTGTGGTGCTCAATGCCATTTTGTGCTTTTATGAGTTCTATTGGTTCAGCCTCATCCCCTTTGTAATAGTTATTATTTACCTGGCATTTGTTTCGGTTGATATCCTTCTTCAGCTGATTGTTTTTTGTACTCCGTTTTCCATCAATTTGTCGGATCAGGAAATCAGATTAGGGCTTAGTCTGCCTACAGAGCCTCTCATGATCGGGATCATGCTGTTGTTCTTTTTTAAGATGCTTTATGAAGGGAAGTACGATGTCCGTATCCTGAGACATCCGGTAACTGTTGCCATACTTTTAAACCTCATCTGGATTCTGATAACTTGTGTCACCAGTGAAATGCCGGTGGTGTCATTCAAATTTCTGCTTGCCAGATTGTGGTTTGTTGTTTGCTTCTACTTTATTGCCGTGCCTATGTTCCGCAATAAGAAAAACATACGCAGGTTCGGCTGGTTGTATATCATTCCCTTGCTCGGGGTGATCGGATACACGATTTACAATCACGCTCTGCTTGGATTTCGGGAAGATCCTGCTCACTGGGTTATGGCTCCTTTCTATAACGATCATACAGCCTATGGAGCGTTGTTGGCTATGTATTTCCCGCTGGTGGTTTCCTATATCTTTAACCGATCTTATTCCGCTCCGGTACGAATACTTTCCGTGCTCCTGTTTGCGATCTTTTCGGTGGCACTTATATTGTCATATACCCGCGCTGCATGGGTAAGTTTGCTGGTAGCCTTAGTGTTGCTCATTATCTATCTGTTGAAGGTTCGTTTCCGTACGTTCGTTATTGTGCTTGGCGGGATAGGAATTGTATTAGCCTTGTTCTGGACGGATGTGATGATGAAGCTGGAAAAAAACAGACAAGACTCCTCTACCAATCTTACCGAGCACGTTCAGTCCATATCAAATATTTCAACCGATGCTTCCAATCTGGAACGGATCAACCGCTGGCATGCGGCCATGCGTATGTTTAATGAACGTCCTTTTTTCGGATGGGGGCCAGGTACCTACAGTTTTCAGTATGCTCCTTTTCAGTTGTCTACGGACCGGACTACCATCAGTACCAATGCCGGAAACAAAGGAAACGCCCACAGTGAATATATCGGGCCTTTGTGCGAATCGGGTGTTATAGGAGCCGTATCCTTTATAGCAATACTTATCTGTGTGCTTTGGACAGGATCAAGGCTTTATCATGCATTGCCCAACGGAGATTTGAAAATAACAGTATTGGCTGTATTGCTTGGGCTTGTAACCTATATGGTACATGGAGGGCTAAATAATTTTCTGGATACAGACAAAGCTTCTGTCCCTTTCTGGGGCTTTATCGCTATTCTGGTTGCGGCAGATGTGTATCACAAAAATAAAACGGAAGGAATGCGCTCAGAAAATCCGGCAGCTGAATAAAGCAATATCATCCACATAAGGCCGGCTTCCTTTGTGTCTTATCACATCAGCAATGATGGTATTGTTAAGGGTTTCCATATCGCCGTTGAATTTGGAGCGGAGGGTATCTTTTAACATACTAACACCGAATTCTTCCCCTTCTTCATTTTCAATTTCAACCACTCCATCGGTATAGCACAGTACTACGGATCCGGGGTCAATGCTTACCACACCTTCTTTCACTTTGCTTAGCTCATCAAACATGCCCAGTCCGGTACACCCTACTTTAAGCATGGTAATACTATTTTCTGTGCCGAGCAAAGGGGGATTATGACCGGCATTAATATAGGTCAGAATTTTTGTGACAATATTATACCGGGCAATGAAAAGGGTTATGAATTTTTCACCTTTGGCATTCTGAATCACTTTGGTATTGAGTTCTTTGACCAGATCGCTAAGTGATGACATATTATTCAGAAGGATGCGCAGGTTAGCCTGGAAATTGGACATTAATAATGCTGCAGGCACTCCCTTGCCTGAAACATCGGCCATGCAAAATGCCACTTCATTTTCATCCAGCTGAATGAAATCATAATAATCGCCACCCACCTGCTGATGGGGCAGGTAATAAGCTGCGATCTGAAGCAATCCATTGTTGGGCAGTTTGCTTGGGAAAAGCATGTTTTGCATTTCAGAAGCCAGCTCAAGCTCTTTACGCATGGCTGCCTGCCGGATATTTTCCTTTGCCAGTTTTTTGTTTTCAATGGCCACCATAATAATGTTGGCCAGGGTCTGAACAAACGGAAGGTGTTTGATAGCGGCACTTACCTCCAGTTTGTCCTCATTCAGATCGCCGATTAGAACATAGGCCAAGGGGCTGGCTTTGTGATAAACAGGAACAACAATTTCGAATGTATGCTGGGCTGCGGAAGAGGTATAGTCAATCGTGCTGATTTCTTTGATATGACCAAATTCCTTGGCTACATCAATGGTAGCCATTTCAGCCTCCACACCATATTTAAGGAGGCATTTCCAGTCTTCATCGTAACTAAACAGAATAAGTTTGCCAATACTTAGCTGGCTGCGAAGTACATTTTCAAAGATCTCCAATAGCTTCTCCGTCGAGAAATTGCTATTGATAGCCTTTGTGACTTCCAGGATGGAATTTAATTTAATGTCCTTGATTTTCGGTTTGGAAACCGCAGGTTTTCCTGTTATTTCATCGGCCATGCTCAGAAATAGTCTAGAATCAAAGTTAATCAATTTAGAGATAAAAAGGAAAGCGGAAAGCGGTAAAGAGCAGGGGGAAGGAAACTATTTATTCAGCTTTTGAAGGATATCCGGAATACGGCGGACCAGAAATAATTCTTTCATTTTTTCAGTGGCTTCACCGGCAGGGCTTCCAAACCAGGTTTTTCCCGGAGGAATGTCATTGCCTACACCCGATTGAGCGAGCACGGTACAGCCTTTGCCTAGTTTTACATCACTTTTTACTCCTACTTGTCCCCAAAGAGTTACTCCGTCTTCAATGATACAAACCCCTGCTATTCCTACTCCGGAGGCAAAGAGACACATTTTCCCGATTACGGTATCATGACCTATTTGAACCTGGTTGTCTATCTTGGTTCCTTCGCCGATGACAGTATCACCGGATACGCCTCTGTCAATCGTGCAGCAGGCTCCAATTTCCACCTTGTTGCCAATTACCACTCTGCCACAGGAGATTAGTTTGTCGAGGCTTTCCGTTCTTTTTTTATAATAAAAAGCATCGCTGCCGATTACAGTATTGGCATGAATGATAACATCATCTCCGATTATGCAATTATCATAGATCACAACGTTCGGATGGATAATACAGTTTTCTCCGATAACAACATGTTGACCCAGATAAACACCCGGCATCATTACGCTGCTTTTTCCCACTTTCGGAGCAGGATCGGTAAGCGCATTTTTTTTCAGCGCAGAAAAGTGAAGGGTAAGTTTATTGTAATCGCTGAAAGGATCGGTGCTGATGACTAATCCTTTTCCCGGAGGACAATCCACCACCTTGTTGATCAATATGGTGGAAGCGTTGGAGGAGAGTGCTTTCTCGTAATATTTGGGATGATCCACAAAGACCAGATCGCCTGTTTCAACGATATGAATTTCATTGAATCCGGTAATGGAATGACCAGGGTCGCCAATGAATTCGGCATTTATCAGTTTGGCAATAGCATCCAGTCTATGGGCGGGGATCTTCATTTGACCCGCTCTACATAGGTATTCGTTCTGGTGTCTATTTTAATTTTCTCACCTTGGTTAACAAACAAAGGAACGTTAACGATACCACCTGTTTCCAGGGTAGCCGGTTTAAGGGTGTTGGTAGCTGTATCCCCTTTCATACCGGGTTCACAGTAGGTGATTTCCAGTTCAACAAATACTGGAGGTTCGGCAAGGATAGGGGTATCGCCTTCAAAAGAAACTTTTACTTCCATTCCTTCTTTCAGAAAGCTCATAGAGCTGCCTAGCATGGTGGAAGGGATATAAATCTGTTCAAATGTTTCATTGTCCATACAAACGATAAAATCGTTTTCAGGGAAAATATATTGCAATACTTTGTAGTCAACCCGTACTATTTCAACCAATTCGCCGGAGCGGAAACGGTTTTCAACCAGTTTGCCCGATTTCAGGTTACGCATCTTAGCCTGGTAAAAAGCGCGAAGGTTACCGGGGGTACGGTGTTGATATTCTTCAATACGACAAAGTTCGCCGTTAAAACGGATTACGGAGCCAATGCTGATATCGCCTGTGTCTGCCATGGAAATCTTTTTTTGTGATCAGATAAATTTTACCAGAAGCTGGTTTTTGCCCTTTTTAGGGGCTGCAAATATAGGATTTATAGGGGAAAAACAAAGATTATCCTTCAATTCTTGTAATCTTCCATCCGAATCCCTGTTTTACAGAAAGGATATTCATGATTCTGCTGATTGGAACATACCAGAATAAGCCGCTGATCGGAATGAGCCTCAATAAGCCGTTGGTACCAGTTTATGGCTGGCTGATCCAGATTGCTGCAGGGCTCATCCAGACAAAGCAGAGCCGTATCACTCAAGATAGCCAATCCAAGCTTTACCCGTTGTTTCATACCGGAGGAGTAATGTCTCAGTTCTTTTTTTCGGGCATGCTCAAGTCCAAGGAGAGCCGGGATTTCTTCCGGACGGAGGGATTTACGAAAGGGTTTAAGACCCGCATGGAAAGCCAGGTGTTCATCCAGATTCAACTCTTCCAGCAATTCCATATAAGGAGCAGCATAACTGATATGCCGGAACAGGTTTTCAGGAAGAATCGTTTTTTCTTCATGTACGAAGGTGAGCTGTCCTTCACTGGCAGAGGAGTGACCGGCAATGATTTGCAAAAGAGTTGATTTTCCCGAACCGTTTGATCCGAGTATGACGGTATGCGCAGTTCCTTCAAAAGTATGGTTGATGCCAGCGAATATCCGGTCCCTGTTGAAACGTTTCCCTACATTATTCAGGGTAATGGTCATATCACGGATAAAATAGGCTGTTAGGAAATTCCACGCATAATTCCATTCGTAGATTCCCGGATAAATTTGAGAATCAAATCTTTTGCTGCCGAAGCAGGGGCTTCCTGTTCAATCACAGCCAGGGCATTGGTTACGTTTAAGCCTTTTACATAAAGGGTGCGGTAAATATCTTCAATCTGCAGGATGGTTTCATTGTCAAACCCTCTTCTGCGGAGTCCGACAGAATTTACACCTACATATTGCAATGGTTCGCGGGCGCCTTTGGTAAATGGAGGTACATTTTTTCTTACCCCGGTTTGTCCGGCCACAAATGAATGGGTGCCGATGTGTACAAACTGTGCAACACCTACATATCCTTCCAGAATAGCATAATCTCCGATTACCACATGTCCGGCCAGATTCACACTATTGGCCAGCACAACATTATTGCCAAGTATGCAGTCATGACCGATGTGTACATAGGCCATTAACAAACAGTTATTGCCAATAGCTGTTTTGAGCCGGTCTTCGGTCCCTCGGTTTACAGTAACGCACTCCCGGATTACCGTGTTATCGCCAATCTCGGTTAATGTTTCTTCCCCTTTAAATTTTAAATCCTGAGGAATGCCGGAAATGACGGCTCCGGGGAATATCTTGCAATTCTGACCTATCCTGGAACCTTCCAGAATAGTAGTGTGTGGCCCTATCCAGGTGCCATCACCGATGACCGTGTTTTTGGCAATAAAGGCAAACGGTTCTATGATAACGTTTTTGCCAATTTTTGCATCCGGGTGTATATAAGCAGCAGGTGTAGACATAAGCATCAGGCAGAAACAGCCACAGGTTTTGTAATGTTTTTCACTTTCACGATTTGAGCCATCATTTCAGCTTCCATCACGGGTTTGTTATTTACATAAGCAACTCCTCCCATATGACAAATGCCTCGTCGGATAGGAGTTAACAACTTTAGATCAAATACCACGGTATCGCCTGGAAGTACCTTCTGTTTAAATTTCACATTGTCAATTTTCATGAAGAAGGTCAGGTAGTTTTCGGGATCCGGTACGGTTGACAAAACAAGAATGCCTCCTGTTTGTGCCATAGCCTCTACCAATATAACTCCTGGCATAACAGGGTTTCCAGGGAAATGGCCTTTGAAAAAATCTTCATTCATCGTTACATTCTTGAGTCCTACCACCGAATCGGAGGTAAGCTCCATAATCTTATCAATGAAGAGGAATGGAGGGCGATGCGGAAGCATGCGCATGATATCATGTATTTTGTAAAGGGGCTCTTTATTGATATCGTAGTTGAATACCGGTTTTTTAGAGCGCTCTTTCTTAATAAGCTCTTTGATCTTTTTTGCAAAAGCTACGTTTCCGGCATGTCCCGGACGGGCTGCCAGAATATGTGCTTTGAGCGGTACACCGATGAGAGCCAGATCGCCGACAATATCCAATAGTTTGTGACGAGCCGGCTCATTATAAAAATGAAGCTGGGTATTGTTCAATACGCCTCTGCCTTTTACTTCCACATCGGAATGAAAAACACTTCTCAGATGTTTCAGTGTTTCGTCTGAAATAGGTTTATCAACCAGTACAATGGCATTGTTCAGATCACCACCTTTAATAAGGTTATGTTTGAGAAGGGCTTCCAGTTCGTGCAGAAAAACAAACGTACGGCAGCGTGATATCTCGTCTTTGAACTGATGAATATTATACATGCTGGCATGCTGCGTACCAAGGAGGTCGGAATTATAATCTACCATAACGGTGATGCGGTAATCATCCTGAGGTACGGCCAGCATCTCTACCTTTTTAACCGGATCTTCATACGTCAGATTTTCTTTCAGTATATAATATTCCCGGTCGGCATTCTGTTCCTGTTTTCCGGCTTTTTCAATAGCTTGAATAAAAGGCCAGGAACTGCCATCCATGATGGGCACTTCCGGTCCATTCAGTTCAATCAGCACATTGTCGATTTCCAAACCAACCAATGCACCAAGGGCATGTTCGGTGGTACTTACACGTGCTCCGTTTTGTTCCAGGCTGGTGCCTCTTGCCGTATCCACCACATTATCCACATCGGCATCAATGATGGGCATGCCATCCAGATCTATCCGTTGAAACTTAAAGCCATGATTTTCAGGGGCCGGTTTAAACGTTATTGTTGTGAATTTACCGGTATGTAATCCTACACCGGAAACACTGACAGGGCTTTTGAGCGTGTGTTGTTTGTCCATGGTATCTCTTTGTTTCCCGCCGTAGCTTCCGGGAGATCAGCAATTTGGATAGCTGTAGTTTTTGTTGCCCCAAAATTAAAGAAATAATTGGAAAAACAGCCCCCCGGGGTTTATTAAGCTCCTGTGGTTCTAACGTAATGCCTTGGGGTAGCACAGGAAGTATTTGCGGACGGTATTTGAAATAAGATCCACACCCAGCTGATCCGATGCTTCGGAGATATCTACCACACTTCCGTCTTTTGCCAGAATCTTGATCTGAAGCTGATCTGGCCGGTAGGTATCATTGCTTACATCATTTGAAAATACAAGATAAGAAAGGTCCTTTTCCGGAAGTTTGTATAATGCTTTTGCCTGTTGTTTGAGTTTGTTGATCCGTTTGATTTCAAAAGGCTTTTTCTGGAGCTCTACAGCATAGAGGTTGCGGTCTACCAGATTTTTACAAAGCATGGAAAGGATCGTATCCGGGTGTCCTGTCCATACTTTGACAGATGCCATAATATCATGATCATCAAGCTGAGCAAACGAAGAAAGAAGATTTGGATCCGTTCTGAACGATTTTTCGGTATAACGGTGGTATAAAAAGACTTTTAATGCAGGGGTACAAAACAAATCCTGTTTTTGATTCAGCGCCAGCTCCCTTGCCCGCTTGAGGATATTGACCAGCAGATTTTCCGCGCTCAGTACTGCCTTATGAAGGTATACCTGCCAATACATCAGGCGCCTGGCAATAATAAATTTTTCAACGGAGTAGATGCCTTTTAATTCCACAACCAGCTCATCATCTACCACATTCATCATTTTAATGATCCGGTCGGAACTTACAATACCTTCTGAAACGCCTGTAAAAAAACTATCTCTCTTCAGATAGTCCAGCCTGTCTACATCCAGCTGACTGCTTACCAGCTGATGCAGAAATTTCTTTTTGTACCTGTTGCGGAAGATGAGAATAGCCAGATCCAGCTTTCCACCCATCTCTTTGTTCAGGCGATCCATAAACAAGGCCGAAATGGCTTCGTGTGAAACACCTTCTACAATACTATGTTCGAGTGCATGTGAAAAGGGCCCATGGCCTATATCATGAAGCAGGATAGCGATGGTTGCTCCTCTTGCTTCTTCGTTGGTTATTTTATGCCCTTTCATTTTAAGCACATCGATAACTTCGGTCATCAGGTGCATAGCCCCCAGAGCATGATGAAACCGCGTATGAAGGGCGCCGGGGTATACCAGGTTGGTCAGCCCCAGCTGTTTGATTCTTCTTAAACGTTGAAACCAGGGATGATTGATGAGTTCAAAAATCAATTCGTCCGGAACGGTTATGAAGCCGTAAATAGGGTCGTTGAATATTTTTCGTTTAAGTCTTTCAGGGTTCATATAGGTAGTAATAACGGCACCGTTATTTTTTCCGGGTAGGGGCAGCAGCCGGTTTACGGTTGTTTTTAGCAAACTCAGCCTGCACCTTGCTTAATTTTTCCTTCTCTACCTGTTCATGAAGCTGAGTCATTAGCTCTTCCAGGAAAGGCATATCATCAATCCGGCGCAGGAGGCTTTCCATTTTTTGTTTAAGAATTTCAGGTCTCATAAGACAAATATAAAGGTGAAAGAAAACCGGAATGTTAAATTATATTAAAAAGCCAGAACTGCAAATTTAGAATTTAATTGTCAGGCAATAAATGCTGTAACCAGCCGTTCTGAGATTGACCTGTTACGGATAACGTTTAGTCTGGTTTGTGGATCCTTGCATGAATAAGTTTACCTTTAAAACCTGAAATCAACTATGATGGACAAAATTCAAATTCTTTGGGCCGATGACGAAATAGAACTGTTGAAACCACATGTTCTGTTCCTTCAGGAAAAAGGTTACCTGGTACAAACTGCTAATAGCGGTGATGGAGCCCTTGATCTGATCAGGAAAAATAATTTTGACATTGTTTTTCTGGATGAAAACATGCCCGGTTTATCGGGACTTGAAACTCTTACACGTATTAAAGGGATCAAGAATGATTTGCCTGTGGTTATGATAACCAAAAGCGAAGAAGAGCAGATTATGGAAGATGCTATCGGATCCAAGATTTCGGATTATCTTATTAAGCCCGTCAACCCCAACCAGATACTCTTGTCTTTGAAAAAGATTCTGGATAATAAACGCCTGGTGAGTGAAAAAACCACTTCGGGCTATCAGCAGGAGTTCAGAAGCATTGGCATGACACTGAGCGATCGTTTATCACAGGAAGAGTGGAAAGAAGTGTACAAAAAACTTGTTTATTGGGAACTGGAGCTTCAGAAATCATCGGATCAGAGCATGTTCGAAATTCTGCAGATGCAGAAACATGAAGCCAATGCTCAGTTTGGAAAATTCATAGAGGGCAATTATGTAAACTGGCTGAATGGAAAAGATAAAAATGCACCCACCTTGTCGCATACGTTGATCAAAAACAAGGTGATCCCGCTTTTGGATGGGGAAGGCCCAGTTTTTCTGGTGCTGATTGATAATCTAAGGTATGACCAGTGGAAGGTGCTTCAGCCGGTGTTTCACAATTATTTTAAGACGGATAAAGAAGAACTTTTTTACAGCATTCTGCCCACAGCTACCCAATATGCACGAAATGCATTGTTTGCCGGTTTGCTACCTTCCGAGATAGAGAAAATGTTTCCGAACTCCTGGTTGAATGATGAAGAAGAAGGTGGAAAAAATATGCATGAAGAGCAGTTTCTGGCAGCTAATCTGAAACGTCTGGGCAAGGATGTGAAATATTCCTACAATAAAATTACGAATCATGCTGCGGGCAAAAAGCTGTCGGAGAATTTCAATAATCTGATGGGCAATAAGCTGAATGTGATCGTGTATAATTTCGTGGATATGCTTTCCCATGCACGTACCGAAATGGAAGTGATTCGTGAGTTGGCAGATGATGAAGCAGCTTACCGTTCTATCACCTTATCCTGGTTTGAGCATTCACCCCTTCATGAAATCATCAAAAGCATTGCCGAGAAAAAGGGACGTTTGATTATTACTACCGATCATGGAACGATCAAGGTTACGGAGCCATCCAAAGTAGTGGGAGATAAAAATGTGAATACGAATCTGCGTTATAAACAAGGTAAGAGTCTGGATTACGTAAAAAGAGATGTGTTTGAAGTCAGAAAACCGGAAGATGCTTTTTTACCCAAGCAACATGTAAGCACCGCATTTATCTTTGCCAAGGAGGATAAGTTTTTTGCATATCCGAATAACTACAATTACTATGTAAGCTATTATCGCAATACCTTTCAGCATGGGGGAATCTCGATGGAGGAGATGATAATACCTTTTATAGCGTTAAGTCCTAAATAATATAGAAGCTGTTTTTCTGAACCTGTGACTATCCTTGTTCCAACATTATCCGATTTGGCCGCGGCTGCCAGAGAGATGTTGACCGGTTATCCCGATCAGCGTGTTTTTGCTTTTTATGGTGCTATGGGAGCAGGAAAAACCACCTTTATCAAGGCTATCTGTAAGGAATTGGGAGTGGAGGGACCTACTTCCAGTCCCAGTTTCTCCATTGTTAATGAATATAAAGGTGCGGGAGGAATCAAACTATATCATTTTGATTTTTACCGGTTGAAAAGCGAGGCAGAAGCATCGGATATAGGGCTGGAGGAGTATCTTGATTCGGGTCATTATTGCTTTATGGAGTGGCCGGAGCGTATCGAAGGCTTATTGCCCTCAAATTACTTGAAAATCAATATAAAAGAGTCCGAAACAGGGCGGCACATTTCTTTTAGTAGTTGTCCTTAAATTTGCGATATTTGTAGCTCACTCTATGAGCGCATCTAAAGGATTGCTGGCCACATTAGCCAAAGGTGCCTTACTCCCGCAGGAAGAAATGCTGGAAGTAGGCCGAAAAAAAGGAAAACTATATATCGGTATACCGAGGGAGATCTCTTTCCAGGAAAACCGAGTGGCACTTGTCCCAGACGCGGTTGCATTGCTTGTCAATGACGGACATCAGGTGGTGGTGGAAACAAATGCCGGCAAGTCGGCCAATTTTCAGGATCACGACTACAGTGAAGCCGGAGCTCAGATTGCCAACAGCCCACAAGAAGTTTACAAAGCAGATCTTATTTTAAAAGTTGCTCCTCCATCTTTAGAGGAAATAGGGATGATGCAGCCCCGCAGTACACTGCTCTCCTCTTTACAGCTCACTGTTCAGCCCGAAAATTTTGTGAGAGAGCTGATGGCAAAAAGAATAACCGCTATCGCATTCGACTGGATAAAAGATGAAGACGGAATTTTTCCCGTTATCCGTTCTATGGGCGAAATTGCCGGTGGTACTTCTATCCTGATTGCTGCCGAATACCTGAGTAATGCCAATAACGGACAGGGTTCTATCCTGGGTGGTATTTCCGGTATTTCTCCTACAGAGGTTGTTATTTTAGGCGCCGGTACGGTAGGCGAATTCGCTACCCGTGCAGCCCTTGGATTGGGTGCTTCTGTTAAAGTATTTGATAATTCGGTGTATCGCCTTCGTCGTATGCAAAGTGCTATCGGAACAAGGGTATTTACCTCCATTATTCAGCCTCGTGTACTGGCTAAGCATTTGAAAACTGCTGATGTTGTGATAGGCGCTATCCGTGTTCCGCAAGGAAGAACACCGTGTGTGGTATCGGAAGAGATGGTGAGCGAGATGAAGGTAGGATCGGTGATTGTAGATGTGAGTATTGATCAGGGCGGTTGTTTTGAAACATCCGATGTAACCAATCATACGAAACCGGTATTCCGCAAACATGGAGTGATTCATTATTGCGTACCCAATATTGCTTCCCGTGTGGCACGTACTGCCAGCTATGCCTTCAGTACTATTTTTGCTCCCATCCTGCTTAATATAGGGGAAGAGGGTGGCGTGGATAAAATGCTTAAGAACAATATGGGCGTTCGTTATGGAGTGTATCTCTATTACGGAACGCTGACGAATAAATACCTGGCCGATACATTCAAGCTTTCCTATACGGATATTGACTTGCTGATGGCGGCTATCTAATTACACTTTCTTTGAATTTCAGAAGACGAATCACCCTGTATTTATCCGGTTTCTTAATCGGAGGTCTCATCGTTTGGTTTGGTTTGTTGAAAAACAGACCCGATGATGCATTAACTTCCTGGCTTCCTACCAAGCGGATTGTGATGCAATTGGATACCAACCCGATGGTATTAACCCACCATGCCGAATGCCGAATGCATTGCAGAGGTATTACAGAGACAGACATTCATCAGTTGATCAAAAAAGGAGATGTTAATTTCGGTAAGAGTGAAGTGCATGCCACTCCTTGTCCTAAATATGCCATGGAAGGCACTACTGCGCAAGGTCATCATTTGCGTATTATCTGCGCTGCCTGTGAAAAGGAAACACGGATTGTGACGGCTATTGATCTGGATTTGAAAGCAGATACTTGTAATTGTCCGGAGAAATAGGAGGCGGGAGGCAGGCGCAGGAGGCATAAAAAGGAGACAGGAGCAGGAGGCAAAAATAGGAAGCAGTAGGCAGGCGCAGGAGGCATAAAAGCCAGAATATTATATCATTTAGAGCCTAGAGCAAATCGTTCCGAATTATTTATCATTGCTCCTAACATCCGTCCGATTTCAGCAATTTTAGATTCCAGTTCTTCAAATTTTTTGTTTTCAATATAGTTGCAAGTCAAGGCAAACTTCAACCATACAGCAGTTTCACTGCATTCAGCATCAGCATCCGTTAATTTTGAAATAAAATGTGCCGGGTAGCGCTTTTTTCTATAAGCTTCTGAAATATTGCTACAGATAGACCTGGAAGATCTTCTTATTTGATCCGTCAGCGAATATTTCTCCTCCGAAGGGAAGGCTTTAGATGTATTAAAGATCTCCATCGCCATATCAAAAGCTTTCTGAAAAACCTTTAAATCCCAAAAGCCTTTTTTATCTGGCTCCAATTCGTTTTCATTGTTCATACGATAAAAGTATATCACAGAAAATGAGTACGAAATTCTTTTTTACTCCAAATTAAGGTATTGCTCCTGCATCTGCTTCCTGCTCCTGCATCTGGCTCCTGCGCCTGCCTACTGTTTACGTCTCTCCTTTTCTTTCATAATAAGCGACAACTCTCTTCCTGTCTGTCCTTTCACCGATGTGTTTTCCTGTGCTCTGCGGATCAGATAAGGGAGCACTTCTTTTACCGGTCCATAAGGAACATATTTTACCACATTATAACCGGCTTTAGCAAGGTTGAAGCTGATGTGATCACTCATCCCGAACAGCTGAGAAAAATAGATACGTTTATCGGAAGGATCCAGGTGTTGTTGTTCCATGGTATGTACCAGGTGCATGGAGCTGTCTTCGTTGTGTGTGCCGCAGCATAATCCCATGCGGGCAATATGGGTTGCACAAAAATCAAGGGCTGCATTATAATCGCGGTCGGTATCGGATTTGTTTTGTTGTATCGGATCCGGATATCCTTTTTCTGTAGCGCGGGCCCGTTCTTTTTCCATATAGGCACCTCGTACCAGTTTGGCACCTAAATGATAGTTGCCTTTC
>Ga0210396_10001355_pt1 | contig 26978 bp, 25 predicted proteins | sample IncBWH17OmetaG_FD_155466 | JGI IMG/M metagenome (GOLD analysis project Ga0210396, IMG submission 155466) | Forest soil microbial communities from Barre Woods Harvard Forest LTER site, Petersham, Massachusetts, United States - Inc-BW-H-17-O ... | reverse complement strand
GTTCCAGACATATGGAGGCTGTCTTATAACTACCGCTCAACGGCGCTGGAGCTTCGGGTTCGGTCCCGGCCGCTCCATCACATCCACCGCCGCTGTACAAGGAGACCGCGCATGTCATCCAGGCCTCAGGACCACCTGGGCGACGCCAAGCCGATCGTCTCCGGCGTCATCAGCGACCCGGACAAGCGCGGCAACGCCGGCTTCTGCGACGGCCACGTCGAATTCACAACCCGCCGGACCGTGCACGATCCATCGCACGTGTTGCCGTTCTAAGCCGGATGATTCACCGCGGATTCACGGAGGAGAGCGATCGCCACAGATGGACACGGATGAACACAGATAGGAAAAACCTGCCTGTGGCACGTGTGGCACAGGCTTCCCCTTCGGGTCTGAGCCTCAGGGTCGAAGACAGCCCGTGCGACGCTATGCACGGGGCATGACACCCATGCCACAAGTAACCATCTCATCGCCTTCGCATTTCATCCGTATTCCATCTGTGGCGATGTTTTTGTTATCTGTGCGATGCGCCGCGATCACCCATGCTGCGCCGCGCCTCTTTTCATCAGGAGCCGAGAAGCAACCTCAGGCTGCCGGCTTCTGTCCCGCGCCGTTTTGAACGGTCCCCAGTGGCAGCACTGTCCATCCAAACACCTCATTCAGGACCTGGGCAAGCCCCGCGTAGCAGGCGGAGAAGCCGCATACGATGCCTTCGTAGCCGGTGAAATGTTTGAAGCCTGGACTCGCATCGGAGTAGTCGCCGATCGCCAGGAGGAAAAACAGGAGCGTCAGCGTGCCGAACACGATCTGGAGCGCGACGCTCAGGCGGAACGTGCCGATGAACAGCCCGAGCGTGAACAGCCCCCACATCGCCAGATAGGCGGCCATCGCGACCGGCTTCGTCGCCAGCGTCGCGTCGAGCTTGGGCAGCAACACCAGCGCCACCAGCGACAGCCAGAAAAACCCGTAGGAAATGAACGCCGTCGCGCCGAACGTGCTGCCTTTTTTCCACTCCATGATCCCGGCGATGACCTGCGCGGCGCCGCCGTAGCAGAGCCCCATCGCCAGGATCATCGTGTTGATCTCGAAGAACCCCGCGTTGTGCAGGTTGAGCAGCACCGTCGTCATGCCAAATCCAAACAGCCCCAGCGGCGCCGGATTCCCCGTGTCGTCTTTGACGCGCATCAAGCTCATTTCTGAAATGGGGCCTCCCGGTGCAATAATTTGACGAATTCCGCTTGGCTGGAGGTGTACCGTCGCGCGGCCGGGGGAGTCAAATTTGGACCGCACGCGGCGCCGGTTCGCCTCGAGAGGTTGATGCACCCGAGTGTTAGGTAAAAGCAAAGCCGCGAAGGCGCGAAGGCATGCGAAGAACGCGGCATGGCACCATGGAGTTCTTTCTTTTCTCGCAATGCTATCCTGAGTTGATCCCGGGGGCAGCCCCTTGACCCGGATCGGCTGTGAAATCCCTGGCTCGGGCGAGTTTCTGGCGCGCGTATTCGACTCTCGACCCCGCGTAAAAGAGGCGGCACGCCGGGCTTATCAAATCTTCTCCGCGAACCCGGACCACCCTTCACTGCGATTCAAGAAGTTGCAAGGATATGACAACGTCTGGTCGGTGCGGATCAACGATCAGTATCGGGCCGTGGGCGAGCGAAGCGGCGACACGATCGAGTGGCCGTGGATCGGATCACACAACGACTTTGACACGAAGTTCGGGTAGTTCGACCCGGATGGTGCAAGCCGTTCTGCTGTAAGCGAATTCTGCGCAATGGAACGCCGGTCGCGGAGATGCGCCCCAGCCCTGTTCCGGACCCGCTCACACAGCATCCTGAGATATCGCAGGTGACAGCGGCGGATGATGCGTTTGCACCGCTTGGCGAAGAAGATTGGCCGGGCGAGTACTGAGGAATGGCCGGTTGATCCCCGGCGGCAGGACAAGCAAACGGTCCCGGCTTCTGCGTTGCGATCGATCTTCAGTTCTCGTGCTCGGCAAGATCACGGGATGCGCGCGAGCATCTGCGTCCTCTCCCAAATCGGTCGGAAGCCGCACAGGATGGTTTGCATCAAGCCGCCGAGCGACGATGCGTTCTCGAGGATCGCTGCTTCCTTACGGCGGCGAAGCAGCCGACCGACGAATAACCACGTCGGCTCCTTGGGCAAGTTTATCAGGAATCGAGAGACGTTCTCGGTCGGCACGAATATGAGCGGTCCGCCGTCTGTGGTGGTCCATTCGACTTCCAGCCGGTTCTCGGTGACGAACTGCTCAAACCGCCGCTGGTCTGCTCGGATGACGTTCACGAGGCAGGCATACGCCAATTGTACCGCCGTGGGATCACCGCCCTTTTTCAGCGTAAACTCGAAGCCCAATCCAACCCGTAGATGAGTTGTGAACATCCCGACGTTGAATTGCGCCTCCGTCCTTCCGCCGTGATGGAACGTGTACCAGTGCCTTGGGTCGGTTGCGAAGGTTCCAAACGCTTCGGTCCCGGTGGAGCGAGGCTTCCAGTGGCGCCGGATCTTCGGGACGTCCCGAAGGCAGGGGATCTCATTGAGAAACGAGTGGAGCGAGCGAATGAATCCGACGAACAGACGTTTGATCTCCTCCTCGTCGGTGGTGTCCAGGGCAAGGAACTCGACCTCCCGAACTGGCGGTGGTGCTTCGGACACCGTTTCTCCTTCGTTGTGTTGGGCAGCCGGTCATCTTACTCGAGGGCAAGATGGAACGATTATACTCAACGGCCATATGCCGGCCCGTTTTCTCAGCAACGCGAACCTCTGGGCGGAGAGTCAACGTCTTGTTATCCTTGCGTGTGGGTCAATCCCAGGCGAAAGCTTTGATCGCGAGGGCAGCCGCGCAACTCTCGACTCCGGGGGCGTATGAGTTGCTGGGTTGGTTGGACGCGGATAAAATTGCTAGCAATGACAGATCGGGGCGAATTCATCGCCGTGGAGATTGCCGAAGCGGAGCGACAATTCCCTGCGCTCCTGAAGGTGGTGGAAGAGGAAGGCCGGATCGTGAAAATTGTTCGCAACGGGAAGCCTATAGCGGAGCTTGCCCGCTCGGCGGAGGGTTCGGATCTCCCCATGTTTCCGGAACTAGCCGGTGTCGTTTTTCATGCAGACCCAACTGCTCCTCTTGACAACGAAGATTGGCCCGAGACCAGCAGGTAGTCATGATCCTGCTCGACACCTGCGTGCTGTACTGGCTCGCCTCCGATCACGCCAAGCTTTCGGCGCCGGCTCGCGATGCATTGCGCATCCATGCCGCGTCCCTGAGCGCTTGCGCCATCTCGGCCTTCGAAGTGGCGATCAATCACCGGAAGCGGAGAGTTGTCCTGCCAAGCGAGCCGCGAATCTTTTTTGCTGATCTTCTCGCGAGATATGCGATCGATTGCCTGCCCGTCACCTGGGAGATCGCCGCACGTAGCGTGGACCTTCCGCCGATCCATTCCGACCCGGCCGATCGTCTCATTGTGGCGACATCGCAGGTCCACTCACTGACGATCATTACCCCCGATGCTTACATCCGCGCATATCCCGGCGTCAGCGTGCTTTGGTAACTCGCTGCCGCGAATACCGGCGTACAATCCCCCCGTATGCAAAACCTCACCCCTCCCCAGATCGTGGCGGAGCTGGACAGATACATCGTTGGGCAGGCCGACGCCAAGCGGGCCGTGGCCGTGGCGGTGCGGAACCGCTGGCGGCGGCAGCAGCTTCCCGAACAGATGCGACAGGACGTGGCGCCCAAGAACATCCTCATGATCGGCCCGACCGGCGTGGGCAAGACGGAGATCGCCCGCCGGCTCGCGGGACTCACCGGCGCGCCGTTCATCAAGGTCGAAGCGACCAAGTACACCGAGGTCGGCTATCACGGCCGCGACGTCGAGTCGATGATCCGCGACCTGCTCGATTCCTCCATCGCCATGGTGCGCGGGGAGATGACCGAGTCGGTCAAGGATGGCGCCGACCGGCACGTCGAAGACCGGCTGCTGGATTACCTGCTGCCCAAGCCGGAGTTTGGCCTGGCCGGGATGGATGAGGAGGCCAAGCGCGACCGCACGCGCGAGAAGGTGCGCGAGCAGCTTCGCTCGGGGGCGCTGGAAGACCGGCAGATCGAGATCGCGGTGGAAGAAAAAGCGACGGTCATCGGCATGCTCGGCAACGCCGGCATGGAGATGGACGTCGACATGCAGAACATGCTCGAGAAGATGATGCCGACGCGACGCGACACGCGCAAAGTTGCCGTCAGCGAGGCCCGCAAGATTCTCTTCCACCAGGAAGCCGAGAAGCTGGTCGATCGCGACAAGATCTACCGCACCGCCATCGAGCGCGTCGAGCAGTCGGGCATGGTCTTCATCGACGAGATCGACAAGGTGACCGGCACGGAGAAGCAGCACGGCCCGGATGTCAGCCGGCAGGGCGTGCAGCGCGACCTCCTGCCGATCGTCGAGGGGAGCACGGTCATCACCAAGTACGGTCCGGTCCGCACGGACCACATTCTGTTCATCGCGGCAGGCGCGTTTCACAGCAGCAAGCCGAGCGACCTGATGCCCGAGTTGCAGGGCCGGTTCCCGATCCGCGTCGAGCTCAAAGACCTGACCAAGCAGGATTTCATTCGGATTCTCCGCGAGCCGCAGAACGCGCTGACCAAGCAGCAGATCGCGCTACTGGCGACGGAGGGTCTGGAGGTCGAATTCAGCGACGACGCGATCGACGAGATGGCGCAACTGGCGTACGACGTGAACCGCCGGTCGCAGAACATCGGGGCGCGGAGGCTCTACACGATCATCGAGCGGGTCTTCGAGACGATCAGCTTCGATGCCTCGGAGATGACCGACAAACACGTGAAGATCACCGCCGACTACGTCCGCGAAAGACTCGCGGAGATCGTGAAGGACGAGGACTTGAGCAAGTTCATCCTCTAACAAAAAAACAAGCTCACGCAGAGCCGCAGAGGCGCAGAGAAGTCAAGGATGAGAGGCGAATTCGGCCAACGGCTGCTAACTTCTGGACTCGCTGTTTTCTGAACTCAGCGTCTTTGCGCCTCTGCGTGAGATTTACTCGCATCGCCGGGGAAGACCGACTATGACGCATAATGAAGTCAGTGCCATCATCGTTGACGTGGCGGTGGACATTCATCGTCGTCTGGGGCCGGTCTGCTGGAATCGGTTTATCATGTCGTTCTCGCGCACGAACTGGCCAAACGCGGCCTGCGCGTGGAGAAGGAAGTACCGATCCGAATTGTGTGGGACGGCGTGCGGATGGACGTGGGCTTTCGAGCGGATCTCATCGTCGAGGGGCTCGTGCTCCTGGAATTGAAATCGATCGAAACGATTGCGCCGGTTCACAAAAAGCAATTGCTGACCTACCTGCGGCTGGCTGACTTGCGGCTCGGGCTGCTGCTAAACTTCGGTGCGGCGCTAATGAAAGACGGGATTCACAGGGTGGTCAATGGGCTGGAAGAAGCTCTTGGATGATGACGAACCTCACGCAGAGCCGCAGAGCTGCAAAGGAATTCAAGATTGGAGAAATCCCTCAGGCAATCCGAGTCCTCTTTGCGTCTCTGCGCCTCTGGGTGAGATTTGAACCTGGCCGGTAATTTTCCGCCTCGTCGGTGAATTCCACCTTCATTTAGCCGCGATCTTGGCTATTATTTACCGATACTGTTGGCTGGCGAGGTGATTCGCCAAAGGACGCGTGCACTGTGCGATACCTGTTCAGGGGATTGATTCGCGAGACCGGGCGGCCCGTCGAGGGCCACGTCGAGGCGGCCAACCCGGATGAGGCCCTCAAGGCCCTGTCCGATAACGCGATCGTGACCGAATCGCTGGTTCCCGACCCCAAGCCGGTCAATTTCAACGAAGAGTTTCCCGATCAACCCGAGCTGGCCAGCGCCATCGAAAGCGCGTTCGATTCCAGCAGCTCGCAGATCAACTTCGACGACCTGACCGAACGTTATCGGGGCAAGAAGGTCTGGGTCATCGACCGGGACAAGATCCGCAGACGGGTCTGTCAGGTGGTGGATCAGGCGCTTCAGACGAGCGAGGCTCGCGGCGACACCGCCGCCCAGAGCCGCCAGCGGGTGCAGCAGGCCCTCCAGGGGATGTTCTCCGACAACCGCAACATCGCCAGCGAGCGGAACGCCGACAGCATCGCCGGCGTTCCCGCATTTGGCCCGGCTAACGGAGGTTATGCGCCGCAAGGGCCCGGTGCCCATGCTCCTCCGGCAGCGGCGGCCGGTGGCATGGAAGAGGCGATCAACCGTCTCGTGCAGGTTGTCTCGCAGGCGGAAAAAGTCATGGCCTCGATGGCCCTGGCCGCCCGCAACTTCGGCCGCGGCGGCGGGGGCGGGGATGGCGGCGGGTCACGCCGCCGCATGCGCCACGCCATCGACCGCGCCCAGAACGACGTCCTCCTGGAAATCTTCAAGGCCAACCTCGAGCTGGCCAAGAGCATGACCGGCCTGGCCCCCGGCTCCTCGGTCACACCCGCTCCGCAGCCGCAGCCCCAGCCGTCATGACCCGCCGGCCGGCCGGCCGGAATGACGAAATCCGAATGACGAATGACGAATCAAATCCGAAATTCGCCAGGTGCTTTGCCCCTAGCGGACTTGAGTATTCTCCGTTAACTTAGTCCACCCGCGAGCCGCCCGTGCGGATGCGCGCATACGGTTAGAACATTCACGAAGACCCCGGTGCCAACGAAAAACTCACACCGGCGTCGCATACCCTCACAGGAGTCGAAGCCATGGCCGAAGCAGCCGTCACGTCCGCTCGTCCTCAAGCGGGCAAGCCGATCCTCTCCCGGAACGACCAGGATACGGGCGCAACCGAAAACGCGCTTCTTCTGGGGATCGACCTGGGAACCAGCCGTTCATCCATCGTTTCAATGGATGGCAAGCGCAAAACTTCCGAAAGCTACGTCGGTTATCCCAAGGACCCGGTCAGCCGCAAGCACCTCAAGGCCGACGTCATCTTCGGCAAACAGGCTCTGGATAACCGCCTCTCGCTCGACATGTACCGCCCGCTCGAGTCTGGCGTGATCAAAGGCTCAGGCGAGGGCGAGTGGGGCGAGGACCTGGCCAAGCGCAACCTCGCCGCCGCCAAAGATCTTCTCGCCCACCTGGTCGACGAGATCGAGCCCGGCCGCGACGAAGTTCTCTACGGCGTCATCGGCGTCCCCTCTCGCGCTTCCACCAAGAACAAGCAGGCGATCCTCGAGATCGCCAAGGAAGTGCTCGACAGCGTGATGATCGTCTCCGAGCCGTTCACGGTCGCCTACGGCCTGGGCCGCATGGCTGACGTGCTGGTCATCGATATCGGCGCCGGCACCACCGACCTGTGCCGCATGCACGGCACCGTGCCCGGCGACGACGACGAAATCTCCTACAACATCGCCGGCGACTCCGTCGACCAGAAGCTCTTCGAATTGATCATGACCAAGTATCCCAATGCACAGCTCACCGTGAACATGTGCAAGAGCTTCAAGGAACAGTACGGGTTCGTTTCCGACGCCAAGGACAAAATCGAGGTGCAGATTCCGGTTGGCGGCAAGCCGACGCCGCACGACATCACCAATGAGATGCGCGAGGCCTGCACGATCCTGGTCGGGCCGATCGTCGACGGCATCGTCAAGCTCGTGTCGTCGTTCAACCCGGAATTCCAGGACCGCATCCGCCAGAACATCGTCCTCTCGGGCGGCGGCGGCCAGATGGATGGCCTGGGCAAGAAGATCGAAGACAACCTCGGCGCCATCGGCGGCGGCCGCGTCACCGTCGTCGAAGAACCCCTCTATGCCGGCGCCAACGGCGCGCTGCAACTGGCCGTCGACATGCCGGGTGAATACTGGCAGCAACTGCGATAGCGCAGATGAGCCGGGGAGTCTCCGTCTCAGTTTAGACACGTGATCCACGAACGGCCCCTCCGGTTGCCATGCAGCCGGAGGGGCTCTTGTTTGCAAAACGCGAACTATCCCGCCCCATCACCTGAATAGGTGATCTTGACGAATCTTTTGCCAGCTACGACAACCATGGGTGATCTGAGCCCAAGAGTGACTTGCGTCATTTGGGGGAACGTTCGTTTCTTTGTCGGACTTTCCCAGCGCCTTCGGAGGTCATGAACATGTGTCCCGTCCCCAGGTCGGCGTGGAGGTTGGCACTGTGGGCCACCAGCTTTCTGCTTACCTGTTGGCCGAGCGCGTACGCAAAAGCGCAGATCGTTACCCGCGACCTCTACACGCTGACTCTCCCTCCCGACCTGACGCATTATCAGGTCTTCGCCGGTCACCAGGCAGCGGCGGGCGGGCAAGTGGTGGGATTCTGCGGTGCTTTCTCGGACTCGAACGCTCGCGCTCTCGTTTGGAATGGGACCGATCTTGCCACCAACCTGACACCCACGGGGAATACATTTGCCGACGCTTCGGCAACAGATGGTGTTCACCAGGTTGGCTTCGGTTCCGGACCCTCCACGGGTAATGTGAACCATCCATTCTATTGGGCCGGGACACCGGGATCGATGATCGACTTGATGCCGACGAATCTGTCGGGAATCATCAGCGCGACTGCCGTTGGCATAGGAGGTGATCAGATCGTCGGCGTGGGCAGCGACGCTAACAACCACCATATCGCGCTTCTCTGGGACGCTCCATCCGCAGTTGCGATCGATCTGAATCCCTCTCAAATTGGCGTCGTCGACGCCGTGACGATGGCGACCGATGGGAAGCAACAGGTCGGCTACACTTGGTCGTTCGACAACTCACAGGACTACGCGCTGTTGTGGAGTGGATCGGCCGCCTCCGCTGTCAGCCTGCATCCGTCTGGATTCTCGCTGACCCATGCGAATGGCGTCTCCAATGGGCAGCAGGTCGGCTGGGGAAGGGGCAGCGCAACGGGTAATCAGGGCCACGCACTGATCTGGTATGGAACCGCCAATTCTGTTGTCGATATCAATCCAGATCCGTACACCTTCTCGAACGCGGTCGCAACTAATGGAACATGGCAGGCAGGTTGGGCCGATGGACCGCTTACCGGGGGTATAGACCACGCGATGGCATGGAACGGGAGCGCAGCCTCGGCGGTCGATCTGCAAGCCCTGCTCCCTCCCGGGTACACGGAATCTGAGGCGCTCTCGATCGATTCATCGGGAAACATCTACGGCGTCGCTTTCGACTCAGCAGGGAATGAGCACGCCATCGAATGGACCGTGCCCGAGCCCGCAAGTCGGTGGACGATCCTCGGGCTCGCCGCGCTGACTCTGTTGCTCCGATCGCGTCAATCGAGCATATTCAACGGGCTCGCCTGATCGATCTAAGTGGGGGTGCGTGACGCGGCCGCGACATCGGCGCTGCGGCGCGCGGCGGGAATTTAGTGCGACTCCTGCGGTGTATCCGTTATCGACGCAAAATTTGCACGAACATGGCAGGGGTGCTGCGATGGTGCTGCGATCGGCCGCGATCGTCGAGCGGTTCGGGGTCGCCTTGTCCGGTGCTGCATCGAGTGCTACTGTCCCGACGACTTGGACAGCACCGATTCATTCACGGTTGTGCCCGAGAGCGTCATTGCCCACGACGCGATCCCTCCGCTGCCATTGCCGCCCTTGCCGATGGGATCTGGGCCTGCTGGGTATGATTCTCCGGCCACAGATAACGGTCCGGCCCGCAACCGCGTGTGGACGGTGTTCGTCGTGTTTCTGGGGGCGGCGGCAACTTTCGTGATCCTGAACATTGTCGGCGGAGTGCTGGCCGCGGTGATCGTCCTGCGCGGAAGGGACGATATCCGGTCGATGCAGGCGTTTCTCGATGCGCTGCCCGCCGCCATTCTGCGGCCGGGGGTGATCATCTCGCTGGGGCTGGCTGGGCAAGTCACGCTGCTGGCATGGGCCGTCGGCGCGGCGATTCTCTCGCCGGTCCCGTTCGCCAAGCGCCTGCGGCTCACGCCTTCGACCCTGCCGATCGCCGCTTATCCGCTGGTGATGATGGGGGCGCTGGCGGTGGGGGTGCTCTACTCCCAGCTCATCGAGCTGCTGCACGTGAAGCCCAACGGCGCGCTGAAGATCTTCGACGAGCTTTTGCACAACCTTACGCCGATGCAGGTGGTGGCGGCGGTGCTGGTGTTGGGCGTGATGCCGGGCTTTGCCGAGGAGTGGCTGTTCCGCGGGTACATCCAGACGCGACTGAGCCGGGCCTGGGGCCGCTGGCGGGCGATACACATTGCCGCGGCTCTCTTCGGCATCATGCACATGGACCCGTGGCAGTCGCCCTTCGCGGCGTTGTTCGGCGTCTATCTCGGATACCTGGCCGAGAAATCCGGCAGCATCCGCCCGACCATGATCTGCCACATCTTCAACAACTCGGCGCAGATCCTCATGGCGACGGTCCTGGCGCCATACATGACACCCGCGGTTCAATGGGGGATCGTCATCTGTTGCATGACGGCGCTTCCCGCTTCGATCGTCTATCTCAGGTTCTGGGTCCAGCCACCCGGGGAGCAGCAACCGCTGGAGCCTCTGCCCATCCTTGCGCCCCTGGCGACGGCGGGATAAGGTTTTTGCCAGACCGGCAGGTTTCCCCCTCTCCTTACGAGCCTTCCGGGAGAGGGTTGGGGTGAGGGGCATGCCGAACGATTGCAGTCACCTTACCGCGTGGACCGTCGAAGCGCCAGAAGACTCAGCCTGGTGAATGACCGGTCGCCCGGCGTAGGAAAAGTGTGCAGCGCCGCTGACGTCGAAATCAAGATCGCCGGTCGCGATGATGCTGGCGTCGGCGGCGCCGCCGACCCGGGCATGGGTGGCGCGGGTGAGGAACTGATTCAGGTGCGCGTGACTGGCGTCCTGGACATCGAGCGTCAAGGCATCAGCGCTTCCGCGAAGCGTGACGGTGGCGGCGCCGGACACATCGACGAGGATCTCCCGGCATCGCATTTCTCCATCGAGGGTGGACGCTCCGCCGATCCGCAGCTCGACGCGTCTCGTGGGATCGTCGATCCCGTGAAGGACCGTCGATGCGGCGCCGTTCACGTCGATTCCTGTCATCCGCGGCAAAGTGATTTTCGCGGTCAGGTGCGTGTCCTGGTACGACGACATGCCTTTCATTCCAAGATGAACGGTTCCGCCGTCGTTGTAGACGTCGACGTAATCCCAGAGATTGTCGTCCGCGCTCACCATGACTGAGTACGACGGACCCTGCGTCACCTCTACCTGAAACGTATTATCAACTTGAATCCTTTCGAACGCCCCGGAAGGAACGTCCTTCGAAACGACCCGCCCCGAGCCCCGAATGCCGGTCGACACGCAACCCGCGGCCAGGAAGACCGGCAGCACGATCATCAGTTTCATCATTACGCACCAGCGAGTTGGCGACACGAAGAAGATTTCCGCAACCTGGGCAGCCCCTTATCTGTGACGGATTCTACCCGCCCTTTCGCACCGCGCCAGCAACGGGTACGCTTATCGGTTAGGGAACTGTGTGGTTTCCAGAAGGCGCATGGCGAATGGCGGTGCAGTTCGTATTCGGCCGGGCACGGAGCGGAAAGACGCAACGGTGCTTCCGCGCCATCGTCGAGGCGATGCGAGAGAATCCGCTGGGCCCGGCGATCTATTGGCTGCTCCCGCCGCAGGCGACGTTTGACGCGGAGCGGGAACTGACCTGTGCCAGTGGTCTGGGTGCGTTCTCCCGGGCACAGGTGGTTTCGTTTGAGGAATTCGGCCGAGAGGTGTTCGAGGATTGCGGCGGCAGTTCCATTCCCGAGATCACACCGCTGGGCCGCCAGATGATCATTGGGCATCTGCTAAGGAAAAACCGCGAGCAGTTGAAATTCTACTCCCGCGTCGCCCGGCAGCCGGGCCTGGCCGCGGAGCTGGATGCCACCTTCGCCGAATTCGAGCGGTCGGGAAAAACGCTGGCCGATCTCGACACGGCCATCGCGGACATCGCCCAAACCAACGCCGCGGATCTGGAATTAGCGCCGCTGCTGGACAAGCTTCGCGACGCTCGGTTGCTCTACAACGCCTATTCTCGTTACCTGGGCCAGGATCGCCTCGATCAGCACCGCCGGCTCATGCAGGTGGAATCGTCGCTGTCGCGATGCTCGTTCTTGAAGGGCGCGAGGATCTACGTCGACGGGTTTCTCGACTTCACCGAAAACGAGAAGCGCATCCTGGTGGGCGCGGCCAAGGCCGGGGCGGACGTCGAGATCACGCTGCTGATGGACCCGCGCAGCCCGATTATCGACAACCCGCACGGGAATCCCGATGAGATGGGATTGTTTCGTCGGACGGAAGAAGCTTACCGGCGGCTGTACGTAGCCTTCGCCGCGGAACACATTGATGTTAACGACCCGATTCGATTGCGCGCTTTTCCCCCTCTCCCTCCGGGAGAGGGTCGGGGTGAGGGGAAGCCGGAGGCGCCTTTCCCACGGCCCTCACCTCAGCCCTCTCCCAGAGGGAGAGGGAGTAAGGCGTTTTCCGAGCTGGAAGCAGGCCTGTTTCGAGAGCCAGCTTGTCCTTGCGATGATTCCGACGGCATCGAGCTGATCGAATCGCCCGATCGTGCCGGCGAAGTCGACGCTGCGGCGCGGGCGATTCGGTCGCTGCTCATGGCGGGGATGCGCTTCCGGGAGATCGGCGTGCTGGTTCGCGACCTGGGGAACTACGATTCCCTGATCCGCTCGGCATTCAAAGAACATGGGATTCCGTTCTTTCTGGACCGGCGTCGTCCGGCGTCGCACCACCCGCTGCTGGAGTTCGTGCGGTCGGTGTTTGAGATCGCACGACGCGACTGGCCCCACGATGCCGTCATGTCGCTGCTGCGAACCGGGCTTTGCGGGATCGAGCCGTACGACGTCGACGGGCTGGAAAATTACGTGCTGGCCCATCGGATCCGCGGCGCCGCGGGCTGGGAGGCGCCCAAGCCGTGGAACTATCGCCGAAGCATCGTCGGCCCGGAAGATCCGGAGCAATCCCTCAGCGCCGGCGCGCCGGACCCGGTGGACGCCCTGCGCCGCGCTCTGCTGGAAAAACTGTCGCCGCTGCTGCTCAAGTTGCGTGCTGATCAGCCAATCGCGGTCCGCGACTTTGCCAATGAAATCTTCGGAACGATCGAGCGATTTGGCGTTCGGGCAAAACTTGCGCAATGGATGAAGCAGTCGCTCGATGCAGAAGAACTGGAGCGAAGCGCCGAGCACGAGCAGGTCTGGCGGAACCTGGTGGATCTGTTCGAGCAATTGGTCGAGCTGCTCGGCGACGAGCGGATCACGCCCGGCGAGTTTTTCGACGTCCTGGAATCGGGGCTGGAGCGGTTCGATCTTGCGCTGACGCCGCCGACGGTGGATCAGGTGCTGGTCGGGCAGGTGGACCGCACGCGCGGTGCGACATTCCGGGCGGTATTCGTGCTCGGCCTGAGCGAGGGGGAATTCCCGCGGGCGGCGTCCGACTCCTCGATCCTCACCGACCGCGACCGCCGAAACCTCCGCGCCCGGCGGATCGATCTCGATCGCGGCGCGACCGAGCGCCTACTCGACGAACGGCTGCTGGCATACATCGCCTTTACCCGTGCCTCCGAACGACTGATCCTCAGCCGGCCGCTCACCAATGACGAGGGCAGACCGAGCGAGCCGTCCGTCTTTTGGCGACGGATCCTCCAAACGTTTCCGAGGGCGGCGCAGACGCGGATGGCAACCCAGGGCCCGCCTGCGCCGGCGGACATCGCTACGCCGCGGCAGCTTGTGACGGGGCTCATGCGGTGGGTGCGGTCGAGCAGCGATCCGCTCGCGACCGAAACCGATCCGGCATGGTCGGCGCTCTATCAATGGCTGGCCAAACAGACCGGGAGCGACGACGCGATTGCCATGATCCGCGATCAGGTATGGTCGGCACTTTCGTATTCCAACGAAGCCTCCCTCTCGCCCGAAATCGCCCGCGAGCTTTTCCGCTCGCCCCTGCGCGCCAGCGCCTCGCAAATGGAGACGTTTGCCGCCTGCCCGTTCCAGCATTTTGCACGATATGCCCTGGGGCTGCGCGAAACGGACCGGCAGGAAGTGACGGCGGCGGACCTGGGCCGCTTGTATCACGAACTGCTGGAGCGGTCGCTCAAGGACGTAATGCGACGGCGGGCCGAGGGCGACCACACGGCGCGTTTCGAGCAGGCGGTCGATCAATTCGTCGATCACGTTGGCGCGGCCCTGCGGAGTGAGATCATGCTCGATGGCGCCCGGCACCGTTATCTGCTGGACCGCACCCGCCGTACCTCAAAGCGCCTCGCCATCGCCCAGCGCGAACAGCTCAAGCGGGGGACGTTTCTTCCGGCGCAGGTGGGCGTGCGATTCGGTTCGGGCGGAAATCTGCCGGCCCTGCGCGTCGCCTCATCTTCGGGCGAGGCGCTGCTCGAGGGGAAGATCGATCGCGTCGATCGTGTCGCGGGCGGACAGGAGATCGCGGTCATCGATTATCGCCTGGGGCCTTCCCGGCTGACGATGGGCATGGCGTTCCATGGGCTCGCGCTCCAATTGCTCGTCCAACTGCTCGTGCTGGAGGAAAACGGCAGGCGCGTTTCGGGCGACCCGGTCGCACCGACGGCCGCGTTCTACGTGCAGTTGGTCCGCAAGATCGAGGACGTGAAGCACCCCGACGAATCGACCGACCCCGCCGACCCGAAGTGGCACCTGCGGCTCAAGCCCCGCGGCATTTTCGACCGCCGGTCGCTTCGCTCGCTGGATCGCCAGATCGAGACCGGCTGGTCGGAGGTCGTCCATGCCTTCGTGAAGCAGGATGGATCGCTGGGGCACACCCATACCAGCGACGCTGTCGAAAGCGATCAGTTTCGCGCGCTGCTGGACATCGCGCGGAAAAAGCTTTCGGAGCTGACAGAGGGAATCCTGTCCGGCGACATCCGCATCGTGCCGTACCGGCTGAACGACAAGTCGCCCTGCCCGCGCTGCGAGTTCCGCTCCGTGTGCCGATTCGATCCGGCGATCAATCGATACAACCATTTACCGTCCATCAGCAAAGCCGAGTTTTTCGCAACTGCGACCGGAGGCAACGATGCCGGCGCCGCATGAGGGACGCTGGACCGAAGCGCAGCGCCGCGGCATCGTCACCACCGGCCGCAGCCTGCTGGTGTCGGCGGCGGCAGGGTCGGGGAAAACCGCGATGCTCGCCGAGCGCTGCGCGCATCTGGTCTGCGACGCCCCCGATCCCTGCGACATCGACGAGCTGCTGGTCGTCACCTTCACCGAAGCCGCCGCGGCGGAAATGAAAGCGCGCATTCATCAGCGCCTCCGCCAGCGCCTGGCCGAAAAACCGTCCGAACGCCTGCGCCGCCAGCTCGATTCCATCGACCGCGCCACCATCAGCACGCTGCACAGCTTCTGCGCCCGGCTGCTGCGCGAGCACTTCCACGCCATCGGCCTCGATCCGTCGTTTACGGTCTTGGACGATGAGGAAGCGGGTCTCTTGCGCCGCGAAGTAGCTCGAGCGCTATTCGATGCGCGGTATGAGCTGGACGAGTCCGGCGATTTTCACCGCTTCATCGACGCCTACGGCGAAGGGGACGACGCCCGGCTCATCCGCCAGGTCATCCACACGCACCACATGCTCGACAGCCTGGTCGATCCGGCGGCGTGGATCGACCGCGCCCACCGGACTATTGCCGATGCCGCTGCGGGAGATCTGGCCCACAGCGAGCTGGGCGGGGAACTGGTGCGGGTGATCAGCCGCACCATCGCCGACATTCGCGGGCGCTGTGGGCGGGCGGTGGAATACGTGCAATCCCTTGGCGAATTTCCGGTGTACGTGGACGCGCTCGACGAGTGTGCTCGAGGGCTGCGATACTGGGACGAGCTATTGACCGGCGAAGGAATCGACACGCTCGCCGAGCACGTGCGAAACTGCGTTCATCCGAAACTCCGTGCGGTTTCCAATTCAATTCCGGGAAAGGAGCAGGCCAAGAAGGCCGTCGATTCGGTGCGCGAGGCGATGACCAAAAGCGCGCTGGTCGGTCTGCTGCGGTTCAGCGCCGCCCAGTGGCAGGAGGGCCTGGCGGCGATCGAGCCGCTTGCGAACGTGTTCCTCCAGCTTGTCGAGGATTTCGCAACACGTTACCGCCAGGCCAAGGACGCATCCCGCGTGGTGGACTTTGCCGACTTGGAGCGCTTCGCGCTGCACGTGCTGAGCGAAGGGCGCGACGGGAAGCTGATGCCGTCCCCGGCGGCGCGGGAGTATCGCCGGCGGTTCGCCCACGTGCTGGTCGATGAGTATCAGGACATCAACGAAATCCAGGATGCGATCCTGTCGCTTGTCAGCCGCGAGGCCATGGACGAAAAGTCGCACGAGCCGTGGAACCTGTTCAGCGTCGGCGATGTGAAGCAGAGCATCTACCGGTTTCGCCTTGCCGAAACAGGCCGGTTCCTCGATCGCCAACGGCAATTCAATCGCGATCGTGAGAAACGTTTCGGCGAGGTGATCGACCTTCAGTCGAATTTCCGCAGCCGGGGTGCGCTGCTTGAAGCGATCAACGGCGTCTTCGAGCGGATTATGACCGCCGAGGCGGTGGACATCGAGTACGACCGCTCCCACCGCCTCCAGGCGGGGCTGGCTTATCCGACCTGGCGAGACGGCACGAGTTTCGGCGGCGCGCCGATCGAGATGCACCTCCTGCCTGCGGACCTGGGCGGCGAAGACTCGGACGATGCGGAACCGGAAGACGAACTGGAGCTGGACCGCTCCGAGCGCGAAGCGCTGCTGGTCGCGCAGCGCATCCGCCAGCTCACCGGCGCCGACGGTTCGCCACGCCTGAACGTGACCGAAAGGGATGAAACCGGTGGGTTTCGTTCACGGCCCATCTGCTATCGCGACATCGTCGTGCTGCTGCGTTCGACGCGATACAAATCGGAGCAGTACGCCGACATTCTCCGCCGGGCCGGCATCCCGGTGCACGCGCAGAGCAGCACGGGTTACTTCCAATCGACTGAAATCTCCGACATGCTCTCGTTGTTGTCGCTGCTGGAAAACCAGCGGCAGGATATCCCGCTGGCGGCGGTGCTGCGAAGCCCGCTGGCCAATCTTACCCAGCCCGAAAACTGCGTCGCCCGGGTGCGCCTCGCGTATCCGGTCGAAGGCGATGAAGCGATTCCTTTTCACGACGCGGTCGTTCGCTATTCCCAAGAGCGGAACGACGACCTGGCCACGGCGCTGAAAGATTTTTTCGCGCGCCTGTCGCGCTGGCGTCACCTGGCCTGGAGCCGGCCGCTGGCGGAGGTGATCGCCGAGGTCTATCAATCGACGGGATACCTTGCTTTCTGCGCCGGCTTGCACGATGGCGAGCAACGGGTCGCGAACCTGAAGGACCTTCAGTCCCGCGCCGCCCACTTCGGCTCGTTCCGGCGCCAGGGATTGTCGCGCTTCATGCAGCTTCTCGAGAGCCTGCGCGAGGAGGCCGACCTCGGGCAGCCTTCGACCGCCTCGGAAGTCGAGGACGTCGTCCGCGTGATGAGCATCCATCGCGCCAAGGGCCTGGAATTTCCGGTGGTGATCGTCCCGGACCTGGGGAAGCGGATTAACCTGTCGGATGCGTACGGCGCGATCGTCGCCGACCGCTCGGCGGGCCTGGGAATGGCGGTCGTGGACGAGCACCGCATGATCCGCTACCCGTCTCTGGCATCCGTGCTGGTGCAACGCCGGGTGAAGCAGCAGGCCCTGGCCGAGGAGATGCGCGTGCTCTACGTCGCGATGACGCGGGCGAAGGAGCACCTGATGCTCGTCGGCACGTGCGCGGACAAGACCGTCGATTCGTGGACCGATCGCTGGTCGCGGTTCGACGGCGCATTCCCGTCCGACATGATCCTCTCGGCCCGGACGATGCTCGACTGGCTCGGCCCGGTCGCCGCGGCTGCGGGCGACGGAATCATTCGCGTCCATCGCCACGGCGGCGATGAAGTGACCTCCTGGCTGACCGCGCACGCCAGGCGCCCGCAGCTTTCGCCGCAACAGTTGCAGCTTGCGCGGCTCCAGCCGCTCGAAGCAGTTGCCCAAAGCCCGATTGCCGATGACGTGATCGCGCGTCTCGATTTTCGCTATCCCTTCGACGCCTTCACCCGCCTGCCCGCAGCCGAGGCTGTCACTAGCTTCGGGGCCCCCGAGTCGAAACCGCGGACAATCGAGCTTCCCCTTCCCCGCTTCTTCGCCGAAGCGGCGCCGAGCTGCGCCGACATCGGCACGGCCACTCATCGCGTGCTGCTGCACCTCGATTTCGCCCGCTCCTGCCGCGGCGCCGACTTGGCGGGCCAGATTCAGCAAATGATCGACCGGAGGCTGATCACGCAGGCGGAGGCGGGGCTCGTCGACCTCGGCTCGATCGACTGGCTGATCGAAAGCGATACCGGAAAGCTGCTGAAATCCCACGCTGCCAACCTGCGGCGTGAAGTGCCGATCCACGTTGCCGTCGCGCCCCAAGACCTGTCGTCTGCCGATCCGCTCGACCGCGTGATGATCCGCGGCCGCATCGACCTGCTCGTCCCCACGCCGCAAGGCATCGTTCTGATCGACTACAAGACCGACGATGTGCCGGCCGATGTCGCCCCCTCTCGGGCAAGGATGTACGAGCGTCAAATGCAACAGTACCGCGGCGCGGTTCAGCAGATGACGGGCGAACCCGTATCGACCGTCCAAATCATTTTTCTGACTGCGCGATTGATTCATTCCATAAAATGAACGCTGCCGGTACGTAGGGCGGGCACTGCCCCCGCGCAGCAAATGGCGGGCAGTGCCCGCCCTACAATGCCATTGGCTTAACCCGGTGGCCGGAGAAAGGGCTCTGTGGCCACCGAATCTATGTTATGCTATTCAGTGGTGCAAAAATGACTGTTTCACTCACACCGGAATTGCAGCGATTCGTGGACGAGAAAGTGAAGGCCGGGGATTTCGCTTCAGCGGATGAAGCCGTAAATCACCTCCTCTCCTTTGCGGTCGCTCAGGACCAGCTTTCCGCGTCGGATTTGGACGACCTGAGAAGTAAGATCGCCGTCGGAATCGAGCAGGCCGATCGTGGTGAGCTTGCGGACTGGGACCCGGATGATATCTGGGCAGAGGTTGAGCGTCGCGATGCTCAACAGCAGGAAAAGCGAGCCGGCTGATGGCTCGCATCGTCCGCACGCCCGTCAGTCGGCTGGATATCGTTGAGATTCTTCTTTACCTCCGTGCTCGAAATCGAAGGGCGGCCCGGCTCGTCCACCAGGCGATCAACAATACGATCACTTTTTTGGCGGAGCATCCGGGTGCCGGTCAACGGCGTGACGAATTTGCAGTCGGACTGCGAAGCTTCCCGGTGAATCGTTACCGAAATTACCTGGTTTTTTACCGTCCGTGCGATGACGGCATCCAGGTGATCCGGGTTCTCCATGGGGCCAGAGACCTGCCCAAGGACCTGAAAGGTCGTTGACCCCGTTCCGAAGCGTCTATGAGGCGTGGCTTTCGCAGGCTTACGTCGGGTGTCATGTTGTCCGAGAACCATGGTTCCCCGCTCATCCTCCCCATCGGCACGCAGATCGTCGTGCTGGCGGAAATCCGCGGGCCGGATGGCAAGCCCGTGCATCCCCGCGGGGCGGTGGGGGTGATCGTGCAGTCGCCCTCGGATTACTCGCACGCCTACCGCGTGCGCTTCCCCGACGGCTTCGAGGCGGCGCTCAAGCGGGCGGAGCTCTCGGTGCTCTCGCAATTCCAGAAGCAGAACGCGGGGCTCGACCCCGCCCGCATCTCCGATCCGCTGACCGAGTACAACCTGTTCGATTTCGTGATCTACCGCTGCGTGATCGGCTCGCGGGCCTACGGCTTGGACGACGCGGCCAGCGACGTCGATCGCCGCGGCGTCTACCTGCCGCCGGCCGAGATGCATTGGTCCCTGTACGGTGTTCCCGAGCAGCTCGAAAACGACGCCACCCAGGAAACCTACTGGGAAATGCAGAAGTTCCTCGTCCTCGCCCTTAAGGCCAACCCCAACGTGCTCGAGTGCCTCTACACGCCGCTCGTCGAGCACGCCACCGACCTGGCCCGCGAGATGCTCGCGATGCGCTCCAGCTTCCTCTCCAAGATGGTCTACCAGACCTACAACGGCTACGTGATGAGCCAGTTCAAAAAGCTCCAGGCCGATCTGCGAAACAAGGGGCAGGTCAAATGGAAGCACGTGATGCACCTGATCCGTCTGCTGCTGTCGGGGATCGACGTGCTCAAGACCGGCGAAATCTCCGTCCACGTCGGCGCCCACCGCGAGCAGTTGCTGGCGATCAAGCGTGGCGACGTGCCGTGGGACCAGGTCGAACAATGGCGGCTGTCGCTGCACAAGGATTTCGACGCCGCGTCCGCCACCACCAAGCTCCCCGATCGCCCCGACTACGCCAGGGCCAACGCCCTGCTGCTCAAGGCCCGGCGGGCGATGGTTTAACGTGGACCGTCTCGTCTCTCGCGCGTCATTTGCAACCCGCGGGCCTCATTTCCCTCAAAACGCTGCGCCTAAGTCATGCTCTCTGAGGGTGTTGTATACAATGCTCCAAACACTCCAAAACGCTCCACTTTTCGAGCCAAATGGAGTGTTTGTCATATTCTTGCGTTATGCATTCCTGGCATAGGTTCCCATCGCCATCTTGCCCAGACCGCCGGCAATCAGATCTTCAAGCGTCTTCCTGAGCTATGATTTGCCGCCATGGCCGACGCACTTCCGAAACCGGGCGAGCATCACGGGTTGGGGGATCAGTACAGTTTCGAGGCCGAGTTCATGGGCGAAACGCTCCACTACATCGAGCCCGGCCGACGCGCCTCCATGATCTGGACCTGGACCAATGGCTATCGCATCAGCACCGACTCCCTCACGGACTGGAAGCTCGCCGACGGCACCCACCGTCCGGTCACGGAGGCAGAGCGGGCGGAAATCATCCGCCGGGCCGTCGAGTATGCCCGCGACGTCCAGAACGTCCGTCTGATCGTCGAGCCGTAGACCTCGTCTGCCTTGCTTCGCGCGGCATCAGAAAGGCCAACGACGAACTGGCCTCACTGTGACACGGGTTTTCAACCCGTGCTGGCGGCGCGAAGCGAAGGAAATCGACAATTTGGGCGCCCCATTCAGTCTGGACGTCGTCGGCACGGCTTGAAAAGCCGTGTCACAGGCTACGGGCCCGTCGACAAAACCTCCGCCTCGCCCCAGCTTCAGCGACCATCCGTCATGACACAGGTATTCTGCCGGCGGACCATCCTCCGCCCAGATCGATGTCGCCCGCCGCGATGGCTTGCCCGGCGTTCTGGTGCCTGATGACCATGTGACCGTATTGAAAATAAGCGGAAGTGGTATCGATCCCAATGTCTTCGATCGTGAAGCTTCCGGCCTGCCACCTGCCTGTCAGACGGCTCGTCTTCGAACCGCGCACGCTCGCCTCAAGCCGCGCCAGTGCCGAGCGGCTCATCCGGAATTGCAAGCGAAAAGGCGCCTGAGTGCTAACCAGTCCTACCGCGACGACAAACAGCACGGGAGCCGGGAGCCACAACAGCCGCCGCCACGTTTTGGCATCTCGCCTCTGACCCGATCGCGCCAGGCCTGCCTCGCTACAGGACAACAGGAACAACCACGACGACAGCAGCAGCACCCAGATCGGCCAAAAGAAAAACGTCTCAAGAAGGTCATCGAATGGATCAAAAGTCAGGCATTGAAACGCCAAGACGAAAACCGACGCCGCAATCAGAATCCCCTGCGCCAGCGGTCGCCAGTTCAAAGGCGGTAGCTCCACGGCCGTCGTTTTCCGTTGCGAGGGTTCAAATGCGAGCCCGCATTCCGGACATCGGTTTTCGGGCAAGCCATAAAGCAAGTACCCGCACGCGGCGCACCGTAGCGACATCGATTCGGCGTCAAAGTCGCTGTTCGAACTGCCCGCCGTCATGATTCGGTCTTCCCTCACTTCACAATGCAACGTTGATGCCCCGACGCTATGGGTGTCGAAACCTTGCCACACTGGGCGAAAGCCCCCCACATGCGGCTCCCTCACCGATTGGAAGCTACCGGATGGCACACACCGCCCGCTCACGGAAAGCAGAGCGGGCCGAGATCGTCCGCCGGGCGGTCGAATATGCCCGCGACGTCCAGCACGTCGCCTGATCGTCGAGCCATAGCGGATCAGCATTTAAGGCCGGCACCGCCCCAGCCGACTTCCATTTTACCATAACGCTCAACACGGGGCCGGTCCATTGCAGCGTGTGGTTATGCGACGTCGGCTAAGCCGAGTAACTCGGCAAAGTGATCGAAGTTGCTCCCGCCTTCGACCCACTCTGTATGGGGACCGTCGCTCCATCGGAGCCGAAGCACAGGCGGATCGGCCGAATTCCGTGAGTAGTCGAGGACGATCGGCGAATCCGAACCGAGGCCAAAATCGCCAATGACGAGTGCCTTCTCTGGCGCGATCTGATGCAGCGCACCAAATCGCCGCCAAAAGTCGCCCGAACCGCCCGCGGCTCGTACCGCTGCGATGGTCGCGAACGCTGGTCGTGCGAGACAGATTAACGATTCGTCCCGCGCGAATCGCCGCACTCGCTCCGCGGGAATCAGCGGCTTCCACTGCTGCTCGTTCATGGACGGGCCGTTTCGGGAGGGCCAGACGCCCGCAGCAATAAGCCGCGCTAGTCCGGTCGGCATCGGAAAGTCGTTAGTGTCGCCTTCGCGTGGCATAACGTGTAATGCCGTTGAGCGGCCGCGGCGGCGCACGCGCGACGCTCTGCCGCAAGTAAAGTATAGCACTGCCGCGGTCCGCTCCAGCGGCGGGTTACGTCACTTTGCTGGCAAGTTCCTCGATGCGGCGATCGCTGAGCCAGATCGCGTCGAGCATCGCGAAGACCTCCGACGCCAGGGGCGTGCCAATGACTTGGTCTCGCCCAAGTGCCGTGGTTGCAAGGTTGCCATTCTTGGCGACGGGACGATTCGCGGCGTCAATAAGCATGAATTGCGGACCGCCGTCGATGATCCGATAGGCGACAGCTACGATTTGCCGATCGGCAGGAGAAGTGCCCTCGCCCCATTTGCCCAGCACCAGGTCGAAGTTCGCGCCGTGGTCATGCACGCGGGTAAGCGTCCATTGCACGAAGTAGGCTGCGGCCGGGTGATCGCGCCGGTGAAGGTAGCCCCACACTGTCCGTGATCGATTGCCGCAGCACTCGCACGGGCCGTGCTCGTTGCTGCCGCTCGTCTGAACGGTGAACTCTTCGTGTGGCATAACGGACCAACGTCGAATGGCCGGCCCCGCGCCGGCCGGGTTTCATTTTACGACAAGGCTCAACGCGCGGCCCGTCGATTGCAGCGTTTGGTTATGTCGCGGCCTCAAGCCGCCTGACCCGTTAGAGGCCGCCGCCTCTTCTTCAGATACTTCGCCGAGGAGCGCAAAAAACGCCGGCGAGTGAGCCGCGAACGTTGCGCAGGTGATATTGGCGCATAGCTCGGAGTATGGAATCATGCCCCGAAGATGCGCCCGCTGAGCAATAAGCGCCTTTGCCTGCGCTTTGGCGGCGTCCCAGTCCGGCTGGGGAATTCCATACGGCATACGCGAGGCCCCATATCGGATTAACGTTCAATGGCCGGCACCGCGCCGACCGACCGTGGATTCAACATAACGCCCGACGTGGGGCCGGTCCATTGCAGCGTTTGGCTATGCTTCGCCGACCGCCGCGTTGCACACGCCATTCTCGTAGTAGCGTGTCGTCACAAGCTTTCCCAATCTCCAGCAGCGGACAACGCCGTGCGGCTTGCCACGGACGAGTGGCACTTCGTCGGTCATCTGTCCTGCCGAATTGAAAGATGCGATAGACGCCGGTTCCATCCACGAAGTCACCGGTGTCCAGAACCTCGCCGTCTGAGTTGCGGACGATCGGCGTTCCGTGCCAAACACCGTCCTTCTTGTAGCCCTCGCGATGGACAATGCCGTTTTCGAGAATCGACCGATACGAGCCGTTTGCGATCCCGTTCACATACTCCTGCTCGGTGCGGGCGTTCGTGCCGTGACGGTTGATCCAGACGCCGGTGAAGTTGTCGGGACGCTTCGGATGATCCACCTTGTTGCGGGTTGGTTCCCGCGAACCATAAGGACCAGCATTCAACGGCCGGCCGGGCGCTCGACCGCCTTTCGATTCACAAGCCGTTCCGCCCGGCCGGTCCGTTGCAGAGCGGGGTTATCCATCATTTCCGGGTTCGCCGGGTGTGAGCTTGAATCGAAGCGGCGATCTATCGCGCGGTCGCGTTCGATCGCGGACGAGCGCTTCGTTGCCGCCCGTCGCTCGAACGAACTCGAAATATAAGGCGTCAGCCTTCTCGACGAGGGAGATGTACGCCTCCTCCGAAATTTCCTCATCATCCCCGTAGATAACGGTCAACTCATCGAGCTGACGCTGTACCACACTGAACAACGCCTCATGCGCGGGATCACCCGAGGCGCGGACGATGGCCTTCGCTTGCGCCATTCGCGTCGATGCTTCCAGATCGAACTCAACACCTGTGGCCATAGTTCGTGACGGATAACGAATCAGCATTCACGGGCCGAGGCCGATGACAACGTTCGAATTACAAGGACCGTCGTGCTCCGGTCCAGTGGAGTGCGTGGTTGTACGACCGCCGTTCAGCCGCATTGAAAGACGGCGGCCGGATGCAGGCACTCAAAGCAGAAGAACACGAATATTTCGCCGACGTCTCCCATCATATAGTGCTGATTCTTCGACAAGCACCCGACGCGATGAGGGTTTTTCTTCGAATCGTGCTCGATGGAATCAATTTGGCCGATGAACACCATTTCCTGCTGACAGTGCGGGCACGTGGGAGTCTCGTCGCCTTGATCCCAATTGGGCACGCCGCCTAATTTGCTCCTCAGGCCAAGTTCGGCGGTGTCCGCGGTCTGGCCAGAGGCGACCCTTTCGAACAGCACTCGGTACTCGCGAAGTTGCTTTGCCATAACTGTATCACGGGCCGACGTTCAATGGCCGACCCGACCCGAGAAGCGACCCAATAGGAAAGCCATTGCCCTCCGCTCGGTTGCATGATCTGGGAAGTGGATCGTAATCATCAGGACAATCCTATCCGGCCAAACCCCCCGATCCAATGCCGCCGGGACAATACGGCCGGCCGACCGCGAGTAGCCAGCAGGAGTTACACCGGGGCAATGGACGAAATCTCTCGCCGGTCCTAAATTTAGCGTTCTCGGACGGGTTGAAACCCGCGTCACAAGCGTGTCACGGGTGTGTCACAGGCATGGACCAGCGCCTTCAAAACGCCGTTTCAAAGCAACCCTACCCGCTGATCTTCGTCACGATCAGCGGGGCGCATCTGTATGGTTTTCCGTCGCCGGATTCGGATTACGATCTTCGCGGCGTGCACGTGTTGCCGGTGCGGGATGTCGTCGGGCTTTTTGGCGGCCATGAAACGATCGAGATTTCGCGCGTGCAGGACGGGCTGGAGCTGGACCTGGTCACGCATGACCTGAAGAAGTTCTTCGGGCTGATGCTGAAGAAAAACGGGTATGTGCTGGAGCAGCTTTATTCGCCGCTGGTGGTGCAGACGACGCCGTGGCATCAGGAGCTGAAAGAGCTTGGCCGCGGGTGCATCACGCGGTTTCACTCGTATCACTACCTGGGCTTCGCGCAGACGCAGTGGAAGCTGTTTGAGAAGGAGAGCCCGCGGCGCGTGAAGCCGCTACTCTATGTCTTTCGCGTGCTGCTGACCGGCATTCATCTCATGCGGACCGGAGAGGTCGAGGGGAATCTCGTGACGTTGAACCAGACGTACAAACTTCCGTACGTTCCCGACCTGATCGCACGAAAGGTGGCCGGGCCGGAGCAGTCGATCCTGGCGGAGACGGACCTGGAGTTCTACCGCTCGGAGTACGAACGGTTCAGGACGACGCTGGAGCAGGAGCACGAGCGATCGACTCTGCCGGACCGGGCGACGGCCGGGTCGGCGCTCAATGACCTGCTGATTCGCCTCCGCTTGTCTTTCGCGGCTTCGTGAGCCTGGTGCCGTGGAAAACCGGTTGAAAAACCGTGCTCTGAAAAGAACGCGGGTGCACTCGGTTGGCCCGATTGGGTAATTTGTCGCCATGGACATCGAACTGCGAAACCGGATGAACGGGCCTGAGGGTTCCGGGAAGTCGGCCGAGAGGGAGATCAGGCTCGACGACCAGACCGGCGAGGTCGAGATCGGTCTGGGAGACACCGTCGAGCATTACCTTCTCAAGCCGCTGAGCGAGTTGTACGGCCAGGGGTACGGCATCGATACCGTGGATCCGCAGAACGAGGTTTTCATGCCGCTGTTTCTGGCGATCGAGGAGAACATCGCGCGGTTTTATACGCAGGAGAAGCCGAGTTTTACCGACGCGGCGGTTTCGCTCATGCTCGATCAGTTGGGCAACGAGCCCAACTCGCCAGGAAACGACCCGCTGGCCCGGCGGGTGAATTCTGCCCTGCGCCTCTGCCTCAGCCTCAACGACTATTCCCGCACGGAGGTTCGGGCGGCGCTGCGAAAGGTGCGGAAGTCCGTCGAACGACACACGCGCCTCGCCGGCCCGACCGGGTATCTGGACTTCATCGCCGGGTTTTACGGACGGTAGCGCCCAATCGCTAACCCGGATTATTCACCACGAAGTTGTTCATGAGGCGGTGCCTCACACTGAGAGGATGAAAATTGCCAACCGCCCTCAACTGAATTCTTGGCCGATCAGGGTCGTTCGACGGTCTATTTTCGGAGCAGGCACGAAGTGCACGAAGAAAGCGTGATAGACAAACGGCTTAGCGTCGACTCACTACCTTTGGTCAGGCGCGCACATTGCGCAGTTCACAGAAAGTAAATCCAGTTTGTTTTTCTTCGTGATCTTCGTGACCTGCTCCGAAAATAGCTTCGTCTACGCGGCCTCCTTCTTCTGAAGTGTGACGGTGTAGCCGAGTTTCTCCAGGCGGTTGACCAGATGTCGTTTCACGCGATCCTCG
>Ga0210396_10001354_pt1 | contig 26998 bp, 20 predicted proteins | sample IncBWH17OmetaG_FD_155466 | JGI IMG/M metagenome (GOLD analysis project Ga0210396, IMG submission 155466) | Forest soil microbial communities from Barre Woods Harvard Forest LTER site, Petersham, Massachusetts, United States - Inc-BW-H-17-O ... | reverse complement strand
GGACTGAACCCGCGCTTATAGTCCGAGGCAGCTCCCGACGGATCACGATTATGCGGTTTCGACCCGCGAATATCAGAGTGATCAACCGTCGCGAAAACTACCTCGACCACGACTTGCGCTGCCTCCCGAGAGCAAGAAGAAAAAAGGACCACAACAGCCGTTCATAGTTGACAGGTCATTCCATATCAGAACATCAAAGGATTTGGCCCCATAATCTCTCCAACTTTCCCTCAGAACTCCCTGACGGAGTTATACTCTCCCCGCTTCAAATTAGCGGGAGACTCATGCCCATCCTCCCAGGCAAACGTCCAGGGCCCTGCGAAATCTTCTCCGCTATCGGTGCGGATGGAATGGGCGAGGTTTACAAAGCCCGTGATATTTTCGACCACTTGCGTAAGGAGGCTTCATGAGGACTTCGCGATTTATTTTCTTGAGCGTCATGGTTTCGATGATGTCATTTTCTCTGCCCGCCGCGGACGCGCCGCGTATCAGCATAGCGCTCGACGCATCCGATGCCCCGCGAAAAATCTTTCATGCACAGCTCACGATACCCGCGGTTGCGGGAACCTTGACCTTGTATTACCCCAAGTGGATTCCCGGCGAACACGCACCCAGCGGGCCGGTGATTAATTTGGCAGGCCTGAAGTTCACGGGAAACGGCCAGCTCCTCAAATGGCGCCGCGCTCTGGACGACAACTGGACGATTCTGGTTGAGGTCCCCGCCGGTGTTCAGGAAGTGCATGCGACTCTTGACTATCTCTCCCCGGCGGGTTCGGACCAGGCCCTCTTTTCCGCTGCTGCTTCGGCAACAGAAAAACTCAGCGTCATAAGTTGGAATCAGGTCTTGCTGTATCCCAAGGGCTGGGCTGCCGATCAGCTCATCTACTCCGCCTCCGTGAAACTCCCTTCGGGATGGAAGTTCGGCACTCCCTTGCCGGTCGCCTCACAATCCGGAGGCGAAATTCATTTCAGCCCGGTTTCACTCTACACCCTAGTCGATTCACCTATCATTACGGGTGAATATCTGAAAATCGTTCCGCTCAACCCAGGACAGAATCCCCCAGTCGAACTGGATGTCGCGGCGGATAGTCCGACCGCCCTCGAGCCGCCTCCGGAAGTCTGGGAACACTACCGCAATCTGGTGAAGCAGGCAGGGTTGCTGTTTGGCGCTACACATTACAACGACTATCACTTCCTGTTTACGTTGAGCGATCACGTGGCCCACTTTGGCCTGGAACACCATGAATCCAATGATAGCCGCATCGGAGAACGTACTCTGATCGACCCCGAACTAAGAGTTGCAGGCGCTATGCTGCTACCCCACGAATACGTGCACTCGTGGAACGGCAAATTCCGCCGCCCCGGCGATTTAACCACATCCGATTATCAGCAAGTTATGCAGGACGATCTTCTCTGGGTCTACGAAGGAATGACTGAATATTTGGGCGAGATTCTTCCGGCCCGCAGCGGCATGTGGACCCCGGAACAGTTTCGCGAAGAATTGGCGCGGGTCGCGGCACAGCTCGATCACCGCCCCGGAAGATCCTGGCGTAACCTGCAGGACACGGCGGACGCCGCGGCTGAGCTCTACAATTCTCCTAAAGAGTGGGATTCGTACCGGCGCGATGTCGATTTCTACGACGAAGATGAGTTGAACTGGTTGTGGGCGGATTCGATCATTCGCAGCCAGAGTAAGGGTGACAAGTCTCTCGATGATTTCTGCCGCATCTTTCACGGACCTCCGAGCACCGCGCCGGCGGTAAAGACTTACACCTTCGACGACGTTATCAGCGCGTTGAATCAGGTGGCCCCCTATGACTGGCGAGGCTTCTGGACGGAGCGACTTACGAGCCACGCGCCGAACGCTCCACTTGACGGCATTGAACGCAGCGGGTGGAAGCTTACTTATGATGAGAACCGCTCGGAAATGATGAAAGGCTGGGAGGATACCCGCTCCATGATCAATGCATCTTTTTCCATTGGGTTAATTGTTGACGCCGACTGCCTCGTGTCATCAGGCGATGGCAGTTGCCATTACGACGGCCAAATCGTCGATACCATCGAAGGCATGGACGCCGCTCGCGCCGGCATTGGTCCTGGCATGAAGCTGGTCGCCGTCAACGGACGCCGCTATACGCCTCAAGTTTTCCGCGAAGCGCTGCTCTCGGGCAAGACCAGTTCGCAACCCTTGCAATTGCTGGTCGAGAACACAGATTATTTCCGGATGTTCAGTCTCGATTACCATGGAGGGGAAAAGTATCCGCACCTGACTCGCGACCAGTCGAAACCCGATATGTTGAGCGACATCATTCGAGCGCGCTGAGAAGTATATGGACAGCCCGGGCCATCGTTGGAGGGCCGCTCAAGGTCTGATAAACGGGACTAAGCGGGGCTTGGCGGCTCGCGTTGCCCCCCTTGACATTAACGCCTAGACGGATTAGGGTAAAGGCAGTCCCCAGTTGGTAACCCAAAGCAGCCTGCATTGGCGGCCCGTGAGCAAAAATTTTGACGCCCTGAGGCAAGTCAAGCTTGCCAGCCGATCCCGTCCCCGGCTAGGTACAATTCGGCATTCATCTGCGCAAACGGCCTTTATCATCCGCGCAAAAGATTGTGTGGACCCTCTCGAGCTGGAGGAAAGGCCCAATGAGGGGTTGAGCCGCTTTGTCACTTCGCGCTATCTAAGCTGGCTTTCTCTAGGTGTATTGCTCATATCGGCGAATGTCATTTTCCTTCGTCACTACGCACGCGCCATGGGGGATAATCGGCAGGCCATAGACGCCGCATCTGCGGGCAATGTGAGTGGGATTGTCTCTCCAGGCTCAACTGTTGAGAAGTCAGCCTCAGTTCTCCCCGCCACGCTTTCCTGGGGCCTTCCCGGATTTGTACTTCAGGTGGGCGCCATGAAACGAGAAGACAACGCAGATGCTCTAGCGGAGACCTTGCATCAGAGGAATTTCCCTTCGTTTGTATTCAGGCGCGGTGCCGACCCTTTCTACCGGGTAGTCATCGGAGTCTACGGCGATGCAGATTCCGCCGGCAAAGCCAAGCAGGAGCTGGAAAGGCAGGGTTTTAAGGCCATCCTCAGACTCTGGCTTCCCGAATAGATCGCCTCCCCCGAAAGTGGCTGCCTACAACTCGTCTGACTCTGGATCGTTCCGGCCCTGATCTGCGCACATACTGGCGCCACACCGGTGAGCGCTATCCGATCCATGGCCATCGTAGAGGATCAAACAGAAAAGCTCGCTTGATGCCGGTTTGAGAGCAAGCGAATGCCGTGTGCCCGATGAACGGGATTATCGCAATGTGGCATGCTGTCGTAGTCTCGAACCTGGAGCGGGTCTTCTCGCTCTACACGGGTGTGCAATTTTGAACAGACATCCCTGCTTCGCATACGCAATAGTGAATTGCATAGGCGCAGCGGGGCCCGCGTATCGAGTTCCATCCCGGTCGGATAAACAAACCGCTTCCGATCCAGACTGAGATGGCGGAGATTCTCTTCATGTGGACTCGGAGACAAACCGGATGGTCAGTCCTCATCTTCCTGGCATCGACGTTGGCATGCGCTTTGGCCCAGACTGAGAGTCCGGTCCCAGCAGAAAATATCATTGCTCGCATGGCGCAGGCTGGGGAGCAGAATCATGCCCATTTTCGCCCCTATGTCGTCACGGTTGAATACAAATTATTTGGCAAGGAGAATGTTTCCCCCACCTCCGAGGTAATCGCAGATTTGACGTTCGTCCCACCCTACCTCAAGAGCTACGCCATCCGAGACGTAAACGGCACTCACATAGGAGAAAGTATCGTTCGACGGATGCTGGAAGGCCAGATGGCCTTCGCGAAAGATTCAGGCTCGACCGACATTTCGCAGGACAATTACGATTTCCGGTTCATTCGCGAGGATGATTTGAACGGTCACCACTGCTATGTGCTTGAATTGCTTCCGCGGCGTAAAGCCAAGAACCTCCTGCACGGGAACATCTGGGTTGATGCCAAGACGTACCTGCTCCTCCGCGTCGAGGGCGAACCTGTAAAAAGTTCCTCCTGGTGGCTAAGGGACGTGCGCATTGTCCTTCTCTTCGGCTATGTCGGAGAGATGTGGATGCAGACATCTTCGGAAAGCACAGCCGACGTGCGAATCGTTGGCCAATACAAAATGATTTCGCGAGATGTGAGTTACCATATCGATCAATCCTCCCCTGGGCGCTCCTCGACGCAAGCAGCCCTCTCCCCCGACGCAGAGTCCGAATCTCCTATCCCGTAGCCAAACCGCTCGGTCACGGCTGGTGCCGCGGGGATCGCTCTAGAGAATCTCTATCATCGGTAACTGGGAATCAGTACCTCTCCATATTCCGGCAAGCGGTGTGAACTCTACTGATCGATGCTAAAACTTCTAATCAATTGATCTGAAAATATTTCCACTAAAGAATCGATCTGGACGGCAGCACTCATCCCGAACAGTTCCATTCAACGCTAGCAAACGAAATCACTCTCGTAGGCTCCTAGAAGACTTCTCGCAAGTCTTGCAACAACCCATTTAGACCGCCCTATTCATCAGGCGCTATCTGGCTTCGGCTGTGTGGCATCGTGGCTAGGCGTCGATGTTGCCTAAGCCGTCACAGCCGCAAGGCGAGTGCCAGCTTGTTCTGGCGTATGGATGCTAGGCTCACCTTGCCCAACCCTTGTACTTGTCCCCAGGAAAGCTGAGGAAGCGTCATGACCACACGGCAGAAGATTGCTTTGAAGGCACTCGGCGCATTTGCTGCCGTAGTTTTGGCAACGACGTGCGTTCGCACGTCGGCTCAAACGGTGGAAATGCCTGTGGATCCTGGCGTGCGAGGCGGCGCGGCCGGGGCCGGCGGTCCTCTGAAAGGCCTTACTGCGGACGAAACCGCGTTCTTTCAAGATGGGCTCGAGAGGTTCATTGTCGTCGAGGTCGTGAAGGGGGGCAAGAACAATGGGCTGGGGCCTCGCTTCAACTCAAACCAGTGCCTGTCTTGCCACGCACAGCCTGCTATAGGAGGATCGAGCCCTGCGCAGAACCCCTCGATTGCAATTGCCACGCTCAATGGCGCGAAAAACAAGGTGCCCTGGTTCATCACGCAAAATGGCCCCGTCCGCGAGGTGCGCTTCAAGCGGAATCCGAACGGAACCAACGATGGCGGGGTGCACGACCTCTTCGTTATCACCGGCCGCAGTGACGCCGCGGGCTGCAACATTGCCCAACCCGACTTCCTGCCTGCTGGAAATCCTCTCACTGGCAGCGGCGGAAATCCGAACATCATTTTCCGCATCCCTACGCCTGTTTTTGGAGGAGGGCTCATCGAAGCGATTTCCGACTCGGCGATTCTCGCGAATGCGAGCGCCAACGCATCCGTGAAGGCGGGGTTGGGAATTTACGGGCACCCGAACGCGCACCTCAGCGGCAATGCAAACCTCAGCGCGAACGATGGCACCATTACGCGCTTCGGATGGAAAGCGCAAAATAAATCTCTTCTGATGTTCGCAGGCGAAGCCTACAACGTCGAGATGGGGATCTCGAATGAGCTCTTCCCCCAAAAACGCGACGAGACTCCCAGCTGTATCTTCAACGCCACACCCGACGACACAAACAACTTCACGACCGCCTCCGCGCCCGCTTCCAACTCCAATCCAGCAGTGCTCTCAGACATCGAAGCGTTTGCGGACTTTATGCGCATGTTGGCCCCGCCCACTCCGGCGCCGGACACGCCGTCCATCGTGAACGGACGCAGCCTTTTCACAACGATAGGTTGCGTTCACTGCCATACGCCCTCGTTTACCACCGGCAAGATGATCGCCTCCGGCTCATCGACGAGCCCGAGCGCCGCGCTATCCAACCAGACTGTACATCTGTGGTCCGACCTGCTCGTACACCACATGGGCCGAGATCTTGCCGACGGCATCACACAAGGCGCCGCAGGTCCCGACGAGTTCCGAACAGCACCGCTTTGGGGCGTCGGGCAACGGGTCTTTTTCCTGCATGACGGGCGGACGAGCAATTTGGTGGAGGCGATCCAAGATCACAAGGGCCGCGAGAGCGAGGCAAATAAGGTCGTCAACCACTTCAACAGGCTGGACCTTAAGGAGCAACAAGACATCATCAACTTCTTGAGGTCGCTCTGATCCATCGAAAAGGCCCCAACCCCCCGGAACTACTTTCTGCCAAGTGTGACTTTTGCCTCACGACAGGACTTGGGCGGCATTCCGATGATCCCGTTTTTCAGAAGTTGGCTGCCAGAGCCTTGCAGCCTTGTAGTGTGGCGGGGACCATTGGGGCAAGTCGTGTCTTTCGCCATAGCGGCACTTCCGCGCTATGGCTGATCTTTCAATTCAGGAGTCACAATTGTCCGTACACCCCTGGATGGCTGCAGCGAGCTTCCAGCTTAGTCTTTGGAAGAAATCGCGGACTGGCGAAATGACAACAAACTGTGCGGCTGAGCAAGGGAAAAAATTATTCGCAATTGGTGATGTGTTGTTCGGACAAGGGCTTGCCTGGTCCGTTGGCCGTCCCCACCCGATATTTTCCCGTGCTGAAATGTTGATAGGGATCACCCTGGCAGCGTACGGAATGCTTTTATGCCGGAGCGCATTTCGCAAACTTTCCCTTGCGAACTACATCATCGTGTTATCTTGCGCGCCGGTTCTCTTCCTGTGCGTGTCCAAGATGTCCGAATGGGTTTATTTTCTAAATCAGCAGAGAGGGTATTCGACTTTGAATGATCTCGGGGTCGGCGCCATCGAACTCACGATGGTGATTTGCATTATATTTTTTGGGGCTTGGTGGGCCGACAGCACATTCATCCGCGCACGCTATCACCAATACAAGCGATCCAGCCGATTCGTCAAATAGCTCCCACACCCTTCTGGCTAAGTCCCGAGAAGTCGTATATCAGGAGTTAACCTATTCACGTGGTGTTAAGTCGGCCCGCTCTGGTGGCATATTCGTTGTGTCCACTGCGGGAGAAGCGTACGCTTTCAAGCCGGAGATCCAAACCGGGTATTCCAGCTGAATGCAAACGGGAGCACGTGCGCAATTCGAGACAACGGGCCAATCCAAACAGAATCTCAACCGCAATGCAGATGATTAGCAAGAGGTATATGACATGAGGAATCGTAGGGGGATGGCAAGTTATATTTTTCTTGGGACCTTCTTGCTCCTCATTGGTTCGGCGCAGTTTGCATCTTCCCAAATGGAGGAGCCGGGCTCGCCTGAAAATTACGGCGTCGGAGTGGCTAAGGATGTGATGGTGCCCATGCGGGACGGGGTGAAATTGGCCACGGATATCTACTATCCAGTGAAAGACGGAGCACCAGCCCCGGGCAAGTTTCCTGTTCTCGTATCACGCACCCCATACGGAAAGAATCCAACGCCTCCGCCAGACGGAACGATGACTCCGGAACAACAGAATCGGCAGAACCCAGCCACTTACTTTGCCAGCCGCGGCTATGTTGTTGTGCTGCAAGACTGCCGCGGCCGGTTTAACTCCGAAGGAGTGTTTTATCTCGATGTCAATGAGGGCCCGGACGGTTATGACACCGTGGAGTGGGCCGCTCGCCAGCCGTGGTCCAACGGTAAGGTGGGCACGTACGGCGGATCGTACCTGTCCCAAGTGCAGAACGCTCTGGCGGTGTTGCGCCCGCCTCATTTGGCGGCGATGTTTGTGATGGTGGGCGCTTCCAGCTATTACGAGGAGGGCGCCTACCGTGGCGGGGCCTACACCCTGTTGCACAATCTGGTCTATCCGATGTCCTTCACCTCCAGCAGCCAGGAGGCTGAAAAAGATCCTGCCCTTAGGGCTGCCATGCTGGAGGCGCTGAATAACAAGCATTTGGGCAGCTGGCTCCTCAGTTACCCTTTTCGCCCCAACGCATCCCCTGTCTTGCAGTCTCCGATAAATCAGAAATGGTTCCAGGATCAGATCGACCACTACGCCTTCGATGACTACTGGAAGCAAAACGGATTCAACTTTGAAGTCTCCTACGACAAGTATCCGGATATTCCGATCTATTTCCTAAGCGGCTGGTACGACCTGTTCGAGCACGGCTCGCTGCATAATTTCATGGGCATGGCTGCGCGTCATAAATCTCCGACCAAACTAATGATGGGCCCCTGGGTACACGATATAGGGACGCGGGGCTCAGGTGACGCGGATTTCGGAATCACAGCTGAAGTGCAGCTGATTGACCAGGAGGCACGTTGGTTCGATCAGGTCCTCAAAGGAAAAAAGACCGGGGTTTTGGAGGAACCGCCCGTGCATGTGTTTGTCATGGGCGGCGGCAGCGGCCTGCGCACCTTGTTCAGCGGGCGTATGGACGATGGCGGGCAGTGGTTCGCAACTACCGCTTGGCCTCCCCCGGAGTCCAGTCCCCACTTGTTTTATCTCCACGCTGACGGCAGCCTGAACGAAAAGGCCCCCGGCGACGAAACGCCTTCCGCGTATGCGTTCGATCCTCACCATCCCGTGCCGACGATTGGCGGACAGATCGACTCCGGAAAGGAATTCAGTCCCGATGGTCCGCGCGACCAGAGGTGCAGCCTCAGGATTCCGTTTTGCGACAACGACCTGCCGCTCTCGTCCCGGCGCGATGTTCTGACTTTCCAAACTCCGCCGCTGGACTCCGACGTGGTGATCGCCGGCCCGGTAACAGTGGATCTCTGGATCTCTTCGTCGGCGCCGGACACGGATTTTACGGCCAAGCTGGTGGACGTGAGTTCGCCCAATCGCGACTATCTCTGGGGATTTGCCATGAATCTGGAGGATCGCATCATTCGTGTGCGTTCCGCTATTGACCCGGCAAAACCGCAATTGCTCAAGCCGGGCGAGGTTCGCAAGGTTACGATTGACCTGTTGGGCGTGGCCAACCACTTCAAAAAAGGTCATCGCATTCGGGTCGATATTTCCAGCAGTAACTTTCCATTCTTCGATATCAACTCAAACACCGGAGAACGGCCGGGATATCAGACGCACGAAGTGGTGGCGAACAACACGGTCTACCACGACAAGGACCACCCTTCGCGCATCAATCTACCCGTGATCCCGCTGGATGCATTGAATCGTCAGGTGGTTAAGTAATCTCCTGAATCTGAGGTGGATGGAAATTCCGGGCGAGGAGAAATGCGGAAGGGCTCGCCAGAGGATGCCGGTGCCATTTTGCACTTCCAAGAAAAAATGCGCCGACGCTAGTTCGTGGGCATCTGCGTGCGAGTTGTCTCCGTCGTACAAAGAAAATTCCGGTAGGAGCAAAGCTCAGTCAGCAAATCCTTTGAGTCCAGCAGGATTTTCGCTTTCTCCGTTTCGCCCGCGAACAAGATGATGACGTCGTCGCGACCCGGACTCATGCTCAACACAAATGGATACTGACTGAAGGGTTTGCCGCCTATATCCGCGTTCTTAACGTTCGGTGCATAAAACATATAGTGAGGCATATTCATGGTGAAAGGATCTACCACTTTCGAATCGCCGAAGGTGCGCATGATCGGAGCAAGCATATAAGCAATACCGGCCCGAGCGGGATTGGGGTAGGCAGGGGTCCCAAATCTCTTCGTAACCTCGACGTGGACATCCATTGCCTCCATGCCCTGAGCCCTCAATTCGGCGGCGTACATATAATCTTGCAACAGAGTATTCGAGCCTTCGGCGTCGTAACAAACCGGCCAAAAAATATCGCTCCGGAATGACCGTGTCGTGTATTGCCAATCGCTCCGCACAACAATGCAAGTCATTCCGTTGGTCCCTTTATGATTCAGTATGTACCCTTTGGCAGGGTCCAGCATGTAGACGGTAGCGCCATCCCTCAAGTGTGGAGGAAGAGCGCTCAACGCATAGCGAAGCTCCAACAGCTCTGGCATTCGATCCAACATCACGGGGGAGGAACGAAGATTCGTATCGGTCTGCTTGGTTTGCGCAAGACTGCTCACGCTGGCGAGCAGCCCCACGACCGCAATAAGCGCTGCAAATCTCATAATCAATCTCCGTCTAAAGCAACTTTGCAAATGGTCTCAAATATTGGATTCGATAAACTCCCGGTTAGGTTTTCACATTGCTCCGTTGGTTGTTCAATTGGGCCCTCTTTTCGGCCCTGCGAATTCTGCCGCCGAAAACCAACCCATAAACCAGGCGCACTACGGGATATGGAAAATAGATTTGGGCCTCTGGCAAAAGCCGTGGCTCGCCACCAAGCCGGACATTAAACACGTGTCTGCTGCGTTCCTGGTCGGCCGTAAGTGGGGCTCCATTCAACATGGCGACGGCCATATCGCGGTCAAATCCGCAGAAATCACAGTTGTGATACTCATGCGAACAAACCCATTGCAACATCTCATGCATTAGCAATTCATTTGGATGTTTGTCGCCATCCGAGGAAGTCCAACCCTTCTTCCAGAAGCTCACCGTTTGGCCGAAAATTATACAGGCAAGACCTGCTAGCGGCTCCCCTTGACTCTCTGCCAGAGTCAGCCGGATACCTCCTTCGGGATGTGACGTATCCCAGATCGCCAGCAAGGTTTCCAGATTTGCGGGTACGGGCTTTGTGTTCTGTCTTTTGCAAGTCGAAACCATCAGCCGGAAAAATGTACTGACATCCTCTCTCCGACCCTCGCGAATGGTCACGCCTCGGTTTTTCGACTGCTTGATTTTTTTGCGTGTCCACTTGCTGATTTCCTGCTCAACCTCGGTGAATCCTTTTGTAGCGTCGATCACCCAAGTGGAAGAATTCACGCTTCCCACCAAATTCAGTTGAAACAACTGGCCGGCCAGCGTCTCCGGCAATTGCCTGCAGAAATCCGGCGGCTGGACGATGATCGCTCTCAATTTCTCTCTCCAGGCTAATCGCCGCAGTAATTCTGTGGTGAATTCCGCCAATCCCAGGAACCCTGTCATGACTACCGGGCCTTTGCTCACATACCCGATTCGCACGCGCCATGACGATCGCCATAATATTTGGAAGCCAGCAACGACTCTTTGGTCCAGAGTTACCATCAACCGCAAAGCGTCCCAGCCCTCAAGGGCTTTGACCCGGGCCCACATCGCGGACTGTTGGAATTGCCCGAGAGGAGTTTCCTGCAAGAATCTGTCCCAGCTTGGATCCACGTCTCCACGCGATACCCAAGCAATAGCCGGGCGGCCCTCAGGCAGGGTTCTCTCCGCGAGCTTTCCGCGGATATCAATCCGATCAATGTTCATCGCGGTCTTCTCTTGATAATGCGTGTTGCATTTCGTGGATATGAACACATTACAATGATCAACATGAAGAAGACGAACTCCGCAATGTAAACAGGGCCAAGTACGTTGACCGGCTTATATTAACTTCCGTCTTATTCTCAGTGTACTTAAGTTCCCCCCTTCACGAAATTATTCGGCGCGGACGAATTGTCCAAGCTGCAAATCGCCCAGTCAGTTGCATGTAGGAACGTAGCTATTGGCCCCAATGGGACGGCCTTCCCACGTTCCAATAATCGTCTATCCAGGGATTCTTTTGAACCCAATGTGCCACCGCCCCATAAATTCTGAACTTGCAGGCAGTCTGAAAGGTCTGCTTATGGGGATCCTGCCCTTTTGTCCTACTCTGGCTTCAGGCTAAATTCTAATAAGCCGATTTGTCGGGACCTGGGGGCAAACATCGAGGGCGTCCGGCGAAGGACTTGCGCCGCTGCGGAGGAAATAGCACGAAGTGTCGCAGCTTGCTTCTCCAGTGCCGCGACTAAGCGGTTTTGGAGTAAGCGTGCTCTTCAGGTAGCGCCCAGCGCAACGCTTCACCCGGATCGCGAAACACCTGGATTCCGTATTCCCCCTCGGCTTCACGGAGCATTTTGAACATGCGGGCGAAACCGTACTGCTCGTCGGTGGTAACCACGACGGCGCGGCGCGAATGTGCCGAGAAGATCGTGGTAGCCGCCACCGCGCGAACGTCCTCCGCGCTGAGATCAACTCCGGTAACCCCAGTGCAATCCACGATCTGGGAACAGGTCGGGTCGAAGTCGGGATCGCCCAGCAGTTTGCGCTGATGAGCCAATACGTCAACCGCCGTCAGGAAGCCGGATGCAGTGCTAATAACCAATCGCCGCGCCTTGTCGATGTGAAATGAGACTGGCATAACTCGTCCTCCTCTTCGAATGTGTCCTGCAGGGATGCAGGAGGGGAACGTCTTCATCAGAACTTCCGTTTTGGGCCTCTGTTACGCGCATCCTACTCTTCTCCTGCCCGCGATTCAACGAATTTGCCATAAATGTTGACCCCGCGCGCTCAGCGAAGCGCGAACGGCTCGCTCTTCCCTTTTGACAGGCCTTATATCCCGCACGACGCCCCGAGAAGTTCTCTTGCTACATTGTTGGGTTTTCTGACGGGTGGGTTCCGAGACGAATTGCGGGATCAGCGAGTCAGTTGGCAGCCATCGATGACGGTGAAAGAATGTGGATCGCTATCCCCCACTTGTCAGACTCTAGCTTGTCGATTCGCACGACTGTGCCCATGACTGTGGAATTTAGTGGGCTGTCGGGCTGGAAATCGCTGGTGACGTAGACGCTCATTCCAGGGATGTAGTGACCCGCCAGAGTGGAAAAATAAAGCCCGGTCTGCGACACGTTGAATGTAGTGCAGTATTCCGGCGGCAAGCTCGGGTCGAAGGGGCGAATGCGAACCACCTGAGATAAACTAATTCGAGGGTACTGGCGCCGTTCATGGGACTCACTTTGCACAGAAGAATCTTTACCACAGGGATGGCAGAAGCAAAAGTACCATTCTCAAACCGATTTCGCCGGTCGCTATTCGCCCCGGTTCCACATCCCGGTGATCCCGTCGATCGGAGCCGATCCGGCCTGCATGGCACAAATCATTTCTGTTCAATCAGACGGGCTTCCGCTTCGCCTCAGCGGTTCTTGCGGATCCGATAGACCTCTGCCACCAAGTACACGACTACAACGACGTTAATCAGCAGCACAACGAATCTCGCCGGACTGGCCCGCCTGGCGAGCTCATAGACTTCAAGCGGGATAAATGAGGAAGTCGCGAAAATCGTGAAGTACTCAGCCCAGCGCTTGCCCAGCAACAGACCAGTGCCTTCGGTGAGCAGGAGCGCGGAGTAAAAGAACGTTCCCACGCTGAGTTCTTTAAGCTTCCGAGCGTCCAGAATCGAAAATCTTTCCAACAGCCGTTGGAAGTAATGATTGTTGGGATCGACACGAAACAGATCCGCCCAGCGTTCGACCTCGAAAGCAATGTTCTTGTGCAGCAACTTGGCCGCGCCGATGCCGACAGCGAACAGAACCAGTCCCTTGAAAAGTTTAAAGGCCGCTATCAACCGGAGGCCGCGAGGGGTGGCCGCAGGGACAGTTCTGGTCTTTTGTTGCTTGCGCCGGATCCGAGTCACAGGTCATTTGGATTATATCGTCGTACAGCCCATTCCGCAGCCTCGCGTGCTTGCACGGAAATGGACGGGTGCCTCCGGTTACATTGTCATTCGGGAGTGATTCACCACACACTATGATTAGCGACCCCCTTTGCATGGTTGCCCCTCACGCCGACACCTTGGATCAGCAGGGGGTTACAAAATCGGTCCGATAATTGAGTTCCTCGCTGCGTTGCCTCCTTGGATGGCTTCATGCACAGCGAAAACCTCATGAGTGACGAACACCGGCGGGAGCGACTTCGTGCATCATCCATCTGCCCCGGCTTTGGTGGGTAGAGTGAAACAAAAACTTGCGCCGCGCGGAGAGTTGTCGGCAGCCCACAAGCGGCCACCATGCGATTCGATAATCGAGCGGCTGATGCGAAGTCCCATGCCGGTGCCGTGAGCCTTGGTGGTAAAGAAGGCGTTGAAGATCTTGTCGGCCTGCTCTCGTGGCAGTCCCACGCCGGTATCGCTGACCGACAACAGCAGTTCGTTGTTTTCGGCTGGCTGCGACCTGATGATTAGCTCACGAGGCCCATCCACGTCGTGCATTGCATCGACGCCGTTCACGATGAGGTTCATCAGCACCTGCTGCAATTGCACGCGATCTCCTATGACATTGGGAAGATCTTCCGCCAGCTCCGTTCGGACTGATATCGAGTGCCGCGATGTCTCGTCTCCCAGGAGGACGATCATCTCTCGAGCAACTTCATTTACGTCCACCAACTCCTGTTGCGGAGTGCCCTTCTTGAAGAGGAGGTGGACCCGGTTGATGATTTCCGAGGCACGCTTTGCGTCCTTGATAATTCTCGAGGCGGCTTCGCGCGCCTCTTTCAGGTCCGGTTCATCGCGCGCAATCCATAGCACACAGGTATTGGCATTTGTGACTACTGCGGCGATCGGTTGTTTCACTTCGTGCGCCAGAGCGGCAGTGAACTCTCCCATAGTGGTCAGCCGGCTGGCGTGCGCGAGATCCGTCTGCGCCTGACGCAGCGCTTCTTGGGCACGATTGCGCTCGGTTATGTCCCGCGCCAATTTCGATGCCCCAACCACGCGGCCCGAGGCATCTTTCATCGGGGAAATCGTCAGAGAAACGTCGAGCAGGCTGCCGTCCTTGCGCATGCGGACCGTCTCGAAGTGGTCGACCCGCTCGCCTCGCGTGAGTTGCTCAATAATCATTCTTTCTTCGTCACGGCGCTCAAGAGGAATAATCAGTGTGATGTTCTGGCCAACCGCTTCTTCCGCAGCGTAGCCGAACAACCGTTCTGCGCCCTTATTCCAACTGGTAATTACGCCATTCAGACTTTTGCTCACAATCGCGTCGTGCGACGATTCCACAATCGCAGCCAGCAAACGGGTCGCCTGCTCTGCCCGCTTGCGCTCGGTGATGTCCGTCGAGCTACCCACAAATTGCACTAAATCTCCGGATGCGTTCAAAACAGGATGGCCGACGGTGTGGATGTATTTGGTTGTGGCGTCCGGAAGAAGGATTCGGATTTCCACTTCGTAATCCGACTTTCGGTCGATTGCTCGGTCGATTGCCCCTTTCCACCTGGCTCGATCCTCCGGATGAGTGCGCTCCAGGAGTTGTTCAAAAGCGGGCGGGCCATTTTCTGGATCGAAGCCATAAATGCGGTACCATTCCTCGGAGAGGTGCAAGGCGTCCCTTCCCGCTACCCGCCAGGCCCAACTCCCTGTATGCGTGAGCCTCTGCGCCTCCGCCAGGTACGCTTCGCTTCGCTGCAGCTTCTCTTCCTGCAATTCCAAGGTCTGGGCAGCGAATCGCCTATCCGCCCGAGACGTCAGTAAGGCCAGCCCGAGGACCACAAAGGTGACGGCGGCAATTCCGGCGGTGCCAAGTGCGGAGATGCTCACCGCGTGAGACAGGTCCGCCGGCGCGCCCGATGCCGTGAAACTGGCGGCGGCCATTCCGGTGTAATGCATGACGGGGATGGCGGCACCCATCACGACGGCTCCGGCCAACTTTTCCCACCCAATCCCCTTTTTCTCATCCCGGAAGTGAAAGGTAATCCATAGCGCAGCGAAAGAAATCAGGACCGCGAACACGACAGACATGACGACGAGAGAAGAATTAAACTGGCATATAGCCGGTAAACGCATCGCGGCCATGCCGATGTAATGCATACTCGCAATACCCGCACCCATTAGGACGCTTCCAGCGACCGCTCGGGTGGCGCCCATTTTCTGTCGGCTCACCACGCCCAGGGCAACGACCGAAGCGAAAATGGCCGCAAGCAGTGACAGCAGAACGGTCGGCCAATGGTAGGCCACCGGAACCGGCAGGATGAACGCCAGCATCCCAATGTAGTGCATGGACCAAATGCCAGTTCCCATCGCGCCGGCCCCACCCAGCAGCCAAACCGCGCGAGTCCAACCGCCCGCGGCCGTTACGCGACCTGCGAGATCGAGAGCAGTGTACGACGCAAACGTGGCGATCAACACCGAAAGCGCCACGAGCGAGTAGTTGTACGACCCAATCAAGTTCACGGCAGCCATTTCACTCCATCCGATTGCTACGCGGAACCGTCGCTCCTCTCGATAAGTTCAGGGAGTCATAGCATACTGCCAATTGGCTCAGTGGGTATGGTGATTGATGCCAGCTTGGCCATTCTTAGCTCCTTATAGCGGGAAATTTACCTTACCGCCGTCAAGATCAACAATTCCTGGTTCGACGCGAATCGCCGAAGGGTCCGATGCTATTCTGTTAGCTCCCAGATAGTCGGGTACCCGGATGTTGTCTCCTAATAATATTCACTTACAGTAAAATATGAATTCTTTTGGGAAATTCACCATCACGCGGGAATCGCCGTATCGCCGTTTAGGAAAGTCGTGCCAGTCCAACCGGTCGATGCAACATCTTCTGATATAAATCTCTTCTCAAAAGGTGGTGTTTTATGACGCAAGGGAAGCAGGAAAGGCTTTCCGCTGCGCGGAGAAGAGGAAATGCGGTAGCGCCGGCACTATTTCGTCGCTGATGTTTAGGATCGCGGAGCCATGCTCGCTACTGCTTCTTTTTGCCGAAGAGACCGCCGACCTGCTTGCCTAGATTCTCGATCTCTTGTCCGCTCGCCGGCACGCTACCGACGGCGCCTTTCGCGAAACTGCCGGCCATTGCGCCGACATCGGGAATGAACTCCGGCTTCGACGTGGTGCCCAGAATCTTAAAAGGAATCCCGCCTCCGCTGCCTTTCTGACCGCCAACGGCCGAGGTCAGACCCGCAATCGCGCTCACCGGGCTGGCAGAACCGCCGAGGTGCGCCACCATTTGAAAATTAAGCGCTTGGTTTGGAGCGATCGTGCCGCTGCCGGCCATGCTTCCGATGGCGGGCACCACTAAGTTCAGACTGTCCGCGCGAATCCCCTCAGGAGCAACGCGCATGTTGGAGCTGAATGTTTCGATCACCGTGTCCGATCCCTTCGGTATTCCCGCGAAGGAGGACAATGCGCCCATCTTCGCGCCCAGATCAAATCCCGCAAGCTTCCCGTTCGAGAGCTTGACCGGCCCTGTGGTCACGAGCTTGTCGACGGGTCCGTTAATCGTGAGGTCCGCGTTCATTGTGCCCTCTTTGAGGGACGCACCCGAAGGTAGCGCCACTCCCACCGCCGGCAACACCGATTCCAGATCGGAAGCCGGCATGTCGGTTCCGGTTAGTTTCATCGCCACGGAAAGTGTCTCGCCGGAATTATTGAACGTCCCCGCCAGGTGCGCGACGGCCTTGCCGATGTGAACGTCCCCTTGCTTCAGCGAGCCGGTCTGCGGCTTGAGCGCGTAGTTCGTGTCGTAATCGACTTGCACGGCCTCGCCGGCTGGCGACCCGCCCGGAACAAGCCTTAGCTTGCTGGCCGTGACTTTCCCTTTCGAGTTCGCCTGCTGGCCGTCAGAGGAAAGGGTTCCCGCAAAGTCCAAAACTCCGGCGATTCCGGAGGAAGGGTCCATGAAGCCGGTTAATGTCAGGTCGAGGCCGTGGATTTCCAGATTGGTTTCGAGGGGAGTTTGCGCCGCATCAGTTTGGTTCAGCGGCCCGGCTTTCCCGGTCAACTTGATGGTGCCGTTTCCCGGCGCTGTTGCGGAGAATTGAAAGGGAAATTGAGAAGTGTAGGAGAGATCGGATGCCGTGAGGTTCATCTGATCATACTCATGCCTCTTGGCATTTGAGCCCGATCGTCCCACAGTGAGCTTCCCGTTCTTGATCTCGATCCTCTGCACGGAAACGTTTGCTGCCGAGCCAGAAGAAGACGATGAGTCGGCATGTGAGGAAGCGCCTTTCGCGCCCAGAGTTGAGAAGTTCCACTCGCCGGAAGGAGCGCGCAAGAGCGTCACTTCGGGCTGATCGATGGTGACCCCAGTGACGTGCAGCTGTTGCGAGAAGATCAGCGGCATTATCTCTACACCCACTGCGACGGATTTCGCGTCCAAGAAAGCGCCGGAGCCAAACTTCGGGTCTTCCGAGATGGCGATATCTTCCACCGAGACGCCTCCCGAGAATAGAGCGAGCCGGATGTTGCCTATTGCAACCTTGCGGCCGAGCGCGTTTTCCGCCGCCGACTCGACCTGCGGCTTAAATTTGTTCGCGTCGATAATGAATGGCAGCAAAGCAGCTACCAACAGGAGAAGCACAATCAGTCCGCCCACGATATAGATAATTTTGCGTCCCATTTTCATTCTCCTTTGCTCGCTGTACTTCGCGAATGCTCAAGCTTTCCGCCTGCGAGGCTGATGACGGTGGAGGAATGCTTCAATGCACTGCGTCCCAATCAAGAAAATCCGGTCTCCGGGTACTCGTTGATCCCAGGGAGCATGGGGTTTCGTTTCTCCAAGAAACCAAATACCGCCAAATCTCAACCAATGTCCAGTAAAATCAACTGAGAAATGGCCGAGCTCCGTGCCGGGCCTGCGTCTTGGATTGTATCGCTGCCATATTCAATAATCGACCGGGCATTCGCACGAAAAGACCCGACCCTCGTTGGAAAGAGCGGACCATGCGCCGACCCTCGCGGAGCCGTCCTATCGCAATGCGGCTTGAACAAATCGGACTGGCACATGAACATCCCAAGCAAACCATCGCGGAACTGTCAGCGGACTTTGATTTCGGATTCTCGACTACTTCGTTGCAGGTCGCGGCGGTACTTGCGGAAGCTTGGTCTTTTGTTCGAGTCGGCATAATCCGCAGGGAAACGGTTTGCCGTGCTTAGGGCATTTGGTCGCACTCATTGCATTTCACCTCGATTTGGCATTTTACGTGACTTGGGCGAACCAGCGCGACGCGCAAACAACGCGGTCACTGCTTCGGACGGTTTTAGTTAAACAGACAGGTTTCGATAGTGGTCCAATCATTAGAATTCAGGCAAGCCGCCTCATTAGCAACTCAGATGCCGGGAGAATCAGATTCCCGTTGGCCAAGGATAGCGTAACTCGCCAAGACGAGATGCGCTCTTAGGTGCTGGTCCCCCAGCAGATTCGTCGGTCAACTCTTTTTCGGCTCTAAACCAGTCCTCGACATCCCTCCCTTGTTCACAGCCGCGCATGAGATAAAGCGCATAAGCTCGGTGATTGATCTCGTCTTTCGTCGACTCTCTTAGTTCGATCACTGCAACCTCATTGATTGTCCTTCGTTCAGGGGCCAGGATTCTCGATCCCCTACGAAACCCTATGCTAGAGGCCTTTGAGACTGATATCTGTGCTCATTTGCACATTCCCCGCCTAATTCGCCCGCTAGGGGTTATTCGACCCATCTGTTTGGCTGTTTCGCCCGCGCTTCTTGATCCCGCCCGATAAGCCGGGTGGTCTCAATCGGTCGACGCAACACTTCCTGAAAGTCTTTTTATAGAAGTCTACGAGCCTAATTTTATTCGCAGGCGTTGATTCAATCAAAACAAAGCTCTGTTATCGATTTATTTCGCTTTTTGCTGCGCCTGAAGCTCCGACAGGTATTCTTTTGCGTCATCCTTATCCTGCCGGCTGCTGGTGAATTTCAGGAATTGTTGGATCTGGACACCGGCATCCACCACGTCGCCTTGCTCGCCGTAGATTTGGGCGAGCAGGAAGATCAGGCCGGGTTGATGGTGCTCAGTATCGATTGCGATGGCTTGCGAGACGCTTTTTTGCGCCTCCGGAAATTTGTGAAGGTGAAAAAGGGCTAATCCACGGTAGTAGCCGGCATACAAATCACCGGCTGGATTCATTCCGAGGAATCGGTCGGACCAGGTCAGAAGGTCGTCCCAATTTTTCTCCTGATTCAGAAGTCCCGCCAGGCAAAGATAAGGAGGTAAATAAGTCGGCTCAACCTTTAACGGCTGTGAACATGCATCATGCGCTTCCGTCATCTTCTGTTCGTCCTGTAGAACCTCTCCCAGCATCACCCACGCGGCCAGATAATTGGAATAGATTTGAATCGCGTCGCGAGCGTGCTGTTCGGCTTCCGGCAGTTTTTTCTTCTTGAAGGCCCCGCAAGCCTTTTCGTACTGGCTTCTCGCCTTCCCGGGAACACCCAACCTTGTAGCGCTCACTGTAGCGCCACGCATGTAAGCAAGGTCCCACGGAAGGCAGGACTCATCTTCAACTACCACCGGCTTTTGAATTGACTGCGTCGTCGGGAGGTATACGTCAGGTATCGAGCCGGGTTGCGTCCCCGGTTGAATGGGTGGCGGCGTGGCCCGGCCAGGGAATCCTCCCCCCGGCGACCCCCTCGATCCGCCAGATCCACTGGATCCACCGGGCGGAGGGGCGCCCTTCTGCGCTTGGGTTGGCAGGGCGGACAGCGTGATCCCTAGAATCCAAAACGCCACAAGTTTCAGGCAAGCGGTCCCCGGCAGTTTACAGGTGGCTGGCATTGCTCAAATCTTATACCTGTTTTTCGCAAGTTCCAGATTTTCCTTCACCCGGACCGCTTCTCCGTATGCCCTCATGCTCGCGGGGAGCAAAAATAGCGGGCTTGAATTACCGGGAATGATTATTCCCCGCGCCCCGTCCGAATCATTTTCCATCCTTCCTTGAGCCTTTTATCCACATCGGCCTTGGTGAGCGCGGTAATGCCGCAGGCAACGTTGTGGGCCTTGCATGCCGTCAGAATGGTCTGTCGAGCTTGCTCCACTTCGGGCGAATCTTGCGGCACGCCGAGGTATTGGTGCAAATCTCCACCCGCGCCGACAAAGATCGCGCCAACGCCCGGAACAGCCGCAATCTCGTCCACATTCTTCAAGCCCTCCAGCGTTTCGATCATGGGAATTGCGAGCAGGTCGCCTTCCGGATTGAGCGGCCAAACGTCGGCGTGCCGTTCGTACTCCGCCGCGGAAACGCCCCACGCAAAAATTGCGTTTCCCGGAGCGTAACCGCGCAATCCGGGCGGCTGTTGGTACTTCGATGTTTTCTGCTGGGGGTAGCGCATGAAGCGGACCAGGCGCGTCATCTGCTCCTTGTTCTCCACGCCATTGAAAATGACCCCCATCAGGCCCATATCCAGCGCCTGCTTGACGATCCAGTCATTGCTTTCGAGATCGCGTCCATACGGCGGGAAACGGGCAAACAGGGCCACGTTCGGTTGCGCGTTACCTTTTTTGAGAATCGCGGTCTTGTCGACCATGGCGGCCACGCAATAGGCCAGGCCATCGAGGTTCAGCGGCCCGTGCTCCATGTCCACATAGGTGTAATCAAAATTCAGGCGGGCAAGCGAGTGGCAATTCTGCAGGGACATATCATCGGTTTGCGTGCCGATGATGGCCTCCCCGCGCGCAAGTTTCTCGACGGCAGGATTGAGGTGAAGCGGTGCCTGCTGTGCCAGCGCGCTATCATAAGGCATTACAAGCGTGGCCAGGAACGCGCTGACGACAATCATCATGGCCATCTGAAATTGAATCAACGATTGGGAGACGAACTGCCGCACGGCGGTGGTGCGCAAATTGCGCGACGGAAGGAGAATGACTTTTGTCATTGAGCGACTCCTTTTTGCTATGCGAAAGAAAAAGGTCAGTGCTGCCTGGACCAGAATCGATGGAGTTTACTCCCACCTCGACTCCAGTGCTAGTGAACTAGCTCACCGAGCCGGCCAGTTACGGATCCTCACGATTCACGAAACTTGGAGATGGTACATGTGAATCCCGACTAGCACGCTATGAGCGCAGCGCATCAAGCGATCTAAACGGGGCGCACTGACAATCCAACTTCGGTGTGTCCAAATATTACTTCAGTCCCTGCACCAGATACAGATCAGAAGAGTGATTGCTGTACGTGTAAGCATAAGATTGCCCGTCCGGAGTAATTACCAAGCCTTGACATTTTGCTCTGGTTCTTAAGGGCGGCACCGGAACCTGTTTCCAAAGTGAGCGACGCCCTGTAGCGATTTCAAAGCGTGCGATTGTTGCCGGCGACTTCAGGGTCTGAACGACATAAAGAAACTTGCCGTCGGAAGTCCAGGCGCTCGGAACCTCTCCGGGTTCGAATTTGAACTCTTTGTCAGGACGTTGGCTGGACAAGGAACTGTAAAGGAGCGCTCGAGATTCCCCGGCCAGCGCCAGAATTTCCCCGGTAGGCGAAACAGTGCAAAGCATCATTCCATCCGGGGTGAACGCGCGGGGCTTCCCGGCTTCAACGCTTTGCACATAGCAGCGTGAGCCGTGGCCCGCCTCGTAACCGACGAAAACGATTTGCTTGCTATCGGGAAACCATTTCGCACCGCCGAACACGTAGTCCTTGACCGGACCACGTTCCAAAGTCTTTGGGCCTCCGGCGCCAGTCGGTAGCAGCACGATCTGGTCGTTGGGTGGCGGCACGATGGAAAGCGCCCACTTGCCATCGGGTGACAGCGACTGTGCGCCGCCCGAGCCCAGCATGACCGGAGCCGAACCGTCCGTCGGCCGTAATCCCACTTGATATGAGAAACCGGAGTTCTCTCCCTCTGCACCAAACAGGATTCGCTTGCCGTCCGAGGAGATGTCCGTGACCGTGGACCAGTCTTCCCAGGACAGGTCGCGAGGTTCGCTATCACCAGCGCCTACAAACTCTATCCCCAGCCGCTCATTATCGCGGGAAATTAGAACACGCCAATCGCGTGAGATGTCCCGGAGCGACAGGCCCCCGGGCACAGTCAATACGTGGCGTTCGACTCCATTCAATGTGACCGCATAAAGCGCCCGCGCGACACCGGAGCGGGTCGCTGCAAACCAAACTTCATCCCCGTTCGGGCTCCACGCAAGGCCACGCAGGCTTTCCCAGAACTCGGAAAGCGTCCTCTTGTTGCCCTTCAGATCGACCATCGCCACCGAGCCACGGTCATCCGGGAGAATGGGATGATCCAAAAAAGCAATGGAATCCCCTCGAGGTGAAAAACGGGGGGAAGCAATCCAGCCGGCGCTTTCGTAAAGCACTTTGCCGACGGGAAATTCCAGCCGGCTCATGCCTCCAATTCGCCGCACCACGGCAAGTTCGCCGCCAGGCGACCAATCGGCAGCACCCGCATTGGTAAGGAGTTCGCGCGGCGCTCCTCCATTGACTGGAACACGCGCCAATGTTCCGGGCATCCCCACTTCCGCCACGCCGGACTCAGGATTCGAGGCTTCGCCTAAAATGGCCAGTTCGTCGTGAGGTGAAACTGCCAGGAGCATGGAACTGGCTATTCCCAAGTCTTGCGGACCCGGAGCGCCCAGACGTTGCGCGTAAAGATTTCCCTTATTGGTATACTGCCCGGAGGAATAAACCACCGAAGCACCGTCTGGTGTGAAGCGAGCATCACCGAGCTCTGGCAACTCGAATGTCAGCCGCTGGAATTGTGGAGTGGTGGACGCGTCACCGTGCCAGGGAGCGATTCTCCAGATAAATCCAAGAATCGCCAGAATGATAATGGCGATGCCAGCAACCGGAATTAAAGTACGGTACTTCGTCGGAACGTGCGTCGCCTGTACGGGGACTGATGTCGACTCCTGTTCCACCGGAGCCATCAATCGATAGCCACGCCTCGGCACCGTCTCGATGTAACGCGGAGAGTCTGCGTCATCATTCAACGCCGCGCGAATTTTCTTGATCGCTGTGTTTAAGGCGTGATCGAAGTCAACGAAGGTATCCTGCGGCCATACCCGTCGCCGCAATTCTTCCCTGGTGACGAGTTCGCCGGGCCGCTCCGCCAGGGCGGCAAGAACCTGCAGCGGCTGCTCCTGGCAGCGAATGCGAATTCCATCCTTGCGCAACACCCCAGCCTGCAAATTCAGTTCAAATGCACCAATACGAATGGAAGATCTCTCTGGATTGGACACACCCATTATGCCCTCGCCGTATTGGACGCGACGCCTTCGAAAAAGGTTATTCATGTGAATGAATATTCATATGTCCTTGCCAAATTAACTCTCTAGTTCCGTGTGAGTTAGGCGGACACAAACAATAGATCGGCAATCCATCCGCAAACTCTTGTGATTCCTTGCCGGGCTCCTACCTTAGCCACACCGCGATGCGGAGCGCGCGGCAATATTGAGAGCCGAGCTTAAGACTGCCAGACTGTTCTTGTTCGCAGGATTCCTTGCATCTTGCGCGCCCGCCCGTGCGGCAAATTGTCCGGCAAATCCCGGCCGGCAATGTGACGATGGGCAGCGGCAGAGTATCCCGCTGAGAATTTACCGTAACTTTTTGGTGGTTGCCGAGGGCCAATTTGGCCCTGATTCGCCGACCCAGAATTTCCTCCTGGACACCGGCACGGCGCCCAGCATCATTAACGCAAGGCTGGTGACGCAGCTTGAATTGACGACGATGCCTTCAAAGATAACTGCCCTCGGCAAAGCCGTACCGGGGCTAGCCGCAGCGATCCCCGAGATTGATCTTGGCCCCATACGCGCCGACTCTCTCGTAGCGCAGGTGCGGGATCTCTCGCGGCTCGAAAGCGATTTGGGTATTTCTATCGCCGCGATTATCGGACTGGATGTCCTGTCGAAGTCAAGTTTCCATCTGGATTACGACAAGAGAGAGATTGAATTTGGCGACGTGCCGCGCGAAGGGATCCCCGTGCACTTTGACGCGCGCGCCGGAATTGCCGTGGCAATCGCGACTATCGAGGGCAAAGAAACGCGATTCTTGGTGGACACTGGTTCGGACGTTGTAGTCCTGCTGGGAGGAAATTTTGCGGACGTGGGTTGGCTGGAACTGCAGGACACCTCTCAATCGGGAGCGAGCCTGGTCGATCAGAAGATGAAAGTTCAAGTATTTTCCGCGACTGAAATTATCCTCGGAGGACAGCGCTTTGGCGTTCATCGGGCCTACTTCCTTCCGGGGAGTGCCGATCCGGTATTCGACGGCCTGCTGGGAGTGCGTGCGCTCGGATTTCGGAGCCTTTCCTTCGATCAAGCGTCCGCCACGATCTACTTGCAGAAATAGCGGTCTCACCCGATTCCGCAAGCGTGTCTGTCTTCTCCTAAGTTATCCCCAGATGAAATTTTGACAACGGCAGTTGGGGTGCGGCCTGGGATTTGAGGAGCACGGTAATAACCTCAGCTGGAGCATGCGCTGACGGCGAATTCGTTGTGTCGAGCGCAGGAGAAGCGTATGATGCGCGAATTAGAAGGCTCAAGCGGAAATTCCGGCTGGAATCGCTCTTGCCTGTGGGCCGCCCAAGCAAGATCGCTCGATCAAGGCAAGGGTGATGGTTTTATGCGACGTCGCCATGGCACTAATGTCGGCTCTTCAAGGGTTTGGAGCCTCCCAGTATGAGTTTGGAGGGATGCTGTGAGAAATAAACTGATTGCGATTGCCTTCGGACTTTTGACCGTTTCGATTCCTCTATTCGCGCACCATGGCGCTGCGGCCTACGACACGTCCAAAAAACTCGCTTTGAAAGGAATCGTTACGGAATGGTTTTGGGCCAATCCCCATTGCTTTCTGAGGTTTGATGTGAAGGATGATAAAGGCAACGTAGTGCACTGGGCAGCCGAGGCCAGCAATCCGTCCGACATGGTCAACCTCGGCTGGAGCAAGCTATCTTTCAAACCGGGAGATGAGGTCACGGTCACAGTTGAGCCCGTCAAGAACGGCCTGCCAATCGGCCGGATCGATCAGGTCGCGCTCGCCAACGGCCAGATTCTTAAGGGCCGGGTCGTATTCTGACCTCTCGATTCATTCTTCAGATTTTAATTCGAATTGAGATCTAAATTAAGGATGGGATATCGGAATGTTACGCTTCTGCTCCATCGCGACAATTGCCCTGATTCCGGCATTGGTGGCCGTTTCTCCCACACGCGGACAATCCGCCCAGCCTCAACAGCCGGGAGCAGCCGCCAGTCAGAAAGAAGCCGCCATCCCTCGCCATGACATTTCCGGGACATGGGATCCTGGCAATAACGGAATTCAACCTCTTGGCCCGCGCAACATGCCGGAAGATGGCAAGCCGGAACATCAAGTACCCTATACTCCTCTGGGTTTGGAGGTGCTGAACTCCCACAAGCCGAGTAACGGAGTCAGAAGCGTTCTTCCCGGGGAGACCAACGATCCAGTCGTTTATTGTGATCCTCAGGGAATGCCTCGCGAAGACTTGTATGAACTCAGAACGACTCAGATCATCCAGACCCCTCTCAAGGTCTTCGTCCTCTACGAATTCGGCAAGATCTGGCGCGTCGTCTGGACCGACGGGCGGGAAATTCCTAAAGATCCCGAGCCAAGGTGGTTCGGTTATTCGATCGGAAAATGGGAGGACGATTACACGTTCGTCGTGCAGACATTTGGGATCGATGAAAGAACCTGGGTCGATCGGGCGGGCCGTCCGCACAGCGCCGATTTGCGTGTCGAGGAAAAGTTTCACCGCGTCGATCGCGACACGTTAGAACTCACTGTGACGATCAACGATCCGAAGATGTATACCAAAGCCTGGGTGGCTCTCGACAAGCTGCCGTTCAAGCTGGAACCCCCCAATTTCGATGTCAGAGAAATGATTTGTTCTCCCTCCGAGTTCGCGGAATACAACAAAATAATTGGGAATCCCGCCAGCGGCAAAGGGACCCAATAGTCCTCACGTCCTCTCCGGGAAAGTGGCCTCACTTTCAACTGAAAAACGACGACTTGCTCAGCATTACCCTACTGGCCCCCTTTTCACGCTCGCTGGCTCGCCTACGGCGGATGAGGTCTAGTCGGAATGGGGCACGTCATTTTTCGGCAAAGGAAGATGACAAATTCTGTCATAAAAACTGGTTTGCGCCCTCGCGTCCCGTTGACATTTGCAGTGAGTTTTTCAGTTCAGCCCACGTAAGTATTGATATAGCAAGGGTTATAGACCACGTTTCGAAACATGCACCCCTCATTCCCATTTTGGAATCTTTCATGCTTAATTTCCATACTGGGAGGGCTGTCGGAGACTTCCTTATTTATTCTGGTCAAATTCTAAAAGGAGCTCCGTGCATGCGTAATAAACAGAAGGGTTTTTCGTTGATTGAGTTGTTGATCGTTGTCGCGATCATTTTGATCATCGCGGCCATTGCTATTCCGAACCTGCTCCGGTCGAAGATGGCAGCTAATGAAGCGTCGGCCGTTGCTTCGCTGCGCACTTATAACACTTCCATCGTAGCCTATCAGACTACGTACGCTACCGATCCTGCCACGGACTTATCTCAA
>Ga0210396_10001352_pt1 | contig 27016 bp, 22 predicted proteins | sample IncBWH17OmetaG_FD_155466 | JGI IMG/M metagenome (GOLD analysis project Ga0210396, IMG submission 155466) | Forest soil microbial communities from Barre Woods Harvard Forest LTER site, Petersham, Massachusetts, United States - Inc-BW-H-17-O ... | reverse complement strand
TGAGCGTGCGGCCGAGATATTCGGCGCCATCGAGGGCCGAGCTGGCGGCCCGAGCCTCGGCCGGGGAACTCATTTCGACGTGCCCCGATCCCGAGCCCAGACCCGTCGAAGGGCTGGGAATGACTCTCGCGCAAACCACCGTGCCGTGCTGCCGAAACAACTGAACCAGGTCCGCATCGAGCACGATATTGCTCAATCCTTTGACTTGCAGGGTTTGGCTCATCATTGCCTTCGCTTGTCTTTCACGAGCGGGACCGGGAGCAGTCGCTGATCGACAACCCATTTTCGGTGCGGGTGACGGTGAGGAAGCGGCTTTTCACGACGACGTGCGTGGTCACGAGCAGGCCCTGCATTCGCGGGTTGTCATAGCTGGAACCCGATTTGGGGGACCACCAGTTGCAGCGGTAATTGCTGCCCGAGATCCGCCGGCAGGTCACGCGCTGGCCGTATCCGCGCTCGACCGTTTGCGCGATCTGGACCGACAAGTCTGCGTCGGCGGGCCGCCGCGACGGACTCTCGAACGGACTGGCGTCACTCATCGCAGTTCTCCGCTGGAAAAGAACCGTTTCGCAGTGCACGACCCAGAGGGGCCGAGCCGGCGTTTCGGGCCTGAGGCAAAAAGAGGCGAGGGAGGCAGACAGCGCCGGGGGGAGGGAAAAGCGCTTGCCCTGACTCGATTCGTCGATTCCGCCTTGCGGAGTATACGAGGGCGGCGCGGACATAGCTACGAAATTAATCGGAGCCGATCCGACGGATGTGATACGATAGCAGTATGAAAGTCATCAGGCGCGAGGCATTTGACCACGGCGGCAAGCGATACGAAATCGTCGTGGAGAACCTGGGCGTGCAGTTGCGGGCGACCGCGATGCGAAATGGGAAAAGGGTGAAGCACGCGGAGGTGCTGAGCGGACTGGAGGCGGCAACCTCCTACAACAGCGCCGACGGCATGAAGGCCGTTGACGTGCTCATCGGACTGACCCAAAGCAAGGTTCGGCTGGCCGCGCCGCTGCCGCGATGACACCAACTGGCCCTGTCGAATCGATGAGCTCGATGCATGCGATCGCCTCTGGCGGAACGCCGCGGCATCGGGTAGCATGTTCTTCAGGTAAATCTGACGATTGAGACTCTCGGCTCGTGGCTGTAAGGAAGCCCGGCACCGCCTGCCTCTTTTATCTCCTACCTTTTTGGGCCGGAACGTCGGCCTCTTTCAAGATCGAGCCCGGAAAGTAAAAGTCGGGTTCCACCAGGCCCACAGCCAAAGGAGCTTCACATGGGCAGCAAGTTGTATGTCGGAAATCTGAGCTATGAGACGACCAGTTCGGATCTGGAACAGTTGTGCGCGGCGCACGGGAGCGTTCAGAGCGCGGAGGTGATCGTCGATCGCGACACGGGCCGCAGCAAAGGCTTCGGTTTCGTGCAGATGGGCAGTGACCAGGAGGCACAGGCGGCAATCGCTGCTCTGAATGGCAAGGATAGCGGCGGCCGGGCGTTGACGGTCAACGAGGCCAAGCCGCGTGAGTCCCGCAGCAGTGGCGGATTCGGGCGGGGCGGCGGCGGCCGCGCTAATTACGAATCCCGCGGCAGCGGGCGACACGGATAGAAACCTCGCCGCGATGGCCGAAGATAGTGGAGGCTGCGGCGTGCAGCCTCCTCTTTCCTCTGCCTTCGGATAACGCCATGACGATAACTTCTCCGGACCGAATTGAGCGTCTCATCCTCGATCAACTTTCCCGCCGCGAAATGCGGCTGCTGGCCCTGTTGGTTTCACTTCGCAGGGCCTTGAACGGCACGACGCCCTTCAAAGGCGACCTGGGCCGCGCCGTCAACGCCGCCCTGCGCCGGCTGATCGCTTCCGGCACCGTTCAGGATACAGGCGGGGTGTTTTCGCTCTGGCCGCGGAGCTGACGCTGTCGACGGCTTGATTTCCACCACTCCGTCACCTACTTGGCAGCTGGTTCGGTTGTTGGAACGTAGCGTGCGACAACAGCGGCGCGGGCGGTTTCGTATTCGGCATCGTTGAGAATTCCATCGGATTTCATTCGATTCAACCGGCGTAGCTCGCCGCTCACTTCAGTCGTGGTGTATGGGGTAATCCAGGAATTGTTGCCCACGGGCACGTACGCCTCGATGCCACGCGTGGATTGAGTGAATCGAAAGATCGCGGCCTCGCGTGTGCGCTGATATTCCTCTTTGGTGAGCAGGCCATCGTGAAATATGGCCGCGAGCGTTCCCAGATCATTTTTGAGTTTGTTCGCCGGCGCTTCACTGGAAAAGTCGACGGCCGCGGCTGTTGTGGGGCTGTGTGGTATCGTGGTGGGAGCGGCGGGCGCTGCCGGCGTCTGACATCCGGCGCCGAGCCACGCCGTTATGGCCACGAGAATCGCGCAGAGCTTTCTGGACATGATGTCCGAAGTATCGACGGCAATCGTGCGCAAGACAACTGTTCGATGAATCGCTCCTCATGCCGGGCGGAAGCCGCGCAATTCCCCGGCGACCTGGGCGATCGGGGTGGTCCAGTCGCAGCGTTGCGGCTGGCGGAAAAGACGCATCGTCGGATACCAGGGGGAATCCGATCGCGCCAGCAGCCACCGCCAGTCCGGGATGTGCTGGACCAGGACCCATACCCAAAGACCCATCGCGCCGACCAGATGCGCGACGGCGGAATCGACCGTGATCACCAGATCGAGGTTCTGCACGAGGGCGGCGGTGTCGGCAAAGTCGTGCAGGTCGGCGGTCCAGTCGGTCAGGCTCATGCCGGGCGGGGGCGAGAGCGCCTGGCGGGCGGCGTCGCCTTTCTGGACGCTGTAGAAGCGCACGCCAGGCGCCTGCGGCAGCGGCGCCAGCGCGGAAAGCGGGATCGAGCGATGGCGGTCCTGCGGATGCGTCGGGTTCCCGGCCCACGACAGGCCGACCTTCAACCCGGGAGGCTCGGCCAGAATCCTGCGCCGCCAGCGTTCGACCAATTCCGCCTCGGCGTGGAGATAGGGCACGTTGGCGGAAATGGATTCGAGATTCGTGTGGAAGATGCCCGGGAGGCTGAGAAGACGCGTGTGAACGTCGAATGGCGGCAGGGGTTCGTTGTCGGCCAGCACCTGGTCGGCGCCGGCGACCGTGGAGAAGATTTTTTTCAGGCCGGGCGGGCACTGGAGGACGACACGGCCACCGTGGGCGCGGACCAGGGGCATGTAGCGGGCGAACTGGATCGAGTCGCCGTAGCCTTGCTCGGATTGGATGACGATGGTTTTGCCGGACAGATCGGAGCCGTCCCAGCGCGGCCTGGTGGTGTCGCTGTCGAGGGAGACGGGGATGACGCGGCGGCGGGCTTCGTAGACCGGCCAGCCGCGCTCGAAGTCGCCCACCGTCAACATCATGATGCCGATGTTGGCCGCGATGGCGGCGTGATCGGGCTGGAACGACAGCGCCTTCTGGAGCGTTTCGATCGCCTCGTGAAATCGCCCGGCTTCGAACAGGACACTGCCGAGATTGTTGTAGGCTTCGGCGTATTGTGGCCGCAGCTCGATGGCCCGTTGATACTCGGCGGTAGCTTCGTCGAAGGCTTCTTTCTTCTGGAGAACCCATCCGAGATTGTTGTGCGTCTGGGGAAGATCGGGACGGAGGGCCACCGCCCGGCGGGCCAGCACAATTGCCTGGTCGACCGCGCCCTGGTTTCCCAGGGCGATGAGCAGCTCGCTGATCGCGTCCAGAAAATCCGGGCGCAGTTCGATGGCCCGGCGGTAGGCGGCGATGGCCTGATCGATCGCGCCGGTTGCGGAAAGTGACTTGGCGAAGTTGTACGCCGCGTCGGCGTCGGCGGGGCGGAGCCGGGCGAGCGCGCGGAAAGCCTCGACCGCCTGCTCCTTCTGGCCGGCGCTGTGGAGAAGGCCGGCCAGGTTGTTGTGGGCGTCGGCGTAGTCGGGACGCAGGCGGATCGCCTGGCGGTAATGTTCAAGGGCGGATGCGTTGTCTTGCTTGCCGCGAAACGCGTTGCCGAGATTATTGTGGAACGCGGGATCATCGGGACGCAGCGCCAGGGCGGCGTGAAACTCGGGGATCGCTTCGTCGAATTTGCCGGCCATCGCCAGCAGCGTCCCCAGGTTGCTGTGGGCTTCGGGAATGTTGGGGCGCAATGCAACGACTTTGCGGAGCAGCTCCGTCGCTTCAGGAGCCTGGCCGCCCTCGTGGGCGATCCGCGCCAGCAGCAGCAGCGTCTCGACGTGCGCCGGCTGCTGCTGGAGAATCTGCCGGCAAAAAGCCTCGGCCTCGCGGACGCGGCCGGCGCGGTGCTGCTCGGCGGCAAGCTGGTATCCCTGCTGGAGCGTCATTTCCGGCATGTCACGATCCTACAGTGGGGCAGGCGTTCTCGCCTGCCGGGCGCCGGCCTTCGAGTGTACTCCGGACAATTTCCCGGCCTGATCGCCACGGCGATCCAGCGGCAGGACATCGCGCCTGGGCCGCCGCCAATGAAATCACGACCTCTCGCTCCGCCGATGGCGCGGCCTGAGCCTGCCGCGGCATCGGGTAACTTGCCTTTATGGATCAACGGCTCGGGATGGCGACGATGCTGCCGATAATCAATTACGCCCGTGCCGACGTCGCACCCGATGCTATCGAGATCCGTCAGGAGGATGGGTCGGCGTCGGTCGATGTGCTGATTCCGCCTCCACGCCGCTTGCAGTATGTCATGTTTGCCGTGTTCTGGGGGATTGGCGTTTCAATGGCGCTCGCGGCCGCACTGATGTTCATCGTTGCCATGGGGAGTGGCGATGGCGGCGGACCGGCTTTTCCGGAAATCGCCGCGGGGGCCGCGATCCTGGGAATTGTCATCGGTAGCTTGCTCACGATCGTCAGGATCATTCAGACTGGAGCTTTTGGTAGCCTTCCCGCGGTGATCCGCGCGACGGATGGGGCGCTGGAAGTACGCTCGCCATCAGCCTTCGCAGTTCGCCGGCGAGCGTGGCCCAGAACGACGGTTCGCGGCGTGGAGATGTACGAGACGGGCGTAGCGCGTGCGCTGCTCGTTCACGTGCGGCTCGTTGTGATTCTGGAGGAGGAGCGCGTCGAAAGTGTCTCAATGCCCTGGAATGGGAAGGGAAGCCTGTCGCTGGCGGAGAACCGGCTTCGGGAAGCTCTCCGCCTGCCACCCCCGCCCGGATTGAAAGCGTAAAGGGCTCAAGCCGCGCCTCAGCGTCGAATCCTGCATGCGCTAGGCCGGGCGCCCGCGCAATCCCCACACCGCCGCCAGCCCGCTTCCCAAACGGCGAAGCGCGTGAGCGATTCATGGGGCTAATTGCCAAAATTTCCGATTGACTGCGTGACCGCAGTGATATGATTCCCGGCTGTTGGACGGGGAGATACGAGCGCAGTCTTTACATTCGGAGGTCTTCATGAAGTTCTGCCCGTCCACCGCCGAGATTCGCAGCATTTTTCAGAGGGAAATCGTGGAAGCCGGGGGCAAGGTGACGGATGTGTTCGACGACGGCGTCCGGCTGTTTGCCCGCTCGGTGCTCCCAGAAATCACCGACCTCCGCCCGGGCGATCGAATCCGGGCCGGGGTGGCGCTGCGGGCGATCGACGACCAGATCTTCGTTCACCCGTACACGTTCCGCCTGGTCTGCACCAACGGAGCAATCGTCGCGCAGGCAGTGCAAACGCGGCAACTCGAGCGGGCCATCGACGGCGGCCCCTGGGAAACGGAGGAAGTGGGGAGACAACTATGCGAGGCGATCTGCCAGTGCGCGCGGGCCGAGGCGTTCCAATCCGCCACCAGGGCCATGCGAACGGCGATGGAAATCGAAGCGGACATGACGATCAACATGCTTCCGTATCTCGCCCGGCTTTCGCCCCAAGTCAGTGGTCCGATCCTCCAGAACATCCTTCAGCAATTCGGCGCCGGCCGCGATCGCTCGGCGTACGGTCTGATGAACGCCATCACCGCAACCGCGCGCGACACCCGCGACCCGGAAGTCCGCTGGCAACTGGAGGTACTGGGCGCCGCGATCGCAGCGCAGCGTTCGGCGCCGCTCCGGCGAAGGTCCTCGGCGGCGGCAATTCCCGTCGGAGCGTAACGAGCAGAGCGCTCCGCCGCTTCGAAATCCTGCTGCCTCCTTCGACAGGACTCGGGCCAGACCCTTCGACACGGCTCAGGGCGGGCAGGGGGATGGCGTGAAACGTTTTGGAACGTTTTCCGCGGTTTCGGCTGGGGGCCCTCAGGCGGCGGATTCGCGGGATTTGCGGCTGGGTTTTCCGGGCTGCGGTTGGGTTTCCTGGTCTTTGGGGATGTGGGGCATGGCGGCGAGGGCGGCGTAGGGGCCGCCGCGATTCAGCAGCTCCTCGTGCGTGCCTTGCTCGGCGATGCGGCCATCCTGGAGGAAGTAGATGCGGTCGGCGCGCTCGACGCTCGCCAGGCTGTGGGTCACGAGGACGACCGTGTGGCGGCGCTTGAGGTGGTGCAGGGTCTTGACCAGCGAAAGCTCGTGGCGGCGATCCAGGCCGCTGGTCGGCTCGTCGAGCACCAGGATCGGCGCATCCGTCAGCAAGGCGCGGGCGATGGCCAGGCGTTGACGCTGGCCGCCGGAGAGGTTCTGACCGGATTCGGTGAGCGGCGTGTCGTAGCCCTGCGGAAGCTCCGCAATGAAGTCGGCGGCGCCGGCAAGTTCCGCGGCCTCGCGGATCTGGCTGCGGGATGCGCGAGGGTTTCCGAAGGCGATGTTCTCGGCAATGGTGCCGACGACCGCGGGGCTGTCCTGCGGCACGAGGGCGACGTGGTGGCGGACATCCGCCAGCCGGATGTCGCGCAGGTCGTGACCGTCGAGGGCGATGGATCCCCCGGTCGGGTCATAGAAACGCGGCAGCAGATTGAGCAGGGTGGTCTTGCCCGCACCGCTGGCGCCGACGAAAGCCACCATTTCGCCGGGCTCGATGGTTGCGGTGATGCCGCGAAGCACCGGATGCTCTGCATCGTAGGCGAATTGGACATCGTGCAGATCCAGCGTCCGCGGCTGAATCGCCAGGTGCTGGGCTGAGGGCTTGTCGACGGGCCCGGCGTGAATGGCCAGGACATCGAAGACGCGTGCGCACGCCGCGGCGTCTTTCTGCACGTCGGCGACGAAGCCGGTGATCCGTTTGAGCGGCTCCCAGAGCTGCGGGAGATAAAACGTCATGGCGATAATGCCGCCGACCGTGAAGACGGTGGGAGCGCCGCTGCTCTGGGCGTGATAGACGACGTAGCCGCCGTACGCGAGCACGAAGCCGAACCCCGCCGCGTAAATCGATCGCTGGGCCAGCGGGTAAAACTGCTCCTGCCAGTTCATCCGCATGCCGGTGTCGATGGTGTTCTCCACTGAGCCCTTGAAGCGATTCGATTCGACTCTCTGGCGGCCAAAGAGCTGCACCAGGCCAATCACCGACATCGCCCGCTGGGTGAAGGTCGTCAGGTCGCTCTCGGCCTGCTTGGCGACGAGGCTGGTTTGGCGGATTGTCGAGCCGAAATAGAGATTGACCAGAACGAGCAGCGGCGTCAGGCAGAGGACGAAGAACGTGATCGGCCGGTTCCACTGGAGCATCACAAAGACGATTACGATCAGCGTCATCAGCGAGTTGGCAGCGCCGATGAACGTATTGAGGATTCCGAAAAATCCCTGGGCGTCGATGTTGAGGCGGTAGATCGAGTCGCCCTGCGGGCGCGACTTGTGATAGGTCTGCCCGAGGCACTGGAGGTGGTCGAACAGCTCGTAGCGGACGCGGGCCGTGCCGTTGTAGCGGAGCCTGTTGTTGGCCATCTCGCGCAGCAGCGTCAGCACGTCGTTGCCGACCTGGAACGCGAACCACAAACCCGCCAGCGCCAGCACCTGGCCGATCTGGGTCTTTGGGAGTAGACGGATGAGGAAATCGGTGAGGAAATTCTGCGCCGGGCGGCCGGACAGGACTTTGTCGGTCAGCGCCGCGATGACCGCCGGCTGAAGCGCCGCCAGCGACAGCGACACCCAGATCATCAGAAGGAGGCCGAAAATCAGCTTGAGGTCGCCACGGAAGTATGAAAGGATTCGCGCATAGAACCGCACCCCTGAATTGCGGGCAAGAGAGACAGTTGGGGCGCGGTCCATCATTAGTAGTGCGAGTGGCATCAACAGTAAGTTCGGCCTATCGGCCACGTCTCATAAAAAATTGGGCCGCTGCGCCAAAAACGGCGTCAGAATGTCGTCGCGAGGGCGAAAAAGTGACGTGTCGAATGGTCCTCCGTGACCGCGTGAGAGTGCGAAACATCAGACTCATGTCTTAGCAACTTGCGGGGCAGTTGCAAATGTCAGTCTTCCGGTTTCTCCCCGGCGTCGGCCATTTTCACGATCTTGGGATCGAAGCGGGCGACGATGCCGACCAGGTCGGATTGGGCCGCCATGACGGAATGAATGTCCTTGTAGACGCCGGGCGCTTCGTCGATGCCGGCCGACAGAAGCTGGACGCCGGCCCGTTCGAGCATGTCTTTGAAATGAGCCCAGCGAAATTTTTCGCGGGCGGCGGTTCGGCTCATCACGCGGCCGGCGCCGTGGGAGGCGCTCTGGAGCGACTGCGGCTCGCCTTTACCGCGGACGACGAACCCCGGCGTGGCCATCGACCCGGGGATCACGCCCAGGACGCCCCGGGCCGCGGGTGTCGCACCTTTGCGATGGACGATCAATTCGCGGCCGCCGTGCTGTTCCTTCCAGGCGAAGTTGTGATGGTTCTCGACGCTGGCGATCGCCTTGGCGCCGATCGCTTTGACGATCCGCTTGTGAATCAACTCGTGATTGGCCGCGGCGTACTTGCCCATCAATTCCATGGCCGCCCAATATTCCTGCCCCTCCTGCGATGACAGGTCGAGCCACGCCAACCGGCTGAGCTCGGGCGGAAGCTCGGGATGCCGATCGCGCGCCAGCCGCGAATAAAAATCCGCCACCGTCGCGCCCGAACCCCGGCTGCCGCTGTGCGACAGAAGGGCCAGGTATTGCCCAGGCTCCAGACTCAGGTCCGCATGATCGATGGTGAGAATTCCGAATTCGACGAAGTGATTACCGCTTCCGCTGGTGCCGAGCTGGGCGCGGGCTTTGTCAAAGACCCTCTTCGTGACCGGCGCGACCGACCAGTCCTCATCCAGTACGTCGTGCTCGAGCGGGTTTTGGAATTCGCCGCCGGCGCCGAATTTGGTTTCGCGCTGGAGTGTGCGGACGAGCTGGTCGTTCAGCCGTTTCAGATCGGCCGCGGGAATGTCGAGGACCGAGAGCCGCATCCGGCGGGCGATGTCGACGCCGACGGCGTACGGAATCACGGCATTTTCCGTGGCCAGCACGCCCCCGATGGGCAGCCCGTAGCCGAGGTGGGCATCGGGCATGAGCGCCCCGGCCGCCGCCACGGGAAGACGGGTTGCCTGCTTGAGCTGATCGACCGCGCCAGCTTCAAGGCCCTCGCCCCATATCTTATACGGCGCGGGCTCGGCGCGCTCGCGGAACACCGGCCGCGCTGACTGCTCGCGGAGCACGCGCGCCAGCTCGGAGAAATGCGGATGGGCGGAATTCTGCACCGGATCGTTCAACACCGCCGTGAGCTCGCAACGGAGGCCATCCTCGTCCAGATGCTTCGAAGCTTCCGGAATCAGCCGCAAGGCCACGCCGACGGCCTCGCCGGGTTTGAATCCCAGTTTGATCAGGTCTTTTCCGGTCATGGTTACCACCCCAGCGAGACGTCGCGGACGGCGCCCGGAGCGTGCCTGCTGCTTTCGGCTCCATCAACTTACCGTCAATGTCGGCCCCGCCGATTGAAGGTTTCGCTTGCTGACTTCCCCGGCCAGGTGGCGGACGACGCTTTCCAGCGCGTCGCGGAGCCGCGGATTGGTCGTGAAGTTCCATTCGGGCTGCCCATGATCGCTGTTGACGCGCAGCTCGGTGAACATGGGGATTGCGCCTAGGTATGGGACCCCAAGTTGCTGGGCGGCTTTTTCCGTGCCGCCGCGGCCGAAGATGTCGTGCTCGCTGCCGTCGGCGGCGACGAAATAGCTCATGTTCTCGATCAGGCCGAGGATCGGCGATTTGAGCTGCTCGAACATGTGGATCGCCCGGACGGCGTCGTCCAGCGCCACCTGCTGCGGCGTGGCCACGACCACCGCCCCGGTCATCGGCAGAAGCTGGCAGAGCGTCAGCGGCACGTCCCCCGTGCCCGGCGGCAAATCCACGATCAGGTAATCCAGCTCCGGCCATTCCGTGTTATCCAGCAGCAATTGTTTGAACGCGCCATGGGCCATCGGCCCGCGCCAGATCAGCGGCTTGTCCTGCTCGACCAGCGAGCCGATGGTCACCGCATAGATTCCATGCACGTGGTGCGGCAGAAGCCGGTTGCCGCGGACCTGCGGCGCAATCCCTTTGATCCCAAGCATCGTCGGCATGCTGGGGCCGTAGATATCACCGTCCATCAGACCGACCGATGCGCCGCAGCGGCGCAGGCCGACGGCCAGGTTCAATGCGACCGTCGATTTTCCCACGCCACCTTTGCCGGCGCCGACCGCGATCACGTTTTTCACCTGCGGAAGCACGTCCTTGCGCGGGACTGCCGGACCGCGCACCTGGGCCGTCAGCTCGAGATTGACACGGGCAGCGCCCGCTTTTTCCAGCGCCTCAGTCACGTCGCGCTCGATCACGTCCTTCAGCGGACAGCCCGGCGTCGTCAGCTCGACGCGAACGTTCACCGTGTCTCCGTCGATCGCAACGTCCTTCACCATTCCGAGCGAGACGATGTCCTTGAACAGTTCGGGGTCCTGCACGGTTCGCAGGGCGGACATCACCTGGTCTGAAGTCAATGCCATGAAACTCCTGTGATTCGCAAGATTATAGCCCGAAGTTGGAATTCGGCATCGCGGAGGATAATGTGATTTGCTGACCGCCCCGGGAGCACAACGGATGGGACATCGTGAGCTGTTGACTTTGCTGATTTTCACGAGCTGGCTTGTCCCGCGCACGGCCATGAGTGCGCCGGCGACGCAGCCGGCCGGTCTGGTCAGGGGAAAGATCATCGCCGCGGGAGACGTGCCGCTTGCGGAAATGGTGGTCTACCTCGAATCCACTGACCCGGCGGCTCGATTTGATCCGCCCGCCCAGTCGGCCAAAGTCTCGCAGAAGGGCGCGAAATTCGCGCCGGCGCTCACCATCGTATCCGTGGGGCAGACAGTCGATTTCATCAACGACGAAGACGGCCTGATCGAGCACAACGTTTTCTCCAACGCCCCTCCGAAGAAGTTTGACCTTGGCATGTATCCGCCGGGCCAGTCGCGCTCGGTCACGTTCGACAAGCCGGGCGCGGTGTTTCTCTATTGCTCGATTCACCGTTATATGGATGGCGTCGTGTTCGTCGCGCCGACGCCTTTTCACAGCCGGGTCGGGGCCGACGGGACTTATCGCATCACGGACGTTCCGGCGGGGAATTGGACGATCAAAACCTGGCAGCGCCGCCGGCGATTCAAGGAGGCCGCGGCGCCGGTTACGGTGGAAGCCGATAAGCCGACGAACGTCGATCTGGAGCTGCGCCGCCGATGAAACCCTCCCTGCTGATCGTCGGGCTGGCGCTGCTCCTGTCGAGCTGTCAGCAGCCGCCCTCTTCCCAAACCAAGGGGATGGCGTCGCTGTTCGTTCACGTCCGCGCCGAACCCAAGACCGGCGCCGGACCGTCCCCGCAGAAGGTAAACGTTTACGATGCCCCCAAGCAGGTCGATCGCGGTGCGTTTACCCGCGTCGATTATTTTGACCTGGAAGACATCGTGGTGTGGCTGGAGCCCGCCGCCGGGACACCCCCGGCGCCGGCGGCGGCGATGACTGTCGACGTCGATCCGGCAAAGAAGTCGGCCTCGATTCTCGACGTCGCCAGCGTCGGACAACGGATCGTGCTGCACAACGCGAGCGGTTCGTCGCAGACGATTTACAGCGTCTCCGACGGTAACGATTTTGATTTCGAGTCGGTTCCGGCCGGTGGCCAGGCCGAATACACCGTCCGCTCGCCAGGCCTGATCGAGGTCCTGACCAACGCGCCGGTCGACAATTCCGTCAAGATATACGCGGCGCCTTCGCCGTGGGCACGGCTGGCGCACTCGGGTCAGACGGTGGCATTCAATAAGCTGCCGCCGGGGCAATATCGCCTGGTCTGCTGGCACCCGCGCCTGCCCGGCTCGCAGGTGGATCTCACGTTGACCGCAGACCACACCTCCGACGCCTCGATCGAGGTCAGCGTCAACTCACTGCCGAAAATCGAAGCCGGTGTGCGGGGCTGACGCCGGCAGATGACGAAGGTGCAATCAACCGGCACTTCCGTGTAGCATTCCTTTGCGTCGGGCAAGGGAAGGGTCATGCGATACGTCATATCGGGCACCATGCTCTTACTCTGCGCGTCCGCTTTCGGCCAGTATGGCTACGGCCCCGGGAGCTACTCGATCGAGCGGTGGGACGAAGATTATTCCTACCTCAAGGACCCCGCATACCGCACGGATTTCTTCGACTCCATCAAATACATCCCGATCAGCGCCGATGGCGACTCGTACCTCTCACTGGGCGGGCAGGCGCGATGGCGCATGGATTATTTCAACAACACCGAATTCGGCGCCGGCACTCAGGATGAAAACGGGTTTCAGCTTTTCCGGCTTCTGGCGCACGCCGACGCGCACTTTGGCCCTAATTTCCGGGTTTTCCTTCAGCTCGACGCCAGCCTGGAATACGACCGCTCCGGCGGACCGCGCCCCGGTGACGTGAACGATTTCGACGTTCAGCAGGCGTTCTTCGACGTCAATTTCCCGCTTCAACGTAGCGATTCGCTCCTGTTTCGTGTCGGACGGCAGGAGCTGATCTACGGCGCACAGCGACTGGTGAGCCCCAACGATTGGGGCAACGTTCGGCGCAGGTTCGACGGCGTGAAAGCGGCGTTGTCGCTGCCGAACGACACCGCAGAGATTTTCCTCGTGCGGCCGGTGCTCGTCGAAAAGTCGCACCTCGACAGCGTCGACGACCATACGGCTTTTGCCGGCATCTACAACGTCACCGCGTTTCCCGACGTCTGGCGCGACGCTCATGCCAAGCTGGATACGTATCTTTTTTTTCTGGACCAGACTCCCTCCCAGACGACGGGAGTGACGTACAGCGCCGACACATTCACGCTCGGCGTGCGTCCCCATGCCACGCCGGGTCCGTGGGACCTGGACCTCGAGGCCGACTGGCAGTTCGGCCGCTATGAAGACTCCGCGATTTGCGCCTATTCGATTGCGGCGGACGCCGGGTACACCTTCGCCACTCTGGCGTTCATGCCCCGGCTGGCGCTTGGTTTAGATATCGCCTCAGGCTCGCCCAATGCAGCCCATCGCTTCAATCAGCTTTTTCCGCCACAGTACCTTTTTCTGGGGCACATGTATCTTTTCGGCCGCGAGAATATCATCGATCTTCATCCCGAGCTGACGTTCAACCTCCCGCACGACCTGACGCTCGACATCGCGCAGCACTTTTTCTGGCGGCAGAACACCCACGACGCCGTCTACAACCTGAACGGCGGCGTCGTCCGTGCCAGCGACGGCTCCGACGCCAGGACCATCGGCAGCGAGTTCGACATCTCACTTTACTGGCAGATTCAGCGGCACGTCTCCGCCTACATCGGCTACGCCCACTTCTTCACCGGCTCGTTCATCCAGCAAACCGGCCCGCATTCGGACGAGGATTTCGCCTACGTCTCCTTCACCTTTACCTTCTGAAGTTACTCCAGACTGAGCGGTTTTCGCCTGGCGCGGGCCGCTTTTTTCGTGGCACGGGTTTCTAACCGGTTTCTAACCCGTGCGTCGGTGAAGCCGTTCAACAGGCAGCGGTTTTGGTGTGGGAAAACCAAGTTCCATTAGCGAGCGCAACGCGGCTTCAGGACGGAAGCACGCGGCAAGGCAAGGTGGTTTTTCCCACACCAAGACCGGCGTCAGTTCAACGACTCGGTTGTCCACGGGTTGGAAACCCGTGCCACGAAAAAAAAACGGCTCACCCTCATGAAAACCGCCGAGTTTGAGTAAAGTAGAAGACGCTTCGCGTGCGGTGGCTGACGGCACGGGGAGCGTGCCGGCCACTTACCGTGCTGTGACGTACTCGATCGGGCCGATCGAGGGAACGAGACCCGCCTTCGCGCCCTCGCTGAGCAGTTGCGAGATCGCTTCCCGCCCCCGCGCGCCGTAGTCGAGAGTCCATTGGTTCACATACATCCCGACGAATTCGTCGGCGAGCTTTCGATCCAGATCGCGCCCGAACTGAAGTGCGTACTCGACGGCCTGCGGGCGATGGTCGAGGCTGTACTGGATCGACTGCTTCAGGATGTCCGTGACCTCCTGGCAGACTTTCTGCCCCAGGTCCTTGCGGATGCAGTTTCCTCCCAGGGGAAGCGGCAGCCCCGTCTTCTGCCGCCACCAGCTCCCCAGGTCGATCAGCTTGTGCAGCCCGATCTGGCCGTAGGTCAACTGTCCCTCATGAATGATCAGCCCGGCGTCGAAGCGGCCGTCGCGCACGGCCTGGGGAATCTGATCGAACATCACGACTTCATACTCGAAGCTCTCGCCGCCCTTGCCCAGCCATAGTTGGAGGGCGAGGAACGCGGTGGTCAGCTCACCTGGGATCGCGATCCTGCGTTTTTGCAGACCGGCGGCCGGATCGTCGCCAAACTGCGCCGCGTCCTCGCGCCGGCAAACCACCATCGGCCCGTACCCGTCCCCCATGCTGCTGCCGCAGCTCGTCAGGGCATATCGCGCCGCAACATATGGGTATGCATGTATCGAGATGGCGGTGATTTCCAGCTCGGCCCGGCGGGCGCGCTGGTTGAGCGTCTGGATGTCCTGGAGCACATGCTCGAACCGGTACGGGCCGGCCGGGATTCTGCCCTTCGCCAGAGCGAAGAACATGAACGCATCGTCGGGATCGGGAGAATGACCGAGGCGGAGCAGCATGGGCGAATTCCGCGAATGAAACCTGCGGGACGATGAGGCCCAGTTGAGCCGAATCTTTCTCCCCCGGCAAGTGCTGCGAGCCAGCTTCGAGTTATCTGCCAGGGGGCAAGCGGTCTGATAAAAACCCCTGCGGGGCTTCGCGAAGCAGTCCTACCCCGCACACACGGTTCCGATAACACGAAATCGACGGTTTTCGGACGGCATTTAAAGGGACCAGCCCCCCGGCGTCGATGTGAGCCGTGTCCATTTCCGGACGTTCCCCCGCACTTGGCGTGATGGGGATCAGGAAGATCGCACAGGGAGGTGCACATGACGTAATCGGAGGGAGGCGCCGGTGGGCAATTCGCCCGCTGCGGCGACGCCTCCCGCAGGCTGCTGGGACGACTCGGCCCTGAGCGAACCAGTAGGTGTGAAAGGCGGAGTTCCTTTGCATCGGCCTTCAAGGGATTGAGAGGCGATGGTCGTCGTAACGGCCGACGCCAGGTCAGTGGTTCCGACGGCGGAATCGAAACCGCCCGAGGCCATGTCAAGGAGAGACTTCCATGAGCAGCGTCATCAACACCAACGTCAGCTCGTTGATCGCCCAGCGATCGTTGCAGCAGAACAACACCGCACTCAACACCAGCCTCGAGCGCCTCAGCACCGGGCTGAAGATTAACAGCGGCGCCGACGACCCGGCGGGGCTGATCGCCAGCGAGGCCCTCAAGGCCGAGCAGACCGGCATCACCACCGCCATCGACAACGCCAACCGCGCCACCAACGTGATCGGAACCGCCGAGGGCGGCCTCAATGAAGTCAGCAACCTGCTCAACGAGCTTCAGGGGCTTGTTAATCAGTCGGCCAACACCGGCGCCATGAGCTCCGACGAGATCAATGCCAACCAGCTCCAGGTTGACTCGATCCTCAACACCGTCAACCGCATCGCCAACTCGACCAGCTTCCAGGGGAAGAACCTCCTGGACGGCAGCCTCGCCTACACGCTCAGCGCGGCAGGCACCAGCGCGTTCGCATCGATCGCCGTCAACGCCGCCAACCTTCCGGGCAACAAGCCGGAAGTCGTCGTGGTGCAGGTGCTGAACAGTGCGACCCTCGGGAAGGTGAGCTTCGCCGGCGCGGGCGGGTCGGCGGTGATCGGCGCTTCGGCCGTTACGCTTCAGATCGCCGGAACCCTCGGCAGCCAGCAGCTCAGCTTCGCCGGCAGCACCAAACTCTCGGCGATCTCAGCCGCCATCAACAACATCACCGGCGAGACCGGCGTCACCGCCTCGGCTTCCGGAGCCAATCTCAGCTTCAAATCCCAGGACTACGGCTCGACGCAATTCGTCAGCGTCCAGTCGGTCAGCGGGACGTTTGCTGTTACGGGCGGAAGCAGCGGCAAGGCCTTCGGCACCGACGCCAAGGTCGACGTCAATGGCGCCGCCGCCACGGTCGATGGCGTCAACGTCACCTACCGCGACAACAATCTCGATATGCAATTCAAGCTGTCGGCGGCCCTCAATGCGGGGAAGACCAAGGACTTCGGCATCACCGGCGGTGGCGCAACCTTCTCCCTCGGATCGGAAGTCAAGGACACGCTCAAGACGAGCATCGGCATCCAGTCCGTCTCGACCGGCAGCCTGGGCGACACCACGACCGGCTTCCTCAGTTCTCTGGCGACCGGTGGCGCCAACCAGCTCAGCACCCCCAGCCTCTCCACGGCCCAGCGTATCCTCAGCGAGTCAATCAACCAGGTCAGCTCGCTGCGCGGCCGGCTCGGCGCCTTCCAGACGTATACGCTCGGCTCGACGGTCAACAGCCTGAGCGTCGCCTTCGAGAACATCACCGCCGCCAACAGCGATATCGCCGACACCAACTTCGCCGCTGAAACCGCCAACCTTACGCGATATCAAATCCTGTCACAGGCGGCCACCACCGTCCTCTCGCAGGCCAACTCGGCGCCGCAGAACGTTCTCACATTGCTCCAGCACGCGTAAATCACTTTGATGATTCGCGACGCCAAGCCGCCTCCGGATTCAATTCCGGAGGCGGTTTGGCTTTGAGCTCCTGCTCCGACGCACTACCTTGTCGGGATGCGAATTCAGTTCTGCGGCGCCGACCGCACCGTCACTGGTTCCAGCCATCTGATCGAGATCAATGGCCTGCGCATTTTCCTGGACATGGGGATGTACCAGGGACCGCGCCAGGAGGCCCGGCAAATCAATCAATACCTCCCCGCCGACGTGAAGACCGCCGACGCGATCGTTCTTTCTCACGCCCATCTCGACCATTGCGGGAAACTTCCCATCGCGCTGCGCGGCGGTTTCCACGGGCCGATCTATTGCACGCCCGCGACCGCCCAGGTCACCCGCATCGTCCTCAACGACGCCGCCAAAATTCAGCAGGAAGACGCCGATCACCTCAACCGCCACGCCCGCGACACCGCCGATCCGAATCTGGCGCCGCTGTATGGCCCTGCGGACATTCCGCCCGTGCTGAAGCTCTTCAGGCAGACGCCTAACGGGCAGAAAACGGATCTGGGAAAGGGCGTTGGGTTCACGTACTTCGACGCCGGCCACATTCTGGGCTCGGCGTTCGTCTTTCTCGAATGGACCGAGGCCGGTCGGGTGCGCAACCTGCTCTTCACCGGCGACGTGGGCCGTTACAACGCGCCGATCCTTCGTGATCCCGTCGCCCCTCCGGCGCCCGCGCAGCAGATCATCACTGAAAGCACGTACGGCAACACCACGCACGGCCCGATCGAGCAGGTCGGCCCGCAGCTCTTGGATGCCGTCAAATTCATCCTCTCCCGCCGAAGCCGCATGATTGTCCCGTCGTTCGCCATCGGCCGCACGCAGACCATCCTCTGGTACCTCCAGAAGTTCGTTCACGAAAAACTCATCCCGCAGATTCCCATCTTCGTCGACAGCCCCATGGCCACCGAGGCGACCAAAGTCTATTCCCAGTTCCGCGACGAATACGATGAGCAAACCCGCGCGCTGATCGGCCAGAGCGACTTATTTGGTCTCGCACATGTCACTTGCGCCTCAACCCCGCAGGAGAGCAAGCAGATCAATCGTCAGGCCGGGCCGTGCGTGATCGTCGCCTCCAGCCCCACCTGCGAATTCGGCCGCGTGCTGCACCACCTGGAGCGCAGTGTGGAGAACCCCGACGACCTGATCGTTTTCTGCGGCTATATCCCGCCCAACACACTGGGCCGTCGCATTCAGGACGGCCAGAAGCGCGTGCGAATCTACGACCGCTGGTACGACCTGCGATGCCAGGTCCGCACGATCCACGGCCTCAGCGCCCATGGCGATTCGGATGAATTGATCCGCTTTCTGACGCCGGCGTTTTCCCCATCCACCGAAGCCTACGTGGTCCACGGCGAAGTCCCCCAGGCCGAGGCCTTCGCCCGCCGGCTCCTGGCCGCCGGTATCAGCCGGGCAACGATTCCCGCGATGGAGTCGTCGGTAGATGCGTATTCGGTAGTTGCGCCCGGACAACGCGTCGAGCCGGGACATACCGATCAAGAGTAGTAGGCACACTCCGTGTGCCGTCAGCCACGGCACGCGGGCCGTGCCTGCTACACTCCGCAAGCCTTTCCATTCCGCAACGTCCCCCGACATTGATCGCAGAGAAACTGGTTCTCCAGGCAGCCGCTCGTCCGCTTCTCCAGCAATTCAAGGATCAACTCGTCGATGCCGAGCGTCGGCGTCACGTGGTAATCTGTGCCGGGGAATTCCCTGGCCGCGTCGGCGGTCAGCCGCGGAATGTCCTGGGTCCAATGCTTCCCCGGCCCCAGAAAAAACGGACAAACCAGGACTCGCCTTGCCCCGCGCGCGACGCATCGCGCATACGCGGTTGCGATCGACGGCTCGGCCAGTTCCATGTGCGCCGGCTCCACGATGGCGTACTTTTGCCTGAATCGCTCGGCAAACAGCTTGGCAACCTCCTCCAGCATCTGATTGCTCTGGTCCAGGCGCGAGCCGTGATCGACGATGATGATTCCCAGCTGATCTGCCATCTGCCGCGATTGTATTGAGGGCATGCGAGCGAATCTATTTGTCCACTTACGGAGCGAGCAGGGGGGCGCGAGACGGGTCGATCCAGAAGCGCTCGAATTGCCCCTTTGCGTTAACGCGGCATCGCAACGCCGGGTCTGGATAGGCCGTCGCCGGCAGCGGCGCATCCCACACGCGATCGTCCGGCGGAGTCGGAAGGTAAAGCGTGACCCCATCGGTGGCCTTCTGCGTTCGCAGCCTCGCGCTCGGAACCGCGGGCCACGAAATCCATGCCGCGTGGTTCAGCTTGCGGTAGTACTCGCAACTCGCCAATAGCGCCAACACGATGCCCAGGATCGTCACAACTCGCCACTGACGCGGCAACACGATCGGCCATCTCTCCAATCCGGCGCAAAACAGGATCGCCGCCCCGCTGAAGACATACCCGTATCCAAACCGCAGGCTCGGCGCTGTCCACAGCCAGAAGCCGATTCCGCCGATGGTGACAATGGCCGGCGTCCACCAGCTTTGGGAGGAATCCACCCGCTTATTATTCCCTCTCGCTCGGCTCACGCCCCAGAGGATCAGCCCCAGCATGAACATTCCGGCCGCGACAACCACGCGTTCCGTCCGCAGCATCTTCCAGACTTGCGGCGTGATCGAATACCCGTTCGCTACGGGTTGTGATGGCAAGTGATATTCCGCCCACGCCCGCACCGCCTCGGCTTCATACCGCACCTTCGCTTCCGGCACGGCCCATTGCAATTGCCCAAGCCGCCCGATCGTCGACGGATAAAGCAAACAACCGGAGAGCGCGACGTCCCTGGCCATCCAGAGCAAAACGGCTGTGACGCCGATTGCAGATACGACCCCCATTCGCCGGGCGCTCCAGCGAAAAATCATGATCCCCACCGCTCCGACGAGCAGCGGCAACGCCGAGAGCTTCACCGTCAGTGCAAACACGGACAGCAGTGCGGCATGCCCCGCATCCGAACCGTCATCATCCGCTTCTAGCCACAGCGAGCTGACGATCAGCACCAGCAGGACGACGACCAGATCCGGATTGTAAGACAACCCATCGTCTGTGAAGCTCAACAACGCCAACGGATAGACACCGCACGCCAAAATCGCCCTGGCGCGATCGAATCCGTTACGCAGCAGAGATGAAACAGCGTCAATGATGTACAGGCCCACCAGCAGCACGAAGACGACGTTGACGAAAAAGATGCTCTTTCCCAGAAGCGCGGGCGTCTCCATCGTAGCCGCGACCGGCGCCCATCCGTCGTTGAAGCCCAATCGGCCGTACAGATTCGCCAATCCGAGCGGCGTTGCCCCGGACGTCAGCCATTTGATTGCCTGAAGATGGTAAAGGCCGATGTCGTAGCCAAGCCGTCCGCGCGCCGCCGCCGGAATCACCAACGTTGCCAAGGCGACGAAGCTGATGATCTGACGGCCCGTGATCCCCCGAAACAGGCGACAAAGGAAAACGGCAAAACCGCAGAAGCCAATAGTCGCGCCGATCGTCGAAAAGTAAGGATAGGTTGCGCCAAAAAAGCTTGCCGTCGTCCCCGTCATTTCCAGAACCAACAATCCATACAGCCCGCATAGCGCGAGCCGCCGACAGGGTCGCCCCTCGTCCTTGCCGCCGACCCACCTGTAAAGCGGCCATCCCAACCCGATTGTCGCCGGCAACCACAACGCGCACGCAAGCAGGATCGGGAGCATCTGATGACCGGAAAACACGTGCCGCCGGTGCCCTCACGTGCCCTCGCCGGCGGTCTTCGCTGCGCCGGCGCGGCGGGGCGGGGGATTCCGCCGGTGAGGGCACGTGAGGGCGCCGGCGGCACTTGAATGAATCGTCCCGGCTATTCTTTTCGCGCCACCAGTGTCGCTTGGACTTCCATCGGCTTTCCATCCCGCAGGATCTTCACGGCCACGGTTTGCCCCGGCTTGGCAGTCCCGAGGGCGGCGGTGTAGTCCATCATGTTATTGATCTTCGTGCCGTTGAATTCGGCAACGAAGTCTCCCTGTTGCAGCCCCGCCTTTTCGGCGGGCGATCCGGGCATGATGCCCCCGATCCGCATACCGCCCTTGGCGTCTTCGCCCTGGCTGTAATCGGGGATCGCACCCATCGACGCCCGGCTGCCGCTCGGGTTGTTCGACGCTCGCGTGCTCGGGCCCGCCATCGCCAATAGCCCGCTCGCATCGTACTTGCCGTTGTATTTCTCCCGCGGCATCGTCGTCATCGCCTCGACGACGCGCTGCCCCAGGTCGACCACCTCCTCCATCCCCTTGTAATTGATCTTGTCGGCGGTGTCGGTGGGGCGGTGATAGTCCATGTGCAGCCCGGTGAAGAAAAACAGCACCGGGATCTTCTTGAGGGCAAACGACGTGTGATCGCTCGGTCCGATTCCCCCCTTGCCAAACTCACTGAGTACGAGCGGCAAGCCCTTGTCCGCCTGTCGCATCAGCTCCGGAAAATCCTCCGCCGTGCCCTCGCCGCCGATCAGCAGCTTCCCATTGCTCATTCGCCCGACCATGTCGAGGTTCAGCATCGCCACGACGTTCTTCAGCGGCACCGGCGGATGGCTCGCGAAATATTGGGACCCGATCAGCCCCTCTTCCTCCGCGGTAAACGCGATGAAAATGATCGAGCGCTTCTGGGGGCCCAGATGGGCAAAGCGATCCGCCAATTCCATCATCGCCGTTGTTCCCGAAGCATTGTCGTCGGCGCCGTGGTGAATTCCGTGCGACCAGGGAGCCAGACTTCCCGGCCCGCCGTGCCCGAGATGATCGTAGTGAGCGCCGACGATCACGTACTCCTCGGCGTGACCGCCCTTGCCGGGCAAAATGCCCGCGACGTTCTCGATCCGTTTTTTCGTCTCCTTGATCCCCACGGACATCCGCACCGAGACATCGTTGAGCGCCGCGCTTTGAGGCTGCGCGGATTGATCGATCCGCGACTGGATCGATTTGAGGTCCTTTGCCCCGCCCGCCCGGAGAATTTCATCCGCGACAGCCGGCGTGATCTGCACCAGCGGCACCGCCGACGAGAGCGTGTCGCGCCGCGAAAACGGAATCAATCCCTCATCGTCGTGATGCAGCGGCGGGTTGACCAGCAGGATTCCGACCGCGCCATGCGCCGCGGCGACGCGAACCTTTTGCGCAATCGTCGCGTCCACCGACCAATCCTCACCGCCGCCAGCAAATCGGCTCTCTCCATTGGGTTTGTGCGGCTCAAACCGCATGACGAGCACAATCTTCCCCTTCGCATCGAGGTTCGTGTAGTCGCTGTAGCGCCGGGCCGGATCATCGATCCCGTATCCGGCGAAAACCACCGGCGCATCCACCTCCGACTGGGCCGAGGAGCGCAGCGGGATGAACTGCTCGCCCAGCGCCAATCTCTTTCCATCGACATACGCGAATGACTTTTCTGGATCGGGATCAACGCGCGTCACCATCTCGAAATGCTGAAAATAGCCGTCCAGCCCCGGCAGGGTCTGAAGACCCAGCTTGCTAAACGAGTCTGCGATGTAATCCGCCGCCTGCTCGAGCCCGGGCGTGCCCACGAGCCGGCCTTCCAGCGCATCGGACGCCAGGTACTCCACCGATTTTTTCATGTCAACGTGATACGCGGGGTCAGGATGAGGCGCGGCCCAGAAGGTTGCATCGTTGTTCGAGCCGCCAGCCGAATAAGCTGCGTTGCAGGCCACAACCGCCGTCAGTAAGCTCCAAATCCAGAGTCGTATTCCGTCGTTTCTTCGCATCGCGCCTCTCGCACAAAGGGTTTGCCGGGATTCTATGTCGTCGCTTCCGACCGAACAAAACGCACTGCGGATCGGCGTCGACGTGGGAGGCACGTTCACCGATCTGGTCTGCTTCGATCCGGACTCGAGCGATCTGCGAATCGTCAAGCTCCCCTCGACCCCGCCCGACTTTCACCGCGCCGTGATCGACGCGGTCGGGTCCGTCGCGTCACCGGGACGCCCGGCAACGATCGTTCACGGCTCCACCGTCGCCACCAACGCCCTGCTCCAGCGGGCCGGCGAGCCCTGCGCCTTCGTCACCACCGAAGGCTTCCGCGACATGCTCCTGATCGGCCGCCAGAACCGCCCGCACCTCTACGCCCTTCAGGTTCAGCGCCCACAGCCGCTCACGCCAGAATCCAACTGGTTTACCCTTCGCGAACGCATCGGCGCCCACGGCGAGGTTGTCGAGCCTCTGCGCGACGACGAAGTCGACTGTCTGATCGCGCAGATCCGCGAACGCGGTCTGAGACACGTCGCGGTCTGCCTGTTGTTCAGCTTCGTGAATCCGGTGCACGAGCAGCTCATCGCCCGCCGGTGCGCCGAGGCGCGCCTGACGGTCAGCCTCAGCAGCGACATCCTCCCCGAATTCCGCGAGTACGAGCGCGCCAGCACGACGGTCATTAACGCGTCACTTGGCGAGGGCTTAAGCGGCAGCCGCCTTCCCCGTGACACGGCTTTTCCCTTCGGGTCTGAGCTTGAGGCTCAGCCTCAGGGTCGAAGACAACCCGTGCAAACGGCGTTCGCCGCAGGGACGACTTCCGTCGTCGGCAATCACCAGCACGGGTTACAAACCCGTGTCACAGGAATGCCTGCTACCTTCGACCTCCGCATCATGCACTCCGGCGGCGGCACGCTGAGCGTCGAGCAGGCGCAAATCTCTGCCGCGAGGCTCGTCCTCTCCGGGCCCGCCGGCGGGGTCATCGGCGCCGCTTTCGTCGCCAGGGCCGCCGGCCTCCGCGACGTCATCACTTACGACATGGGCGGCACCAGCACCGACGTCGCCACGATCATCGGCGCCCAGCCGCAGTGGACCACCTCCAGCACCGTCGACGGCCTGCCCCTGGGCCTGGCCACGCTCGACATCCACACCGTCGGCGCCGGCGGAGGATCCGTGGCTTACCTCGATGCGGGAGGGGCGTTGCGTGTCGGCCCGCGTTCCGCGGGCGCGATCCCGGGTCCCGCCTGCTACGACCGAGGTGGAACCGAACCAACGGTCACGGACGCCAATTTGCTGCTCGGGCGCATCTTACCCGATCGTTTCGCCGGTGGATCGATGCACGTCAAGCCCGAGCTTGCCCTTCGCGCCATCCAACCCCTCGCTCGTGCGATGGGCAAATCGGTGATCGAGGCGGCGCTGGGAATCCTCCGCGTCGCCGAAGACAACATGGCCCACGCCGTGCGCGCGGTAACCAGCCAGAGAGGCCTCGACCCGCGCCAGTTCACCCTCCTGAGCTTCGGCGGCGCCGGCGGCCTGCACGCCTGCGCCATCGCCGAGAGCCTGGAGATCCCCCGGGTCCTGGTCCCGCCATACTGCGGCGTGCTCAGCGCCCTGGGCATGGTCGTCGCCCCGCCGGTTGCCGACGCCTCGCGCACGGTTGTCCATCTGGGCGACGCGCTGGATGATGCGCGCCTGGCCGCCGAGTTCGGCAACCTTTCAAGCCAGACCATGGATGTAATCCCTTACGATCAGACCGCCTCGGTCGAAGCCTGGGCCGATGTCCGCTTCAAGGGACAATCCCACGAGCTGACGGTCCGCGTCGAACGTCCCGCCGCCGGCCACATCGCCGAGCAGTTCGCCGCGGCCTACCGCGCCCGATACGGTCAGGTTCCCGAGAACCGCCCCGTGGAAATCGTCACCCTCCGCGTCCGAAAAATCGGACGAATCCCTGAACTAAGGCTGCCTAAAGTGGCCCGCGCGATTTCCGCGATTCCATCGGGCCAATACCGGTTCGAGGACGTGATGGATGACGACGGCGCCGGCACGTCGATGGTTCCGATCCGCGTCCGGCTCACAATCCACGGCGATCGTGCCCTCGCCGACTTCCGCGACAGTGCTGATCAGGTTGCCGGCTGCATCAATTGCCCAGAGGCGGTGACACGGTCGGCGGTCTATTACTGCTTCGCGTGCCTGCTGGAGCAGCGCGTTCCCTTCAACGCCGGTTGTTTTCGCAACATCGAGGTCCTGACGCGGCCGGGCAGCGTCCTGGACGCCATGCATCCTGCCGCTGTCGTCGCGGGGAACACCGAGACCAGCCAGCGCGTGGTGGATGTCGTCTTTGGCGCGCTGGCGGAGGCACTGCCCGATCGAACTCCCGCCGCCAGTTGCGGCACGATGAGCAGCGTCGCACTGGGCGGCGCCGGTTGGACCTACTACGAAACGATCGGCGGCGGCAGCGGCGCCGGCCCGTCATTCGATGGCGAATCGGCTGTGCAATGCCACATGACCAACACCCTCAACACACCCGCCGAGGCGCTGGAGATGCAATACCCGCTGCGCGTCCGGAGATTCGAGCGCGCGGACCAGACCGGCGGCGCCGGCCGCCACCACGACGGCGACGGAATCCTCCGCGAACTCGAGGCCATGGCCGATTGCGAGGGAACCATCCTTTCCGACCGTCGGCTCTCGCGACCCTACGGCTTGTCAGGCGCCCCGCCCGGCACCCCCGGAAGCAACTCGATTCTCAACCCGGACGCGGCAGAAATCCCCCTCGCCGGCAAGGCGCATTTTGCACTGCGCAAGGGTCAAATCCTGCGAATCCAAACCCCCGGCGGCGGAGGATGGGGCCCGCCATCGCACAGCAAGAAAGAATCGCCACAGATGGACACAGATGAACACAGATAAGAAGAAGTGTTGCGCGTGGCACGGGCTTCCAGCCCGTGCTGAGCGCCACACATGGGCAAGATGCCCATGCCGCAGAGCGGCACTTTCTTCCTTCGCATTTCATCTGTGTCCATCCGTGTTCATCTGTGTTGTTTCGTATTTCTTCCGGTTTTCCCGCGGAAAACAGACGTGGCGGTTGCAAATCGGGCGTCGCAAATCGAAAATCGCCAATCGTTCATGACCCCGCACGAGGTGGAAGTTTCCTGGCAGGACCTCCGGCAGATCGTCCGGGAATGGGCGGGGTCGGCGGCGGAGCTGGACGAAGTCACGCCGCTGGCCGGCGGGGCCATCAACACTACCCTCCGCCTGCATACCAAAGGCGAGCAAAAGGCAGTCCTCAAAATCACCCCGCACCGCGTCGACCGCGCCTACGCCGACGAGCAGCATCAGCTTCAATTGCTCCGCGAGGTCGGAATACCTGTCCCCGAAATCTATCGGTGCAAGATCGGCTCGCTGGAAAATCCCTTCAGCTATCTTCTCATGGAATTTGTCGAAGGAATTGATCTGGGGGCTGCCAAGGTCCGGTGCGGCGCCGAGGAATTCGATCAGATCCAGCAGCACCTGGCGGAGCTGGTGCTGCTGATGCACGAGCGGCGCTCGCCGCACTACATGCGTGTGACCGCGGCCGAGCCGAAGCACTACGAGAATTGGCCGCAATGTTATCGCGACGTTTTCGATCCGATCTGGCGCGACCTTGAGAAATCACCGGCGATCCCGGTCAAAGCGCGCAAAACGATGGCGAAAATCCACGACCGCCTCGATCGATTGCTGCTTCACGACGACTGTCCGCGGCTGGTGCACTGGGACATATGGGCGACCAACGTTCTGGCCCGGCCCGACGCGGATGGGCGCTGGCGCGTGGCGGCGCTGCTCGACCCCAACTGCAAGTACGCCCACGCCGAGGCGGAAATCGCCTACCTCGAGCTGTTCCACACGGCGACCCCCGCCTTCATGAAGGCGTATCAGCAGCAACACCGCCTGCCCCCCGAATACCACCAGATGCGCCGGCAGATTTATCAGCTCTACAGCCTGCTGAATCACCTGCATCTGTTCGGGCAGGAGTATCTCAAAGCGTATCTGGCCATGTTGGAGCGTGTGGGAACGATCGTGTGATGCAACATCTTGTTTCCCGGCGATGCAACATTCAGGGCAACCGGTGAGAGTGCTCCATAATTGACATAAATCCATCATATGAATGAGCTTGTGATGATATATGGAGGATAAGTAATGTATCGCTTTGCAACAAAATGTTAATCCCGTTCGGCCCGGCGGTCGCTTGCCTGAGTAGATTTCGTAAATTTGCCTTTCCTGTATCAAGGCGGGTGATTGTCCGGGGTTGGGGTGCCGGGATGGGGCTTGGAAGGCAGAAGGTGCCGCG
>Ga0210396_10001350_pt1 | contig 27057 bp, 26 predicted proteins | sample IncBWH17OmetaG_FD_155466 | JGI IMG/M metagenome (GOLD analysis project Ga0210396, IMG submission 155466) | Forest soil microbial communities from Barre Woods Harvard Forest LTER site, Petersham, Massachusetts, United States - Inc-BW-H-17-O ... | reverse complement strand
TGTGGCATACACATTGGCCGGCATAGAAAACCGCCAGGCCCCCGTCGTGCCCACCATCGCGCCCGTGCCGCTGCCGCCGGCCAGCTCCGTAATGCCCAGTCCCGTCCCACCGCCCCCGTCACCCGCACCGGTTCCCAGTGTCGCGCCGGTCCCCAGCAGTGCGCCGCCGCCACCACCGCCACCACCGCCGTCGCCACCACCACCACCACCGCCACCGCCGGTGGTGGTGACCACCGAGCCGCCGCCGGTGGTAACCCACACGCATCAACCGCCGCCGCCGCCGTCGACGACTCAGCCGCCGATCACGACGGCCATCACGACGACGCCTCCTCCGCCGCCGCCGTCGACGACCCCTACCTCACAGCCTCCGCCGCCGCCGACCACCACCACGACGACGGTGCCGATGACGACGGAGTGGATCCGCGTCCCGCTACTCCCGGTGCCGATACCGGTTCCCGTGCCACAGAGCCAGGTCCCCCAGGCTCCGCAGTATCAGCCTCCCCAGGCTCCGCAATATCCGTATCCGGGTGGGCAGTATCCGGGCGGGCAGTATCCGGGCGGCGTACAGAACCCGTTCCAGTCCCCGGGCTATTAGCGCCCGCCCAACCGCCGGGGTCTTAGGCCCTGGGCGAATGCGCGTGGCGGATGGCTTCGACTGAGCGCACACTGGGCAATATCGGTACTAGCTGCAGGGAGGTCGCGTGAGCGAGTACGGTGCGTTCGGATTTGATCCCGAGGACTTCGATCGAGTGATCCGTGAGGGCAGCGAGGGAGTGCGCGACGCGTTCGAGCGGATCGGCCGGTTTTTCGGTGGTCCCGGCGCTCGGACGGGTTGGTCGGCGTTCTTCGAGGATCTGTCGCGCCGGCCGCGTTCCGGGCCGGAAACCGCAGGTGAGGCCGGTGATGGGGTGTGGGCCATCTACACCGTGGACGGCGACGGCGGCGCCCGCGTCGAACAGGTCTATGCCACCGAACTCGACGCGCTGCGGGCCAACAGAACCAATGTTGATCCGAAGCGCAAGGTGCGTTTCCTGCCGTACGGCATTGCGGTCAGCGTCCTCGACGATCCGGAAGAGCCGACGTAACCCGACTTGCGGCATACTCAGATGAATAGTGACTGCAACATCGCTGGTGTGCCACGTATGCGGGGCGGAGCCGCGCAAGGGTGCGCGGTTCTGTGACGCCTGCGGCTCTGCACTGACGCTGGTCGTTGACCCGGCCGAATACAAACAGGTGACGGTCCTGTTCGCCGACGTGGTGCGGTCAATGGATATCGCCGCGGCTCTCGGCCCGGAGCGGCTGCGCGAGGTGGTGACCGAGCTGGTCGACCGGGCGGTGGCGGCGGTACAGCGCTATGGCGGCACCGTGGACAAGTTCACCGGCGACGGGATCATGGCGCTCTTCGGCGCGCCACTCGCATTGGAGCACCACGCCTATCGCGCGTGCCTCGCGGCTCTGGAGATACAGCAAGTTTCTCGGCAAGTGGCTGTTGAGGTCGCACGCCGAGACGGGCTCGATTTGCGGGTGCGCGTCGGCCTGAATTCCGGTCAGGTGATCGCCGGCGAGGTCGGCGCCACCCACCTCGGTTACACCGCGGTCGGTGAACAGGTGGGAATGGCGCAGCGGATGGAATCGGCGGCACCGCCGGGCGGTGTCATGCTCAGCGAGTCGACCGCACGGCTCGTCGAGGATCGAGTCGTCCTGGGTGAGCGCGAGATGGTGCACATCAAGGGCGTCGACGTGGGCGTGCCGGCGCGTCGGCTGCTGGGCGTCGATAGCGAGCATCGCCGGAAAGCCCTTCACGAGTCCCGGCTGGTCGGACGCAAATCGGAGAAGGACGCGGTCGCGGCATTACTGGAGCAGGCCGGTCGCGGCGAGGGAACGGTTATCACGGTGACTGGCCGGCCAGGTGTCGGAAAGACCAGGTTGGTCCGTGAGTCGGCCGCAACGGCGACCAGTCGTGGTTTCGAGGTATTCGTCACCTACTGCGAATCCCACACCCGCGACGTCCCGATGCATGTGATCTCCCGGCTGTTGCGCGCGATTTTCGGCATCGTCGGTCTCACACCTGAGGAAGCTCGGGTACGGGTCCGCAGCCAAATCCCCGACGCCGCTGCGGAGGATTTGCTTCTGCTCGATGACCTGCTCGGCATCTGCGGCGGCCCGTGTCCTGACGTCGATCCGGACGCCCGGCGCCGTCGTCTTGTCGAGCTCATCAAAACCGTGTCGCGGGCACGCCCGGCGCCGGCGGTTTACATCGTTGAGGACACTCAATGGATTGACGGCGTCAGCGAGAAGCTGCTCGCCGCCTTCGCGGCGGCGGTACCCAGACTGCGGGCAACGCTGCTCGTCGTATACCGGCCCCAATATTCGGGGACTCTGTCGCGCATCGCTGGGGCGCATCTCATCACGCTTACGCCGCTGAGTGGTTCGCACATCGCCGAGTTGATAAAGGGGCTGCTGGGCGAGCATCCGTCGGTACTGGGACTGTCGACGGTGATCGCCGACCGAGCGGCGGGCTTACCGTTCGCTGCCGAGGAGATCGTGCGCGACCTGGCCGAGCGGGGCGAACTCGAGGGCGATCCCGGTGCCTACGTCTGCGTCCGGGAGGTGCGCGACATCCATGTACCGGCCAGCCTGCAAGCGATCATCGGGGCCCGCATCGATCGGCTCACCGCCACGGCGAAGCGCACGTTGAGCGCGGCGGCTGTCATTGGTGCACAGTTCGATACCGAATTGTTGGAGTCTCTGTTGGACTCAATCGATGTGGCCCCGCTGATTGAGGCGCAACTCGTCGAACAGGTCGGCTGTGCGCCACACGGGACATACGGGTTCTGCCATCCGCTCATTCAGCAGGTGGCATACGAATCCCAACTGAAGGCCGGGCGCTCGGAGCTGCACCGTCGAGTCGCCGCGGTGATGCAACGAACACACGGCGGGTTCACCGGCCAGGAGGCGGCCATCGTCGCCACCCAGTACGCGGCCGCCGGCGATCTGCGAGATGCATACGACTGGCACATGCAGGCGGCGACCTGGTATGGCGCGCGCGACATCCCGGCGGCCCGGAAGAGTTGGCAGCAGGCGGTTCGGGCCGCCGACCGGCTGCCCGACGACGACCCCGATCGGCTGACTATGCGGATCGCCCCGCGAGCGCTGTTGTGTGGCAGCACTTTCCAGGTGGGCGGCACGCCCGCCGACACTGGTTTCGACGAATTGCGCGCGCTCACCGCCGAGGCCGGCGATAAGAAATCACTGGCCATCGGAATGGCGGGTCACCTCACCACGCTGACGTTCAACGCGCATCATTCCGAAGCGGCCAGCATGGCGTCGGAGTTCGCCGCGCTCGTCGAGTCGATTGATGAGCCGGAGATGACGGCCGGGCTGTTTTATGCGGCCGCCCAGGCCAAGTGGGAAGTCGGTGAAGCGGCCGAGAGTTTGCGGTTGGCTCAGCGCATCATCGACATCGTTGACGGTGACCCCACCATGGGTAGCTTGGTGGTCGGATCTCCGCTTGCATGGGCGCTCGCGGTCAAGGGAGCGGCCGGAATGTCCTTGGGACGGCGCGCATGGCGCGACCACCTCGACGAAGGAGTTGCCCTGGCCCGGTCGGTCGGCGGCAAGGCCACCCGGTCCTTTGTGCAGCTGTACAGGTACGCGGCCGCGACGCAGAATGGCGCCGTACTGCCCGCTGCGCAAGACGTGGCGCAGGCGGCGGAAACTCTGGAAATTGCACAGCGGTCCGGGAATGACACCGCCGTGGCGTACGCCCTGCTCAATCGAGCGACCACGTTGATCCACAACGACTCGGAAGACACGGCGGCCGGCTTGGAATTTCTGGCGCAGGGGCGCGAGATGATCGTGAACGAACACCTCATCGTGACGCTGCGACGAATGTCGGATATCGAAGTTGCCCGGGAGCGTGCGCGATCCGGGGATCTCGACGGCGCGATCGATTTGGCCACAACAATTCTCGTTGAGCAGTTCGACACCGGGGAGATGATCTTCCGCGGGCCCGCCACCACGGTGCTGGTCGAGGCCCTGCTGTCGCGCGGCTCCGCCGCCGATATCAAACAAGCCGAGCGCGCGATCGACAGATTGGCGGCAGTACCGACCGAACCGGGATTTGTGCTGCACGAGCTTCCGCTGCTGCGCCTACGGGCCCTGCTGGCGCGGGCGCGGGACGACGAGCCCGGCTATCAGCTTTTCCTGGAACGCTTCCGGGCCCAGGCGGCCGACGCCGACTTCGAGGGATATCTGGCGCAGGCCGAAGCGATGAGCTAGCACGCTGCAGTGTCCCCGCCAGCCCCGTCAGCCCTGCTGGACGACGTTCGATTCGCCGGACTTGCTGATCTTCGGCGAGCCTGAGTGATAGGTGACCTGGTTGTTGAAGCCGGCGGCCTCTATGGTGTCGACGGCATCGACGGTGATGGAATTCTGCACGCCGGACACGGTGAGGCTTGCGCAATGGCCGGTGATCACAACCGTGTTGGAAACCCCGCTGACGCTGACGATGCTGTCGTTGCACGCGATCGTCTGATTCTCGTTGATGCCGGCGACGCTGAGGTTGCCACCGGGGGGTGGCGTCGATTGCCCGGTGGCGCCAGGCGTTTGAGTCGCAGTGCTGGAAGGGGCCGGACTGCTTGGGGTTTTCCTGGGCAACGTGTTGCCCTGGGAGATGCTGGGACGGGGTGAGACGGTGATCGAGCCGACGTGGGAAAGCCGGTGCGCGACAAAGAAGGCGATGCCCCCCACGAGAACTAGAACGCCAATCACGAGGACCGCGGCCAAGATCCACCACACACGGGTGCCCGACGGCGGTCGCGGTGACGTCCCGGGGAACGGGCCGCCGTAGCTCAACGGGGGCGGCGGCGGGGTCGGCGGGGCACCAACCCACGCTGAGCCGTATGGGTCTGATGGACCCGATGGCCCGGACGTATAGGTGTAGCCACCGGGCGGCTGCGCGCCGCCGAGTTCGGACGCGCGCGCCGTGTCAGCCAGCGGCTGCTCCAGTTCGCGGATCCGTCGTTCCGGGTCATCTTCTGCGTTCATGCACAGATGCTCCCACGTTCCTTCGGTAGTTTCTGTAGCGTGCCCGACTTGCCGAACCGCCAGATCTTGTTGCGTCGCCGCCCGACCGGGCTGGTACAGCCCGATGACACCGAGCTTGTGACCTTGCCGGCACCCCGGCCTGCCGAGGGTGAGGCGCTAATCCGAACCACTTATGTGGGGATCGACGCCGCCGCCCGCACCTGGCTCGACGGGCAACCGGGTTATCTCCCGCCCGTGCAGCTGGGCGACGTCATCCGGGCGGCCGGGATCGGCGAGGTGGTGGAATCGCACTGCGGCGCCTATACCGTCGGCGACGTGGTCACCACGCTGACCGGTTTCCAGGAGTACGTGATCGTCCGCGACGACGTGTTCACCACGCCGGTTCCCGGGCGGGGGCTTGACCAGCTGGCGGTGATGTCGGTGTATGGCCCAACCGGCGCCACAGCGTATTTCGGGATGACCGGCATCGGCCGGCCTCAGCCCGGGGAAACGGTGGTGGTGTCGGCCGCTGCGGGCGCCACCGGGTCGGTGGCGGGGCAGATCGCCAAGATCGCCGGCGCGCGCGTGGTGGGTATCGCCGGCGGGCCGGAGAAGTGCCGCGCGGTGGTGGAGGACTTCGGGTTCGACGCATGCATCGACTACCGCGAGAACGGCCTGCCCGCGGCGCTCAAGGCGCACTGCCCCCGTGGGGTCGACGTCTACTTCGACAACGTCGGCGGGCCGATCCTCAACGCAGTGCTGGGCCGGCTGGCGCACAAGGCACGGGTCGTGCTGTGTGGCGTCATCTCCAGTTACCTCACGGGCGAGCACCCGGGTCCGGCTAACTACGTGAGCCTGCTGGCGAAGTCAGCGCTGATGCAGGGGTTCAACGCGCTCGAGGAGTGGGGCCGCTTCGACGAGGCGTTCGCCGCACTCCGTCAGTGGGAGGCGGAAGGTCGGCTCAAACACCGGCAGACCATCTTCGACGGCATCGAGTCGTGCGTCGACGCCCTCAACGGACTGTTCACCGGGGCCAACATCGGCAAGATGCTGGTCAAGCTCAGCGAACCCACGCCCGCCTGAGGTTTAGCTTTCGCTAACTTTGACCCAAGGAGCGGTGTAGCGCCTTCTTGGCTTCGGTCAGGGCCTCCAGGACCTTTGTTCGGGTCTCGGCGAGCTGCTGCTTCTGCTCGTCAGTGCCGGTCCAGGTGATCGTGCGAGCCAGTCCGGCGAGTTCGAAGAGCTCCCTGCGGATCTTGAACACGTCGCCGAACTGAGCTGCCCGCGCCAAAAACGCCCGCGCAGTCTCGCTGCTGATGCCCCGCCAGGCCAGCAGGTTCTGGCCCAGCTCGGTCAGGGTGGCCACGCCGTTGTCGACGGTTACCATGCCCCGGCCCGCGAGCAGTCCAATGGCAAGCTCGGCCATCTCCTGCGGAGGGGTGAATGCGCCGTCGGTCTTTTCAGAAACCCGCTGCACGACCTGCGCGGCGTCAGCCGGCCCGTCGAGCAGCATCGCGGCGGTCCCCAATGCCGCCCGCTTGAGACCCCACCGACCGCCGGCACCGAATCCCGGCCCGCCGTGCCCACCTTCACCCCAGCTGTGTTTGCCAAAACCGCCCCCGAAGCCACCGAAGCCGCCGAACCCGGGGCCACCGAAGCCGCCGAACCCGGGGCCACCGAAGCCGCCAGATCCGGGGCCACCGAAGCCGGGCCCGCCGAAGCCACCGAAAAATCCTCCACCAGACATCCTTGTCGTTTCCTTTCCATTCGGAGTATCAACTTCCTTGATACCACTGACTCCACCGATGTCAACGAACTTGATGGTGGCCGTTCACCGGGAGCGACGGCCACACACAGCGCCCTCGGCATGGGCTGATATCGTCCGGCGATGCGGGATGCGCACTGCGCGACCGCATGGTTTCATAGGACCGTTTGGCGGAAACTTGGCTAGGGGGATGGCGCCGAGTCGGAGATTCCGGGTTTTAACGATTGGTGGTATTTGAGATGGATCGTCGCAGCATGTTGATGATGGCGGGGATGGGCATGCTGGCTGCTGCGGTCCGCGTCCCGGAGGCCCACGCTGACCCGACACATCCGGCACCGCCGGCTGCGCCGTCGGCGGGTGGCGCCGGGCCCTACATTTTCCAGGACGAGTTTGATGGCCCCGCGGGCTCAGGTCCCGATCCGGGCAAGTGGACGGTGCAGACCTGGCAGGACGACGTGTTCCCGCCGGTCGCGGGGATATACCGCGACGATCGCCGAAACGTGTTCCTCGACGGGAAGTCCAATCTCGTCCTCTGCGCCACCCAGGACATGGGCAACTACTACAGCGGCAAACTGCGAGGCAACTTCCGAAGCATGATCAACCAGACCTGGGAAGCGCGGATAAAGCTGGACTGCTTGTTCCCCGGCCTGTGGCCCTCGTTCTGGGGTGTCAACGAGGATCCCATGCCGGACGGCGAGGTCGACGTTTTCGAGTGGTACGGCAACGGCGCGTGGCCCCCGGGAACCACGGTCCACGCGGCGTCCAACGGGAAGACATGGGAGGGGAGATCGATTCCGGGGTTGGTCGACGGCGGTTGGCACACCTGGCGAATGCGTTGGGATGAGGATGGATTCAAATTCTGGCGGGACTACGTTGACGGCGCGAAGCCGTACTTCAGCGTTCCGCCGAAGCCGATAGCGGTCCACGGCAACCCCGGTGACCTGCGGTGGCCGTTCAACAATCCCGGCTATTGGATGACTCCCATGTTCACGCTGGCGGTCGGTGGGGTTGGCGCCGGCGATCCAGCCCTGGGTACCTTTCCGGCGGCCATGCTCATCGACTACATCCGTATCTGGTAGGCGATTCATCGCCTTCATCGCTGCGCTTTGATGACCTGAACCAGGTTGAACTGCCAGCGCTCGACGAGCCGGAAGCCCAAGTCGTGCGGAACCGCGAAGGCGGGCGTTGCTCCGTAGAGCGGGCCGGGCGGGAGCGCCGAACCCTGCTCGTGAGCGGGCATTGACTTGTCGGCCTGGGTGATGATCCACACGACGCCACACCGACTTAACGGCTGGGCGACAACCTCTGGGATGAGGTTGGTGTCGAAGACGTCGTTGCGGTCCGTTGCTCGTTGCCAAAGGGTGAGGTCGATCAACTTCCGATAGGCATCGGGGCGCGCCGCCATCAACGGACGCATCGGCGCGGGCATGAACGTCACTGTGTCGTTGACGAGTAAGCACTCACCGGGTGCTGCCTTCGCCGTGATCAGATCAGCCACTTGGCTGTAGTCCATTCCGTACTTGGCATACGCGTTACGCTGCGCCCGAACATAATTCGGAGCTGCGGCGATAGCGAAGAGGCTGACCAGAGCCGTCGCCACCCATGGTTTGACCGCCAAAGCGCCGATGCAGACGCCCAGGATCAGTGCCATTGCCGGTGAGGTGAAGGACAGGTAGCGCGGCGTATAGATCGGGTGAACCAGCGCCGACCAAACCACGATCGAGGCGGTCGGTACCACAAGCCATGCGACCGCTAGGGTCAACAGTTGCCGGTCTGTCTCATCGAGTTTCGCGGATGTGCAGCGCCACACGACAATCGCCGCGGCAACGACCAGAGCCGACAAGATCGCGAACGGTGGGCTTCGTTCGAAGTATTGCTGAACCGTCACATCCTCGATCGTCCGGTGCCCAATCGGTGCGATCCATTTGATCTGTTGCACCTGCCCGACGACCTCAATCGCAAACGGCGCCAGGGCGCAAACGGCCAGAACAGACGTAATGGCGAATGGGACCAGGACCGTTCGACCGCGCTGGAAGGCGCACATGAAAACGACGTGCACCATCAACACCAGCACGAGATACATGTCAAGCAGAATCGACAATGCCAGGGCTATCCCGTATGACAGCCAGACCCAACGGCTTTCACGGCGCGCGGCGACAACGAGCAGCACCGTCAACCACACGGCGGCCATCATCGACATGGCATAGGGGCGCGCCTCGATGCCTGCCCATGTCGTCCGCGGCAAGATCCCGCAGACCACTCCGGAGCTCACCGCGACAGTGCGAGACGAGAACTGCTTGCCCAGCACCACAACTCCGGCAGCGGCACCTCCGATAGCCAGACCACTCGGCGCGCGGGACCAGAACTCCGTGGGCGGGAAGATTTGGAACCAGCCGTGCATGAGCAGGTAGTACAGGCCGTGGACGGCGTCAACATTGCCCAACATCCGCCACAACTGACCCAGCGATCGACTGTATGCGGCCGAAATGGTTGCGGCCTCGTCGTACCAGAAAGACGGCCGGCCGGCCCCGACCAGACTCACTGCCGCGCCCAGCACTCCAACGATCAGCGGGTCGGAAGCGGGGACGCGCACCAACTGAACTTACCGCTAGCCTTCAGCTTTCTTGATCTGCTCGTGGAGGTCGTCGCCGGCCAGCCGGGCATCCAGAAAGGCCCCCGAGGTGGGCAGGCTCAGGTGCAGTTGCGAGGCACCGCTGATGGCAACCTGGCCATGCTCGAGCTCGAAGTCGAGCACGTGACCGCCCCCGGTGCGATCGTTGTTGAGAAAGTGCAGGTGGTAGCCGGCAACTGAGATGCCCTGTTCGAAGTCAGGGGTGCGGAACCCGACCAGGGTTCCGGTCGCATCCGTTATCCGGGTTTCAGCCTGATCCTCAGTAGCTTTCGTCAACGGCGGATAGGGCTGTTGCTGGGCCATCACGGTGCGGGTGTGCAGTTCGGCGAAGCGTCCGGTGACCTTGATCGCATAGAGCAGGTTCGCGCTGGCGAGCTTGCGGTCGATGGCGGCGATCACGTCGGCGCGGTTGGTGCGGTCACAGATCGCGATCTCGATGTCGGTGTGAAACCGGGTGACGGCCGCGAAGGGTGTCCGATCGTCCTGTGCTGCGCGGGTGGCGGTTCCGTCCGCTCGCAGCCGGTAGCAGACTCCCTCGAGGATGACCATTTCACCGTCTAGGTGGTTGAACGTGCCAAGGCCGAAGTCGCCGTGTCGCAGGATTTCAGCGACGGTGACATCGCCGTCGTAGACGCCGTCGAGCAAAGCGCTGATGGTCGAGAACTGATACACCTCCGCGTTGCGATGAGCGAGAAGTGCTGCCGCCCAACGGCGGAAGCGTTCGGGCGCGCTGGGTGTGCTGGGCGTGCTGTTCAAGGTGGTGGTGCCTTCCGGACTACTCGAAGGGGTCGTCGTGCAGGTGCGCGGCGAGATCGACGTTGTGGCTGTAGTCGACGGGAACGTCGATCAGCGAGGGTCCGTCCTCGGCCAGTGCCCGGCGCAGCGTGGTCCCGAACTCTTCCATGGACTGCACTCGGTGGCCGCGGGCGCCGAACGCCGCTGCGTACGAGACGATGTCGTAGTCGCCGAGTTGCACGCCGGAGGTACGGCCGTATTTGAGGAGTTCCTGGAAGCCCACCATGTTGTAGGTGTTGTCGCGGAAGATGATGTGGGTGAATGTCAACCCGAGGCGGGTCGCGGTCTCCAGTTCTTGTGCGGAGAACAGGAATCCGCCGTCACCGGAGACGGACACGACGTGGGTGCCGGGTCGTATCAGGCAGGCCGCCATCGCCCAGGGCAGCGCGACCCCCAGGGTTTGTTGTCCGTTGGAGAACAACAGCCGGCGCGGCTCGTAGACCCGGAAGTGCCGGGCGATAAAGATGTACACCGACCCGATGTCGCAGGCGATCGTCGCGTCGTCGTCGAGTTCGTCGCGCAGCCGTAACAGCACAGCGACCGGGTCAAGGCCGGGGCCATCCGGTGTGCGGTTGCGCGCGGCGGTGTCGATGTCCGCCAGCGCGTCACGCTGTTCGCCGATTTCGGCTTGGTATTCGGGTGTCAGCGTGAAACCGGCCAGACTGCCGGTCAACGCCGTGAGGGTAGCCGCGACATCACCGCGCAGTTCCAGCGTGGGCTGGTAGTTGTTGTCGATGTCGGCGGGCACCGAGTCGATGTGCACGACGGTGCGTCCAACGTTGCTGTTCCACATAACGGGGTCGTACTCCACCGCGTCGTAGCCGATGGCGATCAGCACGTCGGCGTGCTCGACGATGATGTCACCGGGCTGGTTGCGGAACAGCCCCACCCGCCCGAGGAAGTAGTCTTCCAGCGCGCGCGACACCACTCCGGCGGCCTGGAAGGTTTCCACAACGGGCAACCCGCTGGCACTGACGAGGGTCCGCAGCGCCTGGCAGCTTTCCGGGTCGGCGCCGCGGGCACCGACCAAGAGCGCCGGTCGATGCGCGGCGCGGATCAGCTGGGTTGCCTGCGTGATCGCCTCGGCTGGGGCGGCGGCCAGTCGGGGGATCGGCATCCGGGCCGTGATACCCGCCGTAGTGGACGCGGCCAGCACATCGGCCGGCAGCACGACGGCCGTCGCCCCGCGCGGCTCGGCGATCGCGGCACGGAACGCGTTGACGGTGGCCTCGGCGACGTTGTCGGGGTCGTTGACTTCGCCGGTGAACTTGGTGACCGTTTTGAGCATCGCGGCGGCGTCCATCGATTGATGGGTGCGCTTGAGGCGGTCCTCGCGGCGCACCGCGCCGCACAGCGCCACCACCGGATCTTGTTCCGTGTTGGCGGTGAGCAGGCCGGTGGCCAGATTGGTGGTGCCGGGACCCGATGTCACCAGCACCACGCCGGGGATACCGGTCAGGCGGCCGATCGCGCCGGCCATGAACGCCGCGTTTTGTTCGTGGCGGCACACCACTAACTGCGGCCCGCCGTCGACCAGGGCGTCGTACACGGCGTCGATCTTCGCGCCGGGTACCCCGAAGATGTACTCGACGCCCTGCGCCGACAGCACGTCGACGATCTTCTGCGCGCTGCGCACGGATTTACCGGTGGCCATATGCGAATCGTATGGGGACTTCCGAAACTCTGAATTTCGGCTCCGCCACACCAATAAGGTCTTCCGGTGCCTAACTTCAGCAGGGTGGGAAGCCTTATCGACGGCTTCCTGAAGTCACCGTTGTCCGGCCTTGCACCGTGGGTCCTGCTGTCGGTGTTCTCCACCCGCGGCCACTTCGAACGGGCCGCCTGCATCGCCTTGGGCGTGTCCCTGCTGACGATGTTGCTCGCGTCGGTTCGCGGCATCTCGATCCATGCCCTCGACGTGTTCGGCGCGGCCGTTTTCGCCGCGCTGGCTGTACTGGGTTTAGTAGCCTCGCCGGGTCTGACCCGCTGGCTCGAAGAGTGGGCGGGCGAGATCACCAACATTTCGCTGGTGTCCTTCGTGATCGCGACGTTGATTGTGCGCAAACCGTTTACGATCCCTTACGCGAAAGAGGAGGCTCCTGAGGAGGTCTGGGATAGGCCGCTATTCCTGCGGATCAACTACGTCATCTCCTCGGTGCTAGCGGCGATCTTCTTCGCGGCCGCGTTCACGGAGTTCTATCCGGGACGCGCCGGCACCAAGGCATCTTGGCTGCCGAGCTTCGTCCTCGTCGCGGGAATCCTGGGCTGGTCCGCCGGGGCGGTAGCGGACGTGGTCGGAATCAGCACGATCGTCGCGGGCATCGTGGGAAGTGCGCTGCTGAGCAGGCTCACCCCGGCGATTGATTCGAACGTATGATCGATGAATGGCTCCGCTCGCGTCGATCGGGTACAACGGGCAGCCGGTCCGCGGCCCGTTTCGGGTGGTGCGCCCACCGATCACGGTGCTGGTTGACCTGACGGTGCTCTTCCCGCGCGAGCCGCACCGCTCGGGCCGGTATCAGCCCAATGGTCTTCAGCTGCACAAGGTCGTGGAGGGGCGGCTGAGCTGCTGGGGCATCTGCGAGCAGGGCGACTGGTGGGGGCTGGTGACCTATCCGATCGCGTACGGGTCCAAGCGGAAAACCGTGACGCATTGGATACCCGCCTGGACGTTGCGCCAGAAACGCTAGCGCGGCGCTACGTGTGGCGACGCGCCGGTGTCAATGGGAAGATTGCTGCCCGTGGCAGGAAGCTTGGGCTCAGTGCTGACCGGGCTTATTCCCCTCGCGCTGGTTACCGCGCTCTCACCGCTGTCGATCATCCCGGCGGTACTGGTTTTGGACACGCCCCGGCCGCGGCCGACCAGCCTCGCCTTCCTCGGCGGCTGGGTGCTGGGACTGACCGCGCTGACTGCGCTGTTCGTCGCGGGCTCCGGCGTGCTCGGGGGTCTGCACAAATCGCCGCCGACGTGGGCATCGTGGCTGCGCGTGGCCTTGGGGTCGGCGCTCATCGCGTTCGGCATCTACGGGTGGTTCACCCGAGACGGCAGCACCGAATCACCGCGCTGGATGCGATCGTTTTCCAGCCTCGCCCCGGCGCGCGCGGCGATCACCGGCGTGGTGCTGACGGTGGTGAGGCTCGAGGTGCTGATCGTTTGCCTGGCGGCCGGAGTGGCGATCGGCACCGCGGGGCTTCGCGTCGCGGGCGAATGGACATGCGCCGCGGTATTCGTCGCGGTGTCCGCGTCTACGGTCGCGATCCCCATCTTGGCCTTCGCGGCTGCCGGTCACCGCCTCGACGATGCGCTGGCCCGGCTCAAGGACTGGATGCAGAAACACAATGCCGCGCTGCTCGCGGCAGTCCTCATCGTGATCGGTTTAATGGTGCTCTACAAAGGGATTGACGCTCTTTAACCCACGCGCCGTGCGATTGCCAGCAACGCACGGGCGGCCAGATGTGTCGGCTGCAGCTGGCCCGAGGGGGTTACCTTGACGGGCAGCCCGTTCACGGTTTTCTCCCGGTATCAGATGAGGCCGTTATTCACCCGGTTGAGCGAGCACGCGACCAAGCTCTTCGAGCGTCTGCGCGGGATTGGCACCGGTTTCTTGGTAGCGCAGCAGAACGAGCAGCTGAGCGACGATGGTCATTCCCGCCATCAGATTGATCATGGAATCCTGTATCGGCCGCGATGGATGGTCGGCAATTATCTGCTGCAGAGCACCCGTGGACATCGCCCCAGGTCCGCCCTCGATGAACTGGCTGTTCAGGAATGCCAGTGCATTTCGAGCGTTTTCACGGTGCTCCGGGGCGATTTGATCGTCTTCAGCCACGGCTGGATTGTCGCATGAGGGCGCTTGGGGGGGCTGGTGGAATTACGAGCGCGCCCGATCCGCTAAGCGGTCGAGCCACTCGGCCATCATTGATTTTTCGGCCGGCGTCAACGCTGCGTCGGCGTCACTCAGCAACGACTCGCGCAACGCGACGGCACGTCCGGGGAGTTCCGAAGGGGCCGGATGCTGCGGCCCGACGGTCGCTATCGCGGCGAGGGTGCTTTCCCGCACGATCTCCGACAACTGCGGGTCGCGCTCCTCGGGTGTGACGCGAATCTGACTTAGCACGTAGCCCACTGCGGCGCCATGCATCACTTCGGTGGCACGCTTGACGCTCATCCGAAGCAGGCCATATTCGCCGATTCGCGCGATCAGCTGGCGCAGGATTACGAGAGATTCGCGGGCCGGGGCCGGCATCGTGCCGGGCTGGGGCTGGACGTAAGCCAGGATGTAGCAGCCGGGGTGGGTGAGGCCGAAGTCGACATGAAGATCCCATGAGTCGCGCATGTCCTGCAAGGGGTCATTCGTGACGACAGCTCGGCGCTTGTCCTGCAGATAGTTATGCAGCACAAATCCCGTGACGGCGTCGAGCAGTCCCTGCTTGTCGCCGAACTGCCGATAGATGGCGGGCGGCTGCACGCCGGCCGCCGCCGCAACGGCCCTGGTCGAGACCGCTTCTACGCCGCCGGAGTTAAGCAGGTCGGCGGCGGCCTCCAACACCTTCTCTGCCGTTTCGGCGCCTGTCGTCCGGGTCCGGTGAGCTTCCACGTTTCCAATGATAACAAATTTCTGGTTGCGATGATACGAATCAGTGCTACCGTAATTCTGATATCGCTGTTAACAACAGGAACCGCAAAGGAAACTTCGCATGACAGCACGATCCAAACCATCGAATTGGTTCGATTTCATCGTGGTCGGCGCCGGCGCCGCCGGCTGCGTGATCGCCAGCAGGCTCTCGGAGGAGCCGAGCGCACGCGTGCTGCTCCTCGAGGCGGGCAGCGCCACCCCGCCACCCGCCAGTGCTGTTCCACCGCTGTGGCCCACCATGATCGGTGGCTCCGCGGACTGGGGCGATTCGACCATCGTGCAGTCGGCTACCGGGTCGTCAGTGCGGCTGGTACGAGGCCGGGGCATCGGCGGATCCACCGCGACCAATGCCATGATGTTCGTCCGGGGACACTGGGCCAGCTACGCCGATTGGGAGAACGTCGGTGCCAAGAACTGGGGATTCGACGACCTGCTGCCGTACTTCCAGCGCAGTGAGACCGCCGTCGGGGGTGATCCGGCGCTGCGCGGCCACGACGGCCCGATGCGGATAGCCGCGACTGATCCGCTGCATCCGGTCATCGCCGCCGGCCTCATCGCGGCGGTGCAATGCGGATACCGGAGAGCAAAAGACATCAGCGGCGGGCGGGAAGTCGGGTTCGGTCCGGCCTTTCTGAACATCGCCGACGGGAAGCGGGTCACCGCCGCCGACGCTTATCTGTTGCCGTCGTTGAGCCGGCCGAAGCTCGAGTTCGTCGCACAGGCTACCGTGCACCGGCTTCGGATCGAGAACGGCCACTGCAGGGGCGTGGAATACAGCACGGCAGACGGGAATTCGATTTCGGTCGGGTGCAGCGGTGAAGTCGTGCTCACCGCCGGAACGATTGGCTCGGCCCAGCTGCTCATGTTGTCCGGAGTTGGTCCGCAGGCACACCTTCGCGACGTCGGTGTCGGGGTCACGCTCGACCTGCCGGGCGTGGGAGCGAATTTCCACGACCACCCGATGGCTCCGGTGGTGTACAGCTCCACGCGCCCGATGCCGCCGAGCCGCAGTGGTCACGGCGAGGCCATCGGATTGCTTGAGACGCAGTACGCCGACCACGGACCCGACGTCCAACTCTTGTTCATCGATTCCACCGGCATCGGCCTGCCGGGAGATGACGGCAGCGTGGTCGGGTATGTGATCGCGGCTGCGTTGATGCAGCCGTTCAGCCGCGGCAGCGTGCGGCTCTCGGGGCCGGATGCCGGCGCTCCTGCGATCATCGATCCGAACTATTTCGGCGATAGCAGGGACGTGCGCACAATGGTTACCGCATTGCGGCTGGCCCGCCAGATCGGTGCGGCCAGCGCCTACGACCCGTGGCGCTTAGCGGAAGCCGCGCCTGGGCCCGCCGCCGCCGACGACGACACCCTTGGAAGCTTCGCGAAGGCCGCGTGCCAGTCGTACTTCCACCCCGTGGGAACGTGCGCGATGGGCGACACGGACATGTCGGTCGTTGACAGCGAATTGCGGGTGCACGGCATCACCGGTCTTCGGATCGCCGACGCGTCCATCATGCCGTCGATCCCGTCGGCCAACACTGCCGCGACGGTCTATGCGATCGCCGAGCGGGCGGCGGAGCTGATCGGTGGGTGAGGCCGCTGCTTGGCAAGATCAGGTCGCGCGCTTGCAGATAACGTTCCAGCGTCGCGGGTACTGGGTCTGCGAGTTGTTCGTCGGTCGGATCCGATTGGGGGCCAATGCTTGTCCGCGCTTTTCATGTAATGAACATGAAAGGTGTCGAATCGGGAGCAAATTCAATCGGTCGCGCGTACCCTGTTGCGCGCTTGTGCTGCCGCAGGGAGGTGGGACGTGACCGAAGACGCCATCGGCATCGGCGGTGTCGACCTCGCCGATTCACGCGTCTACGCGGAGGGGATCCCGTACGACGCATTCCGCAAGCTCCGCGAGCGCGCGCCGGTCGCATGGCACCCGTACAAGGACGGACCGGGGTTCCTCGCGCTCACCGGCTACGACGAGGTGTACGCCGTGTCCCGCGACAGCGCCACGTGGTCGTCGGAGGCGACGGGGGTGAACTTCGACGCGCCCGGTCCCGACGACTTCGTCGACGTGCGGGGCGTGATGATGCTGATGATGGACCCGCCGCGGCACACCGCGCTGCGCGCATTGGTCAGTAAGGGCTTCACGCCGCGGCAGGTCGCGAAGCTCAATGAGCGCCTCACGGGCATGGCGCGCGACGTGGTCGACAGCGTCATCGAACGGGGCGAGTGCAACTTCGTCACCGACGTCGCCGGGGCGCTGCCGTCCTACGTCATCGCCGAACTGCTCGGCATTCCACTGGAGGACGGCTGCCGGCTGTACGAGCTGACGGAGATCATGAACACTGGTGGGCTCGGCGACCCGCGCGCCACGGAGGCGGCGGTGGAGATGATGACGTACTCCACGGAACTCATGGCCCGCAAACGCGCGGATCCCGGCGACGACATCGCAACATCGCTACTGCAAGCCGAGGTCGACGGCAGGCGCCTCACCGACCTGGATTTCAACACCTTCTTCATGCTGCTGATCAATGCGGGCGGCGACACGACCCGCAACCTGGTCGCCGGCGGCATGTGCGTGCTGATGGACCATCCGGAGGAGCGGGCAAAGCTGGAGGCGGACCCGACGCTGCTGCCGACGGCGGTCGAGGAGCTACTGCGTTACGTCAGCCCGGTCATCGCGTTCCTTCGCACTGCCACGAAAGACACCGAACTACGCGGGGTGCCCGTGCAAAAAGGCGACCGGGTGGCGATGTTCTACCCGTCGGCCAACCGGGACGAGGCCCACTTCGCCGACCCCGATCGCTTCGACGTGACTCGTAAGCCCAACCCGCACATCGCATTTGGCGGCGGCGGCATGCATTTCTGCCTCGGCGCGAACCTGGCTCGGGTGGAGGCGGCAGCCCTGGTGCCCGAGGTGCTGTCCCGGATGAAGAACCTGGAATTGGCCGGGCCCGTCGAGCGCATGCCGTCGACACTGATCAACGGCATTCACTCCATGCCTGTGCGGTTCACCCCTTCGGCCAGGTCAGGCACGTCCGCATAACGTTTCGCGGCGCCAGACGAGTTTGGCGTTGCGGAGTTCGCCGTCGAGCAGGATCGGCTCGGCCGGACCGAGTTCAAGTGTGCCGTCGTGTAAGTGGGCCTTGCGGTATTGGATTCCGCCGATCCAGTCGGGGCGCAAGCTGACTTCCACGTGGTGTGCGATCAGGCCGTCTTCGACGATGGTGTAGGGGCCGGCGTAGTTGAAATAAACGCCGTCGCCCGCGTCGTCGCGGTCGGACGGAATTCGATCTGAACGCATGATCTGTGCCGACATATAGCCGTCCGGGGTGTACATGATGATTCCACGCGCATCGACGCCGAGCGGGTAGGCCATATCCGACCCGTCGATGGTGGTGCTGACATACGACTGCAGCGTCCAGGCTCCGATCAGGTTGGCGCGCAATTCATCTGCGGCGGTCACGGTCATCGGGCCGGTGTCCTTTCGGTGGCTTCGGCTGCTTGGGCGCTGGCCCCCAGCTCAGCGATCGCCGCATCGAACGGTTCGGGGCTGCGCAGCACGCGGCTGAGAATGAGGGCACCTTCCATCGCGGTGACGGCGTTGAGGGCCAGCCGCGACGCGCGTTCGTCGGGGACACCCTTTTCGGCGAGACGGGCGCCCAGCGTGGCGATCATGTCCTGGAAGCCGCGGCGGGTGGTGTCGCTGAGCTGCGCGGAGGCGGGGGTCGATTCGATGACGATGGGGGCGACGGCGCAGCCTTCGCGGTAGCCGCTGGCGACGAGTTCGTCGCGGGAACGGCCGATGAACGCGGCGATCAGTTCCGCGGCAGTGCTTGTGGTGCCCGCGGCCCGGTTGATGTGGGCGATGGCGTCGGCGGCGTGAACCAGGGCGACCTCGGTGGCCAGTTCCTCCTTGCCGCCGGGGAAGTGGAAATACAGCGAACCGCGTGGTGCCGAGCTCTCGGCGACGACCTCCGACAGGGCGGTTCCGAAATAGCCGTGTTCGCGGAACAGCCGGCGGGCCGCCGCGATCATCCGGTCCTTACTATCGCTACGCTTTGGCATGTCGTCCATCATACATAGTCCTTGACGTTGAGCCAGCACGGGTTCTATTGTTAGGCTTATTCTAAGTATGTCGAACGACATAATAACCTAAGCGAGAGGATTGCCTCGTGACCGAGCAGACCTTGGATCAGCCGACCGGGGCGATACCACCGGTTAGTGCTCCGGACCGAAACTCAACGCCGGTGGCGCGCCAGATGGACGGCCAGGTTGCCGTGCTGACCATGCAGCACGCCCCACACAACTTCTTGGGAACCGCTCTCTATTACGCACTGATCGACGGCATCGGATGGGCGGCTGAGCAGCGCGCCCGCGCAGTGCTGCTGCGCAGCAGTCTGCGCAATTTCTGTGCCGGAGCCGACGTCACGCTCTTCGATACCGCCACGCGTGGCGATGCGCCCGAGCTCGACATTGTTGAGCTGTTGCGCGCCTTCGACTCACTGCCGATTCCGATCGTCGCCGCCGTGCACGGCGTGTGCCTCGGCGGCGGTCTGGAACTGGCGCTGGCCTGTGACCTGATCGTGGCAAGCGAGTCGGCCAAGATCGGCAGCGTCGAAGCGTCAATTGGGCTGAACCCCCTGATGGGAGGAATTCAACGAGTCACCGAGCGGGCCGGTGCAGCGCGTGCCAAGGAGATGGCACTGCTCGCGCGCCGATACGACGCCCGCACGCTGGAACGATGGAACGTCATCAACCGCGTCGTTCCCGACGAGCAGCTCGCCGATGTCACCAGGACCCTTGCACACGAACTAGCCAACGGGCCGACCGTCGCCCACGCGTCCACCAAAGCGATTGTCTCCTATGCGGTTTCGCACGGAGTCCAGGCCACCGACGACGCGATGCACGAATTGCAGAAGGACATCTGGAAATCCGACGACTTGAAAATCGGGCTGGCCTCGCTGGCCGCCGAGGGTCCCGGCGCCGCGCGCTTTGAGGGGCGGTAATCATGGCTTTCAAGCAAGTGGGGCAGCAAGGGGGGCCACTCGAAGGCGTCCGTGTTGTCGATTTCACTCGGGTGCTCGCTGGTCCGCACTGTACGAAGCACCTGCTCGACCTGGGGGCAGAGGTAATCAAAATCGAACCGCCCCAAGGCGATATCACCCGCTTGGCGTTTCCACGCCGGGACGAGATCAGCGGCTATTACGCACAACAGAACGCGGGCAAGCGCAATCTGAGCATCGATCTCAACGTTCCCGAAGCTCGCCAGGTGGTGCTGCAGCTGTGCGACACGGCCGACATCATCGTCGAGAACTTCCGTCCCGGCGCGCTGACCTCGTTCGGATTGGACTATCGGTCTGTCGCGGCGCGTAACCCCGCCGTGGTCTACGCCTCGATCAGCGGCTACGGCCAGAACGGCCCATGGCGAACCCGGATGGCCTACGCACCCACCGTTCAAGCCGAGGTTGGCTTCACCTACAACACGCTGCAGCAATTCGGTGTCGAAGGTGCAGCGCGCCGATCGGACTCGCTGTCGCACGGAGACGTCTACGCCGGGCTGCACGCCACCATCGCCGTCTTGGCTGCCTTGCAGCACCGCCGGCTCACCGGCGAAGGCCAATACATCGATGTCGCCATGGCCGCGGTGCTGACATCGGTCAACGAGCGTGTGCACTACGACCTTTCCGACGTGGACCTCGGCGCCGAAACGCCGATCCTGGGTGCCACCGACTGCGCGTTTTTCACCAGCCCGGAAGGCCACGATTTCGTTTCGCCGATGAGTTTGGTAGGCAGCCTTGGCTTCCCGTTGTACTTGCATGCGATGCGGCGGCCCGACCTCGCCGACGATCCGCGGTTCGGCACACCCGAACTGCGCAAACAGAACCTCGAGGCGCTGCACGCGATCGTGCAGAACTGGATTTACACCTTCGACTCCATGGGCGCGCTCGACGCCCAGTTCGACGAGGCCAAGATCGCCACCGGCCAATTGCGCGATATGACGGAGTTCAACGAAACCGACTGGGCCAAAGGCTGGGTAACCACCCGCGAGGTCTCCGACCGGCACGGGGGCACCATCACCATTCCGGCGCCGCCGTGGCACTTCAGCGGCCACGACGGCACCCTCACCACCCAGGTACCGGCGCGCCAAGGCGAGCACAACGAGGAAATCCTCAAAGAGCTCGGCCTGACCAACGACGAGATCGATGCGCTGATCAACAGCGGTGCCCTGATCGAACCAGCCGTGAGGCCCTAACTCGGATCGCCGAGGTATGCGTCGGCCCAGGCGCCGATGATTCGGCCTGCCCGATGAGCTTGGCCGCGGGCGGTGAGCAGGTGATCGGAGCCCTCGAGCGAGACGAAGCTGCGCGGGTGGCGGGCCAAGCGGAAGATTTCGCTCGCGTTCTCGATGCCGACCGTGTTGTCGGTGGGCGAGTGCAGGATTAACAGCGGCAGGCGCAAGCCTTTGATCTTGGCGTGCAGGTGAGCCGCGCGGACATCCTCCACGAATGCGCGCTTGAGGGTCAGCGTGCGCCCACCGACCATCCACTCGGCACTGCCTTCGGACAACACGCAATCGACCACTGCGTCGTAATGCTTCTCGACGTGGCTCGGGTCAACCGGCGCCGCCACGGTGACAACCGAGCGCACGCCTGGCGAGTGCTGCGCCGCCGCGAGCACGGCCGCGCCGCCCCACGAGTGTCCGACCAGGATGTCGGCCGGGTTCGCGCGCTCGGCCATGAACTCGCATGCCTTGACGATGTCGTCGACCTTGACGGTGAACGACCCGTCACCCCAATCTCCCTCCGATCCACCGAGACCCAGCGCGTCGAACCGCAGCATGCCGATGCCGTCGGCGGCCAATTGCTTGCAGATCCGGGCGGCGGCCGGCGAGTCCTTACCGAGTGTGAAGCCGTGCGCGAACACGCCCCAGCCGCGCATCGCCCTGTCGGGCACGTCGATCACCCCGGTCAGATTCGGGCCCGTGGAACTTTTGAACGTGACACGTTCGCCCATGGTGGAGAGATCTACCATGCCCGGGCCGTGTGCGTAAGGGTCCATCCACCCCGGCAAGCTCTATGCGGAATCACTTCGCATCCTCACCTGGATTCTGACCCTGCGGGATCGCGCCTGCAGACGCTCATCGAGATGGACGCCTGCCACTGCCTGATCGTCAGCGAGCCGGAACGGCTGGCCCAGAGGGCGGCACCGCTAGGTTGATATCGCTACGGAGTTAGGCCGCTCGTTGGTGTAGTAACCCGATATACATCGATCTCTTCGGGCAAACCCTTGAGGCGTTGTGGACCAAGGCTTTCGAAGGTCAGGCCCGATCCGGCGGACAGATCGCGGACCGTGCGGCTGGCCAGCACCTCACCTGAACCCGCCAATGCGCCGATGCGAGCGCCGATGTGCACAGCCATCCCGCTCCATTCATCGCCGCGCCGCTCGCATTCGCCCACGTGAATACCGGCGCGAATGGAAATGCCGCGCGAAGCCAACGCAGGCGCAAGTTCGAGCACGCAGCGAGCCGCCTTGGTGGGGCCGTCGAACAGCGCGAACACTCCGTCCCCCGTGTGCTTGACGCGACTGCCGCTGTACTTCATCAGAACGCTGTCGACCAGCTTGTCATGTGCGTCCAGCTGGTGTCGCCACTGCGCATCACCACGAGCACTGAGCAGTTCGGTGGAGCTGACAATGTCGGTGAACAGCACCGTCTTGAGCACTCGTTCGTCGACGGCAACGCTCGGTCTGCCAGTCACGAAGTCGAGGATGGCCGAACCCAGCGTGTCATCGATCAGCCCGTGCGGCCCTGGGGCCAGTGCCTTGAACTCGGCTCCAGGAATGGCAGCGGCCAACGCCGCGACGCCGTCGATCGGAGCCATTTGATCACCCGGGCGTCCCAGGACGAGAGACGGGGCGCGGATGGAACCCAGAATGCTGCGAACATCCATCTCCAAGAGTGCCCGCCACAGCCACGACGCCATCGTCGGACTGGCGCTCGTCCGTTGATACCGCCCATAGAGGTCGCGAAATCCTGGCATGTCGGCAATCGCGCCAAAGAACACCTCAGCCAACGCCCCTTCACCCCAATGACTTTCGATGGCTTCCAGATGAGCGGCCTTCTCTTCGGCGGTAAATCCCCATGGATGGTCGGGCAATTCTTGAGAGAACCGCGCCATCGTGCCGTACATCACCAGTGACTGGACCCGTTCCGGATATGTCGCCGCAAACAGAAGGCTCATCGGGCCACCCTCGGACTGGCCGAAAAGGGCCGGACGATCGACCTCGACGGCATCGAGAACGGCATGGAGATCATCCATGCGCTCGTCGAGTGGGGGGACGTGGGTGGCCGGATCTGAAAGGCCCGTGCCGCGTTTGTCCCACACAACGACCCGCATGACTTCAGCCAGTTGTTCGATGACGGCTGTGAATGGGCTCGCGGGGTCGTCGTACATCTCGACATTGCTGAACCAACCGGGGATCCAAACCAGCGTGGTGTCACCATGCCCGAACTCGCGGTACGCCAGCCGGACATCCCCGTTGCGCGCGTACCGTACGCGCTCGTCGCTCACGCGGCCATCTTCGCATTTCATGGTCAGCACGCGGATTAATTGGCCTAGGCATCGTCGGTCCACCGTGCCGTTTCGTTCGGGCGGCACACTCAGGCGACCCGCCGGCCAACGCCGCTCTTACAACCCGCCCCGCGCCGCAACGCCGCAGCTAGGCGCGGAGCTGTTCGCCGCGGTCGCCTTGACGCCAGTCTTCATCGCAGACCTCCTCACACCTTAGATGAGCCACGCCAGGCACCTCGGTGTACCGTGACACCGATACCCGGCCCCAAGGTAAGGACTTGATGACACCGTCGTGACAACATCCTTCTTTGGGGGACCAGCGCCCTCTTGAGAGACCAGCGCGGGCCGAACGTCACCATTTGGAAACGGCGCGGCGCGGCGCGGCTCGTGTTCCACATCGGCTGCTAACAATTGGGTCGGTCGTCTAAACACGACTTCGGTACGGCTATGCGGTTCTACTGCAGCATTTGATTGCGGATATATCTGAGCGCGAAAAAGGAGTTGATGTTGATGACGATCTTTGGTCGGTTCAACGTCAAGGTAGTTGCCAGCGCTGGGTTGTGCGGAGCCGCTATAGCTTTGAGCCCGCACGCGGCAGCCGCTCCGTTGATAACGGGCGGCCACGCCTGCATCCAGGGGATGGCGGGCGAAGCCGGATCGCCGGCAGCGGCCGCCGGGGGACCGTTGGCAGCCGCAGGTGGACCGTTGGCAGCCGCAGGTGGACCGGTAGCCGGTGGCGGACCGCTGCCAGCCACTGGTGGACCGGCAGCCGCCGGTGGACCGGTAGCGGCCGGCGGACCGCTGGGCGCGGACGTGTGCAGTTCGGCTAGTGCTCCACTCACTGGCATGGCTGGTGTTCCGCTGGCAGTGCCTGGGCCGGTTGTGGCTCCGGTGGGTGCTCCGGTGCCGGTGGGCGCACCGGTGCCGGTGGGTGCTCCGGTGGGTGCGCCGGTGCCGGTGGGCGCGCCGGTGGGTGCTCCGGTGCCGGTGGGTGCTCCGGTGGGTGCGCCGGTGGCGGTTGGTGCTCCGCTGATTGCGCTTGGGCCGGTGGGTGCGCCGCTCCCGGCTACTGCTCCACTCATTGACATGGATGGGAGTTATGGGGGGAAGGGTGACCCGACTGGTCCGGCGCCGGCTGGCGGGCCTGTGCCCGGTCAGCCGCTTTTGGCCGGTCCTTCGTCTGCCCCTCCGAATGTGGGCGCGGGCCGAGGCTGATCCTCCTCGCTAAGTGGGGGATGAGGTGGGCCGCGCAGGCGCCGGTACAACAACCGTGCGCTGGGCTTGCGCTAACCGAGGGCTAAGGTCGGCTCGTGCGCAGGACCATCGACTGGGACGGCGACGCGGTCACGATCATTGACCAGACCGCGCTGCCGGCCGATTACCGCGTTCTCAGTTTGCGCACGGTCGATGAGCTGGTCGACGCGATCCGCCGCCTGGCCGTGCGCGGCGCGCCGGCGCTGGGCGCGGCGGGCGCGCTTGGCGTTGTGCTCGCTGCCCGCGAGGGAGGCGACCCCCGGGCCTCGGCCGAACGAGTCGCGAAGGCACGACCTACCGCTGTCAACCTCAGCTGGGGAGTCGCGCGCGCGCTCGAGAAACTCGACGACGGCGCCGAAGCCGTGCTCGCCGAAGCATTGGAAATCCTCGACGAGGACGAACGCCTCAACCGCGCCGCATCCGCCCACGCCGCCGAAATCGTCCTCGAACTATGCGATCGCCGCCCGTTGCGGCTGCTCAGCCACTGCAACGCCGGTCATCTCGCCACCGTGGCCTGGGGCAGCGCGCTCGGCGTCGTCTGGCACCTTCACGAGCGCGGACTGGTCGAGTCGGTGCTGGTCGACGAGACACGTCCGCTGCTGCAGGGTGGCCGGCTCACGGCGTGGGAGCTGGCGCAGGCGGGCGTGCCCTACCGGGTGCAGCCAGACGGCGCCGCCGCGGCGGCGATGGCACGCGGCCTCGTCGACTGCGTGCTCGTCGGCGCCGATCGGATCGCGGCCAATGGCGACGTCGCCAACAAGATCGGCACCTACGGCCTGGCCATCGCGGCCCGTCATCACAACGTGCCACTCGTTGTAGTCGCGCCTTCGTCCACGGTCGACACGTCGCTCGCCACCGGCGCCGAGATCGCAATCGAGGAACGCGCGCCCGACGAACTCAAGACGTTCACCGGCACCGCGATCACCCCGCCGGACGCAGACGTTTTCAACCCGGCCTTCGACGTGACCCCCGCCGAGCTGGTCACCGCCGTCGTCACCGAGCACGGCCGCTACTGGCCATGCGGCGGCCAGCGCTAAGGCATCCCGCCGCGGGGTTGAGCCGCTACCGCGGGCCGATATGCGTTGGGCTCGGCATATCGCGGTCCTCGAAGGTGACGGTGGTCAGTGCGGTGCCGCACAAGCAATCGCCTCTATCTCAACAAGCTGTCCCGGGTAGCCGAGAGCCGCGACGCCAAGCAGTGTGCTGGGCGGGTCGTGGTCGCCGAAACCACCGACGACTTCATTCCATGCCACAGTTAGATCGTCCCGACTGCTGCTGGACACAAAAATGGTCGTCTTGAGCACGTCCCGCAGCTCAGCGCCGCACTCTTCCAAGGTAATCCGTAGGTTGTCGAACGCCTTACGCGTCTGCGCGGCGATGTCGCCAGGAGCGACTACTCGCCCCTGATCATCGAGCGGGCACGCACCTGCGGTGACAATCAGACCGGTCTGGGGAGCAGTCGCGGCGTATGCATACGGCACACCCGAAAAAAGCCGGGCGCTGCGCACAAGTTCTGCTGGCATGCCAAAAGAGTCTGTCATCGCCAACAGGATAGTCAGTGCGCAAGGTGCCCGCAGTTCAGCTGCCGTCGGTCTCCGATTGCGGAAATCGAAGACCGAGTTTGGGTTTGGTGGTATAGGCACCACCTCCAATTGTGGTGCACACTTTCTGCTCTGGCCGTATCGCTTCGTGATTACATCGCAGCACCGACTGACCCAGGGGTGACCGCTCCGACCTACAGAGCCGCCGCCCGGGTCCCTGAGGAGAATGCGATGAACGCTGTAATGATCGCGCTTTTTGTGATCGGCGCGCCGATGTTTGCCGTGGGGATCAACGATCTCCAGGCCAAGCTGGAGCGCTGGGATCACCAGCGCCATGCACAAGACTGAGTCGCCGAAGCTGGCCGGGTATGAGCATGCGACTGGAAGGTAGAAGCGTCCTTGTTACCGGCGCCACCGGAGGCATCGGTGGCGCGATCGCTCATGAGTTGGCGGCGCGTGGCTGCGCTGTCACGGCCACCGGCCGCCGGCACGAGAATCTCGAGCGCTTGGTCAGCGAGCTCGGTCCGCCGGCAAGAGGTTTCGCCGCTGACTTGACCACGCCCGCAGGGGTCCGCGAGGCAGTGGACCGCACCGGCCGTGTTGATGTGCTGGTGGCCTGCGCCGGCGCCGGGGTTCCGGACGACCTGACAGGTCTGAGCGAGGAGGCGTTGCAGGAAGCGATCGGCATCAATCTTTTCGCCCCGGCCGCACTCGCGCGCGCGGTTGTCCCGCAGATGAAGCAGCGCGGAGCGGGTCACATCGTGTTCATCAACTCGGTGGCCGGACTCCTCGCCTCACCGAGCAACGGCACCGTGTACACGGCCACCAAGTGGGG
>Ga0210396_10001349_pt1 | contig 27059 bp, 26 predicted proteins | sample IncBWH17OmetaG_FD_155466 | JGI IMG/M metagenome (GOLD analysis project Ga0210396, IMG submission 155466) | Forest soil microbial communities from Barre Woods Harvard Forest LTER site, Petersham, Massachusetts, United States - Inc-BW-H-17-O ... | reverse complement strand
TCAAGACGTTTGCCTCCGAACTGAGGAACACGCTGGATCTCGCTGGCGTCGCGCTGGCCAAGGAACTTTGCCATTTGCCGGTGGTGGTCGATCCTTCGCACGCTACGGGACGCCGCAGCCTGGTGCCGGCCGCAGCGCGCGCGGCAGTCGCCATCGGCGCCGATGGAATCATTGTCGAAGTGCACCCCTGCCCGGAGCGGGCGCTGTCCGACGGCCCCCAATCGCTCGATCTGCCGGGATTCAAGGCGATGATGTTGGGACTCCAACCAGCCATTGCCATGGCTGCCGCCGGGAGGTAGGACCAGTAGCGCAGGCTTCAGCCTGTGGGTTTCTGCCAGTACTCTCAGAGACCCACAGGCTGAAGCCTGTGCCACAGATACCCGCGCCCGATCGCAATTCCGTTCATACTTTCGTTAAGAATTATCGCCGGGACCAGGCAACGCCATCGGGATCGGTACCAATAGGCATGGTGTTCAGAATCTTTCGCGAAGCCACATCAATAAAAGTCAACTCATTGGCGTTCGCGTTGGTAATAAACGCGCGGCGTCCATCGGAAGAAATGTAAACGCCGCTCGGTGATTTTGATAAAGCCAAAGTGGCGAGCAATTCGCGCCCGCGAGCGTCAAACACAGTCGTCTGATTGCTGCTCGGATTCGTCACCCACACCTGCGTCCCATCCGGCGTAAAATCCATTCGCTTGGGGCCCTTCCCGCCGCTGGGAAATGACGCGACAATCGAATCCGTGGCCGTCGAAATAATCTCAATCTTATCGTCGAGGCGGCTGGCCGCCCAAACCTCTTTCCCGTCCCGCGAAATTGCGATGCCCTCCGTGCCCGGGCCGGTCGGCAGCACTTTCACTTCGCCGTTGGATCGATCGATTACACTGACGCTCCCGGAAACGGTGTTGGTCACATAAAACTTCGTCTCATTCGGCGTGGCCACGATCATGTGGCTGCGCTCCTGATTTGTGTTCCACACGTGCAGAATTTTGCCCGTGGCGGAGTCCAGCTCGAGCACGGCCTGCGGCGTTTCCGTAGTCACCCAGACGAGCTTTCCGTCATGGCTCACAGTCATGCCGTGCGGTCCCGTATGGGTGCCGAGATCGAACGTGGCCTTCACCTTGCGGTCCACGAGGTCGATGACCGTGATGGTATTGCCCGCCTTGTCATGAGCCGTGTCTCCCGGTGGATAGACGCTATAGCGGCCGAAGTTGGAGACGTATGCCGTCCGGCCATCCGGGGAAACAGCCACTTCGTGCGGCCCCAAGCCCGTCGGCAGTTTTACCAGCACCTTCTCCGTTGCCGGATCGACCAGCGCCAATTGGAAATCCGACTTGCAAACTACGACGACGGTATCGGCCCAGGCTCGCGGCACGAACGCGCACGCGGCCAGCAATGCAGCCAGCGAAAAGTATTTCCAGAATTTTTTCATAATTTTACCCTTGAGCAGTCTAAGATTTCGCTTCGCGGCCTTTCGGCTGTGGAACATTTCACTCTGGTCATTCAGCACTGACTTTATCGCGGTCGGAGTTTGCGATTCCAAGTCTCTTCTCGAACGCGACCGTACGCCGATCAACGCTCTGTGTCAACCTCAGACCGCGCCCCTCAGGAAATAGAAATTCCGTTGCGTATGGTGCAAAATTATGTTTCTTTGCCATAACCCGGTGCAGCCTGTAGGCTGGGGGGTTGCGGAACGGAGAGCCAGGGCCGACATGAGCCAAATTGCGGCAAAGCAGCCGGGGGGCTTGAAAAAACCCTCGAAATTGGGCCGGGCATTTCTTCTGAAGCTTGAGCTGCGCAGTCATCCCACTTTGCTCTGCGTGATCCGCGGCGCCCTGGAACCGCTGATGGAGATGCTGGAGTTTTCTCCGGAACAAAACAGGGCCATCATTCGAGCGGTGGACGAAGCCGTGTCCAATATCATGCGGCACGCTTATCACGGCCGCCTGGACCAGCCCATCGAGGTGTACTGCAATCGCCTCCAACGGCGCACCAATGGCGAAACGGAGCAAGGCGTCGAAATCCTGCTCTTTGATTGCGGCCCCGCCGTCGACACAACGAAGCTCATAGCCCGCCCTCTGGAGGAGATCAGGCCCGGAGGTTTAGGGTTGCATATTATTCGTGGGAGTATGGATTCGGTCGAATACAAACGCGCCGGCCACCTAAACCGGTTGCGACTCATAAAATTCGCGCGCTCTTCACACGGGGAGTGCGGGCCAACAGGGGAGAAGCCAACGTGAAGATATCGGCGCGCCGAGTTGATAATTCCACGATTCTGGATGTGTCTGGAAACATCGACATGTCCAATTCGCCGGAAGTACGGAAGACGCTGTTGCGCGAGCTCCGCGAAAAGAGCGTCACACGAGTGGTCCTCAACCTATCCGGTGTAGATTACATCGACAGCTCGGGCGTAGCCTCTCTCGTGGAGGGGCTCAAGGCCTCCCGGGAGTCGGGTTCTCGATTTGTCCTGTTTGGGCTGAACTCTTCCCCGCGCGAGGTATTGAAGATTTCGCGCTTGCTGAAACTTTTTGAAGTTTACGACGACGAAACGCAGGCAATGGCTTCCTAGGTCACTTCCGTTTAACGGGACAATTGAGATTGCCATAGTCGGAGAAAATGTTTTGGAAGTTGTTTCTCAAATCGGCGCCGGCGTCACCGACAGCCTTGCCTACCTCGGCTCTCTCGCCATGCTGGGAAGCCGCGCGGCGTATTACACCTTCGTGGGACCATTCAAGGGAAAGTCGCTGCGTTTACAAAGCGCTGCCTCGCAGGCCATGGAAGTGGGCGTAAGGGCCCTGCCCATCCTTTCCCTGATCACATTCTTCATCGGCTTGATTTTGGCGTTGCAAGCTGCCTATGAGCTGAGCAAGCTCGGCGCCATGAACCTGGTAGCCAAAACCGTGGCCTTGTCCATGTCCAGGGAACTTGGCCCTTTGATCACTGCCATCGTCGTGATTGGCCGCTCGGGCTCCGCATTTGCCGCGGAGATCGGAACCATGAAGGTCACCGAAGAGATTGACGCGCTGGAAGTCATGGCGATCAGCCCGGTTCATTTTCTGGTCGCTCCGAAATTTCTGGCCATGATCGTGATGCTTCCGTGCCTGACGATTTGGGCCAATACCATGGGCATTCTCGGAGGAGCGTTGTTCGGAGTCCTTCAAGCGGATTTCACGTGGGCGCGATACGTTCAGACCTCCATCGAGTCGCTGTACTTGCGGGATATTTTGTCGGGGCTGATCAAGAGCGTCATGTTTGGCATCACCATCACGGCGGTGGGGTGCCTGGAAGGATTTTCGACGGACGGGGGCGCGGAGCAAGTAGGCCGCTCCACAACCAAAGCCGTGGTTATTTCAATTTTGCTCGTCGTGGTCGTCGATCTCGTCTTCACGGCGGCATTTTTCTTCCTGGGGAAGGGATAACTCAGTTGAGTCTTTTATGGATCAATTACATCCAAAATTGAGTGAGCCCAATGCCGTCATCTCCTTGCGCGACCTCCGCGTCAGTTATGGTGAGGTGGAGATTCTGCACGGGATTCATTTTGATGTGAAAGCTGGAGAGACGCTAGTCATCCTGGGGGGATCGGGCTCTGGCAAAAGCACCCTTTTGCGGAGCCTAGTGGGACTGGAAAAACCAAGTTCGGGCCAGATCTGGATTAACGGCCAGGATATTGCCGCCGTTTCGAGCGACGAATTGTATGAGATCCGGAAAAAAACGGGGATGTCATTTCAAGGAAGCGCATTGTTTGGCTCAATGACCGTGGGTGAAAACGTAGCGCTGCCGCTGCGGGAGCACACCAAACTGGAAGAGTCCACGATCGAAATCATGTTGCGGCTCAAGCTGGAGCAGGTCGGGCTGGCAGGTTTTGAATACTACATGCCCTCCCAGCTCAGCGGCGGAATGAAAAAGCGGGCCGCCGTTGCGCGGGCCCTGGCGATGGATCCGGAGATTTTATTTTTTGACGAGCCCTCGGCGGGACTTGATCCCATCATCGCCGCCGGCATCGATCAGCTGATCCTGGAATTGAAGAAAGCGTTTCACATGACCATCATTGTGGTCACGCATGAACTCGCCAGCGCATTTCTCATTGCGGACCGCATGGTGTTGATCGACAAAGGAAATATTGTGGCGATCGGAACCGTCGAGGAAATGCGCTCGAGCACTCAACCACGGGTGCGCCAATTTCTGGACCGGGTGCCCGAGCCGGACGTGGAAGGGGAGCTGGATTATTTGCAGACGCTCACCGAACAGTACCGGCGTCATGCCTGAACGCCGCCGGGAAATCGAAAAGCCGGAAAGTAATGGAAGCAGGGATTAAGGCAGGATGATGAGCCCAAAAACCGAACAGACAATGGTGGGACTCTTTGTGCTGATTGCCGCGGGCATTCTTCTTGTCGCGGTGTTCTCTATTAATGGTGCGTTTGGCAACTCGGCCAAGACCTACCACGCTTACTTTAAGTTCGCGGGCGGCCTGGAGCCTGGGGCCACGGTCCGCTATTCGGGGGGCCCCAAAATAGGGCGAGTGGAAAGTCTGCGTATAGATCCGCAAGACCCGAGCCACATCGATCTCACCTTCAGCGTCCAGCCCGACGTGCTGGTGAAAACGGACAGCAAGGTAAAGATCTTGAGCATAAGCCCGCTCGGCGACAATCACCTGGAGCTATATCCGGGATCTGCGCAAGCCCCTGTCGCGCCTGCGGGATCCTTACTTCCTTCCGAGAATTACATTGACTTCAACGCCCTGACCGAGCAAATCAACAATCTCGCACCGCAGGCGCAACAATTTCTTCAAACGCTGGACGCGCGGGCCACCGAACTCAAAGTAACAATCGAGCGCGTCAATGATCTGTTGAATGCGCAGAATCGCTCGAATCTTTCGGCCACCCTGGCCGAGACGCGCGGGCTGATCACGGATTCCCGGCCGCAAGTGCACACGGCGCTGCAGCATGTAAATGATTTGAGCGAAAAGCTGGGGCCGCTGATCGACGATTTCCGCAAGACGTCCGGGCAGGCGACGCAAGTCCTGGCGCACATCGATTCGACCATCGGCGACACGCAGCCCGAAGTTCGCAAAGCCATAACCGAACTCCGGGGTACGTTGAAGTCCCTGTCGGATTTGACCGCGCAGATCAACCAGACGCTTGATGTCAACTCGGAAAACATCGATCAGCTTCTCGATAATTTGCTGCACGTCACCGAGAACCTGAAAGAATTTACCGAGACGATCAAGATGCGGCCCTATTCGCTGATCCGCGCGGTTACTCCGCCGGAGCACAAGACGGGCGGACAATAGGAAATGGTGACTGGTGATATTTGATTTGTGACTCAAGAGGGGAATTCCATGAACCGCAGATTCATCTCGATTGCGGCGCTGGTTGCCGGGCTTCTTACCGGGTGCGGGGCTGCGCGGCCCAGTAAGTATTATCAGCTTACCGTCCCCGGCGATATGGCCCCCGCGACGGAGCGTCCTTTTCCAGTGACCTTGCTGCTGGGCCCCCTTAGGGCCTCGCACCTGTACAGGGAAGACCACATCGTCTATAGCTCGAGCGGGATGAGTATGGGCACGTACCAGTATCAACAGTGGGCGCAACCCCCGGCCGAAATGCTGGTGGAAGTTTTGCTGCGGGAATTGCGCGCCTCGGGAAGGTTCCGGGCGGTGGATGCGCTGCGCAGCAACTCCCATGGCGACTATATTCTCTACGGCCGCTTGTACGACTTCAAAGAGGTTTCCACCCCGGCACTGCTGGCCCGCGTCACAGCGGATATGGAAATGCGCGAAGTGAAGTCCGGCTCGACAGTCTGGACCCATTATTACTCGCACGACGAGCCCGTGACCGGGAAGGATATTTCCGCGGTGGTCGCCGCTCTGGACCGCAATACCCAGCGCGGCATGGCTGAGGTAAAATCAAGCCTGGAACAATATTTTTCAACGCATCCTTTGAACTAGGACTCGATTTATGCCGGTACCCAACAACGAAGCAGCCCCAAGCAACAAGCCCGCGCAACAAATGACCTGCATGGAAGTCTGGAGCGGAAGCCAGCTCACCACGCGCCGCGTGGAAATGGGAGGGCTGGACGCCTGGGTCTACAGCAAGCCATTCGGAGAGGCGCAGCGCGGCGGGGACGTTTATTACGCGTCCAGCTGCGCCACGGGCCGAATCACGCGCCTGTTGCTCGCGGATGTTTCCGGACACGGGAACACGGTCGCGTCCACCGCCGCCAATCTCCGAACGCTCATGCGGCGATTCGTCAACCGTCTGGATCAGACGGAATTCGTGCGCCTGCTCAATCAGCAATTTACCGCGCTGTCCGAGTCGGGCACATTTGCGACGGCCGTGGTGGCCACTTTTTTTGCTCCCACGCAGCGTCTGATTGTGTCCAACGCGGGCCACCCGCGCCCACTTTTGTACCGCGCGGGAAAACGGCAATGGACATTGCTGGGCGCCGATCCGACCAAGGAAGAGCCATCGCCTAATAACATGCCCTTGGGAATCATCGACATGACCGAGTACGAGCAGTTTGACGTGGAACTCGAAACCGGCGACTGCGTTCTCACCTACACCGATGCCCTGATTGAATCCCGCGACGCCGATGGCGAAATGCTTGGCGAGGACGGTTTGCTGCGCATCTTGCAACTCCTGGGAGACGTGCAGCCGCAACTACTCACCAAGGCGCTGCTGCGCGAGATCAAGGATCGCTATCCGGAGAATCTGACCGAGGACGACGTGACCGTTCTCCTCGTTCGAGCCAACGGCCTCAAGCCGCATCCTTCTTTCAGGGATTTTCTTTGGGCCAATCTCCGGTTTGTCGGCTCGCTCATTCGTGCGATCAATCCCTGGGCCGAGAGGCCGCCGCTCCCCGACTTGAATGTCGCCAATATCGGAGGCGCGATTATTCCGGCCCTCGAACAGCGCTGGCGAGCCTCAAATTCGGCGCGCCGCCCTCCGGATCAGCATGCATGACGGTCTCTCTTCCACCAATGAAAGTCTGGTGAAAAATCACGATGCGGTTGCCTGGGAACTCCATTCTCCCGAATGGCGTTCCCGGGTTTCAACCCCTTAAGGTTCGCAGCAAATGTGCGTTGATTCTCGTTGGGACACTACTGCTATGATTCTGCAAATTGAGAGAGGCCTGATGAAGCGACAATTCGCCTTGCTTTTTATTTTGTTCGCGGTTCTCAGCATTGCCGCCGCGTGCGGTAACGATAGCAAGCCAAACTCATCCAGCGCACCCAGCACCGCAGGCCCAATGAAAGTGACCGGCCAGCCGACAACAACCGCTTCCGGCCTTCAGTACTGGGACATTGTTGTTGGCACTGGAGCGACGGCAGCGCCCGGAAACACCGTCAAGGTTCACTACTCCGGTTTTCTGACAAACGGCACAAAGTTTGACAGTTCCCGAGATCGCGGCGAGCCCTTTTCATTTCCATTAGGAGCCGGGCAAGTGATCAAAGGCTGGGATGAAGGAGTCCCGGGAATGAAAGTCGGCGGCCAAAGGCAATTGCGAATTCCGCCGCAACTGGGGTATGGAGCGGCCGGAGCCGGTGGCGCGATCCCTCCCAATGCGACATTGATTTTTGACGTGGAACTGCTCGACGCCGGCAAGTAGACTGCGAGCTAGTGTTGCAACGACCCATTGTGACCACCGTTTCTTCAGGGCGAATCTTTCTCATGAATCGTCTTTGTGGGTCGCGGCTTCAGCTGCGACATTCAAGGAGCCAGAGACTAGGGCTTTAGCCTCTGAAGGCCCATCGAGGTTGGACGTATTGACATTTATGAGATGACTTCGGTTTCAGGTCTGTTCAAATTCAGGCACCCTTACGCGGACCCATGAGCCTGCACGCATTCAGAATCGTCGCCGCCACCATTCTCGTCAGTCTTTTTATCCTCGTTTCGGAAACGCTTTCTGCTGGCGTAGGGCCATCGGTCAAGCCGCAAGCTCATGACACGAAGGGCCTAATCACCTACTTCATTGCGGACGGAGCCGGCAAGCCCGGCTATCATTCATCGGATCCAGAACTTGCACGCTGGGCCTTGCAGGCATGGCAGCGAAGCGCCGTGAATGGCCTTCACTTCGCGGCGCCGCCGGAATCGAGTGCGCTCATTCGAGTTTATTGGGCTGGCCCAGACAGCGGCGAATACGGGGAAACGCGCCCGATCGTTGTCGGTGGCCAGCAAGGAGCAGCCGTCTTCATACGTCCTGACATAGATTCGCTCGGCGAGGAGATTGCGCGCCACGCCAGGGCAGACACACTGCTGCGCGACAGCATCGTCTATTTGACATGCCTGCACGAATTAGGACACGCGCTCGGGCTCACGCATACTCGGGATTTCCGCGACATTATGTATTACTTCGGCTATGGCGGAGACGTCGTCGAATATTTCGGCCGCTATCGCTCGCAGGTTCACACGAGAAACGATATCGCGGGAGTCTCCGGGCTTTCCGAGGGCGACGTGAAACGAATTCGGGCGTTTTACGGAAGAGAATAAAATGCGGAGCGGAGGCTGCCTAATATTTCGTGTCACCCGGCCCGCCATCTCCGGGAGTTCCGCCAAAAATTCTGCGCCCATCGGGCAGGGTCACTCTTCGGGCATCCGCCAGCTTTGAACCGTCTCTCGCGGGATAGCCGCCGACAATCACCTGATCCCCCACCTTTAAGGAATCTCGATTCCACCCTTGCCGGTGCAATGAGCCGGGGCTCGCGGCCTCGCAGCCCCAGTTGGTGGTATTGCCCTTGTCATCTTTCACATCGAGATAAAAATATACGTGGGGATTCGTCCATTCAATCTTTGTAACCGTGCCCTTCAGTTCGATCAGCTTGCCCCCGTCAAACTCCGCGGAAAACGAGTGGTGGGCCAGGGCAGGCATTGCCGCCACCATAGCGACGATCCCGGCGATTGCGGCAAACATATTTCTCACAAAACGCAATCTATAACAGGGGGAGAGAGCGGTCAAGCAGTCGAGGTGCGTTCCTTGACACCGCCATAGCAGTCCGTTAGCTTACGCACATGCGAATTGTTGTTGCCTGCGGTGTCCTCGCTGTATTATTTTGGGGACACCCATCTGCATCCGCGCAATCGACACCGCCGCCGGAAAATCCCTACAGGGAATTGAACGGAGAATCGGGGCCGCGGAAAAACCCCGCAGGGCCGCTGAAAACTGCCCCGCGCACTTCGGACGGCAAACCGGATCTCTCCGGATTCTGGAAAGGGCCGCTGATTTTCGGCGGCATGTTCAAGAGCGTAGGCGGTCCGCCATTCACTCCTGCCGGAGAAGAGGCCTACAATTATAATCTTACGAAATCCATAAATCCGGAAGCGCTGTGTCTGTTCGCCGGAATCCCCCGGGCCAGCATCAGCGGCGTGCCGTTTGAGATTGTTCAGAACTCCAACCGCATCGTATTTCTTTACGAGCTGATGTGGACGTTTCGCACCATCCCCCTCGATGGCCGCGCCCACTCCAAGGACGCAGAGCCCTCTTTTTTTGGCGACGCGGTTGGCAAGTGGGAGGGTGACACGCTGGTCATCGACTCGATCGGGTTCAAGGACAAGTTGACCTGGATTGACGACGACGCGCATCCGCACAGCGACGCCATGCACGTTGTCGAACGCTGGTCGCGCCCCGACGCCGACCATTTGGCGCACGAGGTGACGGTGGAGGATCCGAAGTTCTACACCAAGCCCTGGACATTTTCCAGAGTCTTCACCGCCATGCCCCCCGGCCAGGAACTCTACGAATTCGCGTGCGACGAAAACAATGTGGACCGCGACGGCGGCCACCTGGGATATGGCCCGCTGAATCTGGAAGCGTACCCGCTGAATCCCGCGGCGCCGAAAAAATAGCGCGGTGGAATAGTTAGATTCGGAAATGGTTCTAGTAACACAGGCACTCTTGCCTTTGCGGTTTTGCGGCACAAAAATTCGCAGCACACCCCAAGGGGTGGGAACAGTCTCCTCGATTTTTTCCGCACTTCGTTCAGAGGAGGAATTGAACATGAACACTCGAATAGCTCCTCATTCCCGATCGCTGCTGATCGCGGCAATGGCGCCGGCCATTTTATTTGCCTGCATCTTGCAGTCGCGCGGCCAGCAGGGCGCGCCCGCCCCGAGTGCCTCCTCCGCCGACAAGCCCTACATGGTCGAATGGGTTTACAAAGTGAAATGGGGTTATGCGGATGAATTCTGGCAGCTCTTCAAAAAATATCAAATCGCCACCCTGAACCGCGAAAAAGAACTAGGCTACGTGACCTCCTACGCTGTTTACCGGCCGGGGTACCACACCGGTGAAGACTCCCGCTGGGAATACCGAATTGTAATTACCTACAAGAATATCTCAACCTCCGGACATGGCAGTGAAGTGGAAAAGCAACTTTTCCCGGACCGCGCCACCATGATGCGCGAAGAAAATCGCCGCTGGGAACTCACGGAAGCGCACTACGATCTGCCGATTCACACCATCGATCCGAATGGTGACGGCACGGAATAGGCATTCAACGTTTAATCGTCGGGACCAAACAAATTCGGGAAGGCGGGTTTTTCATGGCCAGTGAATCATCAAGAACTAAAAAAAAGTCGCGCGTCACAATCGTCCCATCGGGAGAAGCGCTTGCAGCGGAAATTCAGGGAGTGGATCTGCGAACGATCGAGGCCAATGATTTTGCGAGCATCTATAGAGCCTGGCTGGACCACTCGGTTCTCCTGTTTCGCGGGCAGAATCTGACCGATGAAGATCTCATCGCATTCAGCGGGAGATTCGGAGATTTGGATTGGGCGCCGGTCCAGGAATCCGGGCGCCGTTTCGTCGAGGGCCACCCCGAAATTTACGTCGTATCCAACGTGATGGAAAACGGCGCGCCCATCGGAAGCCTGGGCGCCGGCGAGGCCACCTGGCACACGGATATGTCCTACCTGCAGGATCCCCCGAAGGCCAGCATCCTCTACGCGCTGGAAGTGCCGCCGGCCGGAGGCAACACTTATTTCAACAGCATGTACCGCGTCTACGAATTCCTGCCCGATGCGGTGAAGAAGCGAATCGAAGGCAAAAAATTGAAACACGATGCGACTTACAACAGCGGCGGCTACGTGCGGGAAGGCGCCGCTGCCATCGATGACCCCGTGGCCTCTCCCGGCATCTATCATCCTCTCGTTTGCACGCATCCCGAAACCAAGCGGCGCGTTCTATATCTCGGACGCCGCCGCAACGCCTATATCGAGGGACTTTCGCTGGCGGAGTCTGAATCACTGCTCGACGAGCTGTGGATGTATGCCAACCGTGAAGAACTCGAATGGCATAACGAGTGGCGTGTCGGCGACCTGGTCCTTTGGGACAACCGCTGCACCATGCATCGCCGCGATCCTTTTGACGCCAGTTCGCGCCGAGTCATGCACCGCACCCAAATCAAGGGCGAAACATGTCCTAGCGCATGAGCAAATCACCCCAGGAACGCTGTGTTGTGGCGCCGGCGTCCCGCCGGCGTTTTTGCAACGTGTGGAGATCAGAAAAATCGCCGGCGGGACGCCGGCGCCACGAGACTAGCTTGCGGTTTTGCCTGCCTCGTGTCTTGGATTTCAGCGAGTACGGTGAATAGCCGTGAAAAAAATTTCCTTTGTCATTATCGGCGCTGGCATCGGCGGGATGGCCGCCGCGGCCACGCTGCGCCAAATAGGCATCGACGTGCGCGTCTACGAGCAGGCCCCGCGCTTCCTGCGCATCGGCGCCGGCATTCAAATGATGCCAAACTCGATGAAAGTTCTGCGCCGCATCGGCGTGGAGGAAAAAGTTCTCGCAACTTCTTTCAAACCGTACTCTCACCTGAACCGCAAGTGGGATACCGGCGAGGTGATGAGAGAATTGCCCATGCCGGAAAGCCTTTTCGGCGCTCCTTATCTGTGTATGCACCGCGCGGATTTGCACAACGCCCTCGCCGCCGTCGTGCCGGAAGACATCGTCCACCTCGACAAAAAACTGGTCGGGCTGGAGCAGCGCGCCGGACAAGTCACACTGGCATTCGCCGATGGCGCGTGCGCGCAAGCGGATGCCGTGATCGGCGCGGACGGCGTTCACTCCGTGGTGCGCGAATTCATCCTCGGCCCTGATGAGCCGATCCACAAAGGACGCATCGCCTACCGCGCAATTTTCCCTTCTGCTTTGCTCAACGGATTTGATATCGGACCTTCGCGGACGAAGTGGTGGGGCCCGGACCGCCACATCGTCATTTACTACACCAATCCCACCCGCACCGAGCTTTATTTTGTGACCAGCGTGCCCGAACCCGCCGAATGGGTAACGCGCGAATCGTGGTCCGCCAAGGGCGATGTGAAAGAGTTGCGCAAGGCCTACGAAGGTTTTCACTCTGACGTTCGCGCCGTACTCGAAGCGTGCCCCGACTGCCACAAATGGGCGATCCTCGAACGCGAACCATTGCCTCGATGGAGCGATGGCCGCGTCGTGCTCCTGGGCGATGCTTGCCACTCCATGACTCCCTACATGGCGCAAGGTGGAGCAACAGCGATCGAAGATGCCGCCATCCTCGCCCGCTGCCTGGATGAAGCGGGCGGAGAAGATATCGAAGGCGCGTTCCGCCGCTATGAGGCGCATCGAAAACCGCGCACTTCGCGTATCCAGGCAATCTCCAGTGCGAATACCTGGATGAAAGGGGGCGATGAGGACACCAGTTGGTTGTACGGCTACGATGCATGGAACGTGCCTCTGACCCCCTCGGAACCATACGTCAAAGCGATCTAACGAAAATTTCGAATGCCAAACCTTGCAAACTTCATCCGTCGCTGGACTGCGAGATTCAGTGAATTCCACTGACGGCCCGCCCGGCGCTGACCAACGCGAAAGTGCGCGAACCGTCCGCAGCGCCGCCGATGCGGCAAGCCTGCTCCTGCGAATGGAGCAGGTGCCGTTCTCGCGATGGCACATGAACGCTCGCCTGGTGATGGGCAGCGCCACCTTCTTCGACGCTTTCAATGCCTTGTCGCTCGCGTTTGCCCTGCCCACTCTCATCCGCCTCTGGCACATCTCGCCCAGGCAAAGCGGCCTCCTGATTTCGGCGAGCTACGTCGGGCAACTCGCCGGCGCGCTGGTATTCAGCGCCCTTGCGGAAAAAGTGGGGCGCATTCGCGGCACCACGGCTGCAATCGCCATCATGTCCATCATGAGTTTCGGCTGCGCGGTGGCCGGGAATTTTCCCATACTGTTTGCATGCCGGTTCGTGCAGGGCATTGGCGTCGGCGGCGAAATGCCGGTGGCCGCCACCTATATCAATGAGCTGTCCCGGGCGCACGGCCGTGGAAGATTTTTTCTGTTGTACGAAATGATATTCCCTTTGGGACTCATGGCCACGGGCCAGATCGGCGCATGGCTCGTGCCGGCCTATGGATGGAATTCCATTTTTCTGCTGGGAGGAATTCCAGGTTTGCTGATCACTTTCCTGGTAGCGCGCCTTCCGGAATCCCCGAGATGGTTGATTTCCAGGGGCCGCCTTCCCGAAGCGGAAGCGATTGTGGAAAAAATTGAAGCGAGCACCGATCGCAGGGTTCCGGTCGCGGCAACTTCCACGGCCGTTTCGACGTCCGGCCTGATGCAGCGCGGAAGATGGCGCGAAGTTCTCTCGAAAATATATTGGGGGCGCACGTTGATTGTATGGACGCTTTGGGCCAGCGCTTTCTTCATCGCCAACGGCCTGAATAATTGGATGCCGAGCCTCTACAACACCGTGTATCACCTGAGTTTGCGGCAGTCGCTGCGCGCCGCTTCGATGACCAACGTCGCGCAAGTCGCGGTCCTGCTCGTTTGCGCGTTCAGCATCGATCGGATAGGCCGCAGAAACTGGACGGTCGCAGCTTTTATCTTGGGCGGCGGCACGCTGGCGTTGCTGGGAATAATGGGCGGGCAAAAAGTATTGAGTGTGATGATTTTAACCACGCTAGGTTACGGCCTTATTGGATCCGTAAACGCCGTCCTGTATCTTTACACGCCGGAAATTTATCCCACCCGCATGCGCGCAATCGGGACCGGTCTGGCCACCTCCTGGCTAAGAATCGCCTCAGCAGTGGGCCCGGCGCTCGTCGGTTTCATGGTCGACGCAAAAGGCATCCATTCCGTTTTCCTGATGTTCGCTGCAATGAGCGTAGTCGGCGCATTGGCCGCAACCCGCATGGTGGAAACCAGCGACCGCCGCCTAGAGGAAATTGCCCCCTGAAGTTGTGGCGCCGGCGTCCCGCCGGCGATTCTTTCCGGTCTCTGCATAACGCCAAAAACGCCGGCGAGACGCTGGCGCCAAATAAATTTGCAATCGCATACTCCGTCACACCGCGCCTATACCCATGGAGCATCCCGGTGTAGACCTTGACGCCCCGCGTGCTATACTTCGCCCACAGTGTGAAAGGGAGGTCCTCCTTGCGGCGCCAGTCTTTCTCCATTCTGATCGTCCTCGCCTTGCTGATCGCGGCAGGACCAGTCTGGGCGCACCACTCGCCATCCGCAGTCTTCGATATGTCCAAGGAGTTCACGCTGTCCGGCACGCTGACCAAAGTTGACTGGATCAATCCTCATATCGTCGTTTATCTGGACGCCAAAAAAGACGATGGCAGCGTGGAGAATTGGAAGTTCGAGAGCAACCCGCCCTCCTGGTTCAGGCGAGTCTCGCTAGGCCGAGATGATTTTGCCAAAGCCATCGGCCAGACCGTCACCGTACAAGGAGTGCGCGCCAAGGCCGGCGGCCTTTACGGCTACCTCCTGAAGATTACCTTCCCGGATGGGAACTCTCTGGAATTGGTGTTTAAACCGGGCCCCAATGGTCAGTGACAAGGAGTATCCACGCCATGAAACACCGGTATGTTTTCGCAATCGCGGCGGCATTACTGCTTGCAGGATTCGCGGCTGCCGACAATAAGGAAGGCGCCACGCCCGGCAAATCGCCGCGCACCGCCGACGGGCATCCCAACCTTAACGGCATCTGGGCCTATGCGATCGATCTGCCCCCTGTGACACTGAAAAAAGAAATCAACGGAAAAGTCGTCCTTACAGACATCGATCAGAGCGCGGCGAAGCCCGCGAAGAGGCCGGTGCCCGGCGCTCTCCCGTCGACTCCCGCTCCTTCTTACAAGCCCGAATTCCGGGCCAAAGTGCAGGATCTCTTCGACAACGAGAGCAAGACCGACGAAGTATTTTATTGCGGAAAACCAGGCGTGCCGCGCATCGGTCCACCGCGCCGGATCATTCAATTGCCGGGTGAGATGGTTTTCCTCTACGAAGATGTTTCGGGGGACCCCTACCGCATCATCCCCACGGATGGCCGTCCGCATCGCAAGAATGCCAATCCCTCCTACTACGGTGATTCCGTGGCTCATTGGGAGGGAAACACCCTGGTGGTGGACGTCACCGACTTTTTGGAGAATGGCTGGTTCGGTGAAGGCGGATATTTCCACACCGATGCCATGCACGTCACCGAACGGCTGTGGCGCGACGGCGAAAATCTGATCTGGCAAGCCTCGGTGGACGATCCGAAAGTGCTTGCGGCGGCCTGGACCATGCCTCCTCGCGTGGTCACTCCCTCCGACGATCCCCTCGAGGAATCGCCCCCCTGCGTCGAGGACGACGGCCACCGGCTTCTGAACTCCGATCATCATCAACAGCGCTGAATTCATTTTTCATTTCACGCCCGTATTGTGTTGAAATGAACCCGTATTTTATTGATATGAACACGTATTATGTTGAAATGAATTTGACGTGAAGTGATCTCATAAATCGTCTTTGTGGCTCGCGGCTTCACAGCCTGCGGAAAAAGTAGTTTATTTTTGTCATTCTGAGCGAAGCGAAGAATCTCTCTTTCTTTTCATGAGTGCAAATCTAAGAGAGATTCTTCGCTTCGCTCGGAATGACAAAATTCTCGAGGTTTTTTCCGCACCCTGTTCAGCCGCGACAATCGGAGACCTGAGAACTGGGGCTTCAACCCCTGACGCCCATTGAGGCCGGATGGCCTGCCATTCAAGACATGGCTGCAATAGAAATCCTTGCTTACACCATGAGAGATCTTCTAAAGCGCTACGCAAAATTGGCCGTGGGACAGCCCTTCTCGCCCGCTTTGCTGAACATCCTGGTGACATCGGTATGTGACATGCGCTGCACGCATTGCTTTTTCACCGAACAGCTTGATGACGGCCCGCGCAAGAAACTGCAAATGAAAACGCGCGAAATTGAAAGGATTTCCGAGACGCTGGGTGGAAATCTTGGCGTCCTGATTCTCGCCGGCGGCGAGCCGTTCACGCGAAAGGACCTGCCGGAAATCGCGCGCGCCTTTTACACCAACAACCATCTCGAATCGGTCTACATCACCTCCAACGGCCAGATTCAGCCGCGAATCTTTCCCGATGTCGCGCGAATCCTGCAGGAATGCCCGCGGCTGAATGTCACCGTGGCGCTCGGCATCGACGGGCTCAAACAGCAGCACGACAAAATTCGCCAGAAACCCGGCTCCTGGGACATCGTCATCGACACGGCGCGCCGCCTCCAGGCCATGAAGAAGGAATATCCGCGCCTCGACGTGCAAACCTGCACCTGTTTCATGAACTCAAATCAGGAAACCATTTTTGAATGGTACAGCTATTTGAAATACGAATTGAAGCCGGACAAAGTAAATTTCAACTACATCCGTCCTCCCGCGGCGAATTCCAAAGAATTGGAAATTGATGGCGCGCGCTACGCCAGCCTCGCTGCCAAGATCGCTGAAGACTCGCGCCGCGGCGCGATCAAGAATCACTACGCAGGCGACACCGGCTTTTTCAAAGCCGCCCTCGACGTTTACATGCACGGCCTCATCGCCAGGACCCAGGAAACGCAAAAAGCCCAGCTGACTTGCTACGCCGGAACAGCCGGCGGCGTGATCTATGACGAAGGCACGGTCTCGTCCTGCGAAAATCTGGAACCGGTCGGCAATTTGCGGGATTACGACTGGAATTTCCAAAAGTTGTGGGCCTCCCCCGCCATGCAGGCCCGCCGCAAGCAGGCCGCGGATGGATGCTTCTGCACCCACGAATCGAATTGCTACTACCCGTCGCTCCCCTTCAACCCCAAACATCTGATCCAGATCAAAATGCTGGAAAGAGAAATGAAGAAGGCGTGCACAGGAGCGGACCACGCGGAATTGAATTTGGATGGAGCGGAGAAAACAAGACCCTCACCAAGTGGCTGAACGTATCCAGCCAACGCAATTGGCAGGCAGTTTTCTTGTGGCGCCGGCGTCCCGCCGGCGTTTTTGCAATGTGTTCAGAGCAAAAAAACCGCCGGCGAGACGCCGGCGCCACAACGCACCACTCCGGTCCAACTCTGGCCAACTACGATAATGAAAGGAAGAACAAAGGGAGTGGTAGAAACCCCAGTCCTAATCGTCGGCGCAGGACCCGTGGGCCTTACTCTCGCCCTTGACCTGGGCCGCCGCGGCGTGCCCTGCACACTGATCGAGCGCAATACAACTTCCATACAGCTTCCTAAAATGGAGCGCTGCAACGCCCGAACCATGGAGATTTACCGCCGCCTGGGCATCTCCGAACAAGTGCGCGATGCCGGCCTGCCGCGCGACGCCCCGATGGATGTTTTTCTGGCGCTCTCCATGATGGATCCTCCCCTCGCGCATTTACCGTGTCCATCGGTTGCGGAGGCCGCGGCAGAAATTGCGGCGCGCAATGACGGCGGCCTGCTCGAGCCGTATCAGCTGATCTCGCAATACACTCTCGAGCCGCTGCTGCGATCCATCGTGGAAAAAATTCCCAACGTAACCGTGCGCTTCGGCTGCGAACTGATTTCGTTCACACAAAACGCAAACTCCGTGACCGCCGTCGTCCAAGCCCACAACGACGCGGAAGAAACGATTCGCGCCTCATACCTGGCCGCATGCGACGGCGGCTCCAGCATCGTCCGCAAGCAGCTTGGCATTCCCTTGCAAGGCGACGGCAACATCCGCAAGCTGCGCCAGGCCCTTTTCCGCTGCGACGATCTCTACGAGCGCATTCCCATGGGCAAGGGACGCCACTACCACGTCGCCGAGGGACCCCTGTTCCCGTTCCTCATTCTTCAGGACAGCACCCGCCACTGGACCCTGCACGCAGCCGCGTCCAGTGACGCGGAAATGGCCGAGATTTTCAAAAAATCGCTGGCCATGCCGATCGAATTCGCGATGCTCTCCGTCAACGAATGGACTCAGCACCTGCTTTGCGCGGAACGCTACGGCGAAGGAAGAGTTTTTATCGCCGGTGACGCCGCGCACCTGGTGATCCCCACCGGCGGCCTCGGAATGAACACCGGCGTTGGAGACGCCGTCGATCTTTCCTGGAAACTGGCGGCGACGCTAGCGGGTTGGGGCGGCCCGCAGTTGCTTTCTTCCTATGAGGCTGAGCGCCGGCCGATCGGATTGCGCAACGTGAAGGCCTCTCGCGCCGCGATGACCGGGCGGCTCGGATGGCGCGCGGCCTATCAACCGAATATACGTGACAACACTCCCGGTGGCGCGGCCACGCGTGACATGATGGCCGCCCTCTTCGATACCGAGCAGCGCAAAGTTACGGAGATTTCGGGTATCGAGGCGGGCTATCGCTACGTGGACTCGCCGATTGTTTGGCGAGAGCCCGGCGATGGCCCCGACCCGGACAATCCTAGTTATGTCCCTACAACCTGGCCAGGCGCCCGCCTCCCACACGTTTGGCTGAGCGACGGGATGGCCTTGCATGATCGGCTTGGCCCGGGGTACACGTTGCTTCGCCTCGGCGGTACGCATGTTGATACTTCGAGCCTCGTACGATCCTTTCATGAACTGCGCGCGCCGCTCGAGGTACTCGAGGTCGCCGCCGAACGAGCACGCGATATCTACCAATACGATCTGCTCCTCGTCAGACCTGATTTGCACGTCGTCTGGCGCGGAAATGAACTCCCCCAGGACGCGGCAAAATTCGCGATGGCCGCTACAGGCCGCCTCCCGGCTCATATCTCTTAACCATTTCCCGGTAGTGAATCGCTGACGCACGGCTCAACTAGAAATCTCCCTCCTTACACTAGTTGCCGCCTTCCGATAGGCGCTTGACTGCGCTTTGTGCTTGCAGGGAGTAAAGCCGCCACCATTGTATCTAACTGATAATGCTTAGCTTAGTCGACGATTTCTCGAGAGTGATCGTATTGGAGGTCAGTACCGGGACTACCAGCCCCGAAGTACACATCAAATTAGTCCTAATCACCCATTGAGGGAGGCGGCATTGATTGCAAATATGCACTGTAGGACGACGCATTGGGTGATCAGGCAATTCCCAGTAATCTGACCGGGAGGATGAGCTAAAACATGCAAGATTCACAGGTCCGGACAAAATCCGAAAGCCAGACGACAGATACGCCAGTTCAAGGTACAAAATCGACATCCAGCTTCAACCATGCTGAATACGAACGATGGTCGCAGAATCTCCGAAACCGCAACGGATCCAAGAACAAGTAAAGGAATTAAATATTCCGATTTGGAGTACCTATATTAGCTGGTATCGGCTTTTCAGGAGTCGAATGGAGCCGAATACACGCTAGAGACTTCTGAACCATCGCTGTCTGATTGAATCCGAAAGTTCGCGGCCACTGGCGAATCCTGCAATTCGTCCATTCCATGCCTTGGCGAGTTTGGCCTAGCGCGGCGCGGCGGGAAGCGCAAACGCGGTAAACGACAGGCCTCCTGTAGTGACGACCCATTGCCGCCCGTCAAGCATATAAGTGACGGCGGCCGAGCCCCATACTTGCGCCCCCACCTGAAACTTCCATAGCTCTTTCCCGGTCGCTCCCTCGAACGCGTAGAAGTAACCGTCGTTGTCGCCGGTGAACACTAATCCGGACGCTGTGGACATCAGGCCGCCCGTCAAGTCGAGAGAGACGCTGGAGGGATACGGCCGGTATTTATGCTCCCAGCGCCGCTGGCCCGTCGTCGGATCGATCGCCCGTAGCGCGGAGAATTGATCGCGGCCCTCGACCAGGCTTCGCCCTCCGCTCGGCACACGCAGCCCCATGGCGATCGGCTCCGTCGGCTTTACCCCCTCCCAGGTGGCGCAGGTCTCGTGAGCGGTAACAAAAAATAATCCCAGCTCCGGGTCGAACGTCGGCGGCTGAAAATTCGTGCCGCCGTGATTGTCCGGCAGGCATTTTTCCGCAGTGCCAACATTGTCGAGAACGATCGGCCGACCGTCCTTGCCGATCTCTTTTGCCCAATTCGATCCGTCGATGAACGTTTTCGCGACCAGCAGCTTCCCGGATTCGCGGTCGAGCGTATAGAAAAAGCCGTTGCGGTTGGCAACCATGATCACTTTTCGAGCCTGGCCGCCGATCTTCAGGTCGGCTTGCACCGGCACATGCGCCGAATCCCAGTCATGCACGTCATGCGGAGTGAATTGGTAATGCCAGCGCATCTTCCCGGTGTCTGCGTCAAGCGCCACAAGGGAGCAGGTGTACAGATTGTCGCCCTCGCGATCGTCGCCGTAATAATCGGGATTGGGATTGCCTGTGCCGTAGTACACGAGGTTGAGCGCGGGGTCGTAACTGCCCGTCACCCACACCGCGCCGCCTCCCCGCGCTGCGACATCGGCATTCGGCCACGACTCGCTGCCCGGGTCCCCGGGCATGGGAATCGTGTTGAAGTGCCATAAGCGTTCTCCGCTTTGCGCATCGTAGGCATCAATGTACCCGCGGCTTGAGAAATCTCCGCCGGCCACTCCGATGATCACCATGTTTTTAATGACCAGCGGCGCTGCGGTGATGGCGTTGGCTTTCTTGAGATCGCCCACGGCTACGTCCCAGATAACTTTGCCGGTCATCCGGTCGAGAGCAACAAGGTGCGCGTCCAGCGTGCCCATATACAGCCGGTCGCCGAGGATTCCGAAGCCGCGATTTACTGGGCCACAACATACCGAAGCGATAAAATTAGTGGGCAGCCTGCGGCGATAATTCCAGATTGGCCGTCCCGTCCGCCCGTCAATCGCCCATGCTTGATTGTTGTTTCCCGTCACGTACAGTATGCCGTCGACGACCAGCGGCGTGTTCTCAATGCCGCGCCCGGGAATGCCGGGGATATCGGTTTGAAAAATCCATTGCGGGGAAGTCCCGCCACATTCCGCGGCGTCAACTGCTTCAAGGGACTGTGCCGCTGCCCCGTGTAATCGCCTGAAAACGTCAGCCAGCGCGACGGGTTCTTCAATCCCGCGAGCAGATCCTGGTCCGTAATTTGCGCGGGCGCCGCTTCCTGCGGCCCGGCAAGTGCCGGCACGCCGAGCGTTACGAAAAGCGCGGTAACTGAAATCATTCGCTGTATCAGCATGGGTTTGCTCCTAAGGCCTTTCGCATCAACGCGGAGAGAGCTTGCGCCAAAAGGGACGATTTGCCGTTCGGAAAATATACTCTGGCCAGAGTATTCCATTCAGAGTGCCAACTGGTGCATCCTACCCCCCTCAGCCCTTCGGCACAACCAATTTGCTGTCGAGTCTGCTTCCAGCGGCTTCTAACTTCACGTGAGTAATGGCCTTGTTCTCAATCATCGACCACGGCCCTTTCATTCGATTGCGCAGGCAAATTCCGGCTGTCATCTTTTCTGCTCAAAAAAGAGGAACTCGAAATTCCTCGGAAGCAAATAAATAGGTAGTTTATTATAGGTAAAGCTGGCGGCACTGAAAGGGCATCCATGCGTCTGAACAGAACTTGGGCCTCCGCGGCCTTCCTGCTCGCCTTCTCAGCGGTTGGTTCCAACACCGCACACTCTGCGGAGGAATTGAAACCTCCGAACATCTTTGTCGACAAGGGGGCGTGTCCCTTCGAGTGCTGTACCTATCGCGAATGGGTGGCCCGCACCGACCTGACACTCTTGGTTACCCCGGATGGCAAGAAGGTAGTTGGCCAAATCAAGAAAGGCGAGAAAGTGCTGGCCATGACCGGGGAGATTCACAGCGTCCCCCTGCAAATCGTGTCTCCCCACGACTATCCCGATGCCGGGGTCAAGGCCGGAGATACGATGTATCTCCTTCACTATGTGGGGGAGGGCTTTTGGAAGGTCTGGCATGATGGAAAACTCGTGGAAATTGGCGATCTCCCTCAAAAGGGCTTGAAGCCAAAGACTACCTGGTGGGTGGAGCTGAAGACGACTGCAGGAATCGTCGGCTGGGTCATCGACCGCCACAACTTTGAAAACCAGGACGCTTGCGGGTGAGCAGGGACGCGCCGGCATATCCCTCTAAGATTCAATAGTTTACATTTTGGCCCACCTGTACCTTTTCTACCCTTTGGTACATCCGTACTACTAGTTTGTTACCTCGGGGCCATTGGCCCCTGCCCTAGAATCCGGCACACTCATAGAGACCCGAACCTATGCCAGTCATGGACGATGTCGACGCACTCCTGAAGGCCCGCGCTGAGATTGATGAACAGCTGCGCAGGCACAAGAATGCCTTGACGGTGCTGTTTACCGACGTGGTGGGCTCGACCAGCTTCTTTGAGCGCAATGGGGATACGGCCGGGCTGGTGATGATCCATCGCCACGATGAAGTGGCCGCACGAGCCATCCAACGATATAAAGGCAAAGTAGTTAAGACCATTGGCGATTCCGCAATGGCGGAATTCCCCAATCCTGCTTCGGCCGTTCGCGCCGCCGTGGAGATCGAGCGCCAATTCCTGAAGCTGAATATGACCCTCCCGGAGGATCAGCGCGTGCAGGTTCGCATCGGTGTCCATACCGGTGTGGGCTTTCGGAAAGGGAAGGATTTATTCGGGGATGTGGTCAATGTCACCTCGCGCATCGTCAAGCGCACGGCGCCGGCGCAAATTCTGATCTCCCGCGCCATGCACGAAGCCGTCTCTCATGAATCCGACCTGCAATGCCGGTGGCTCAGCACGCTCACGATCGACGGGCGCACGGAAAAAGAAGATATCTACGAGGTGGTCTGGACCGACGCGGAAACCTATCGCGGCGTGCAGGACCGGCTCGCGGCGGCCTCCCATATCCCCCCGCGGTACCAAGTCTTGTCTCAGATCGGGTCCGGCGGGACTGGCATCCTCTATAAAGTTCGCGATCTCGAAACCGGCGAAATCGTGGCCCTGAAGGTTCTCAAGCCAGAGATCGCATCCGATCCGGATGTCCAGGAAAATTTCAAAAGAGAATTGTGCCTGGCTCGCAAAATCACGCACAAGAATGTTTGCCGGATCCATGAATTCAGCCGCTCCAACGGGACGACCTACACTTCCATGGAATATGTCGAGGGCGAGAGCCTGGCGTCCAGGTTAAACCGTGTAGGCTCGCTGCCTCTGCAGGAGGCGCTGGAGATTGGCCGGCAAATTTGCGCAGGGCTGCGCGAAGCCCATTTACAGGGAATCGTGCACCGCGATCTGAAGCCCGCCAACATCATGCTGGACCGCAACGGCTGCGTGAAGATCATGGACTTCGGAATTGCGCGCAGTGTTGAGCGCGACGGGCCGCTGACGGCGACGATCGTAGGCACTGCCGCGTATATGGCTCCCGAACAGGCTGAGCTCAAACCTGTGAGTGCCGGCACGGACATTTATGCCCTGGGGCTTTTGCTCTACGAAATGATCACCGGGGTCGCCGCTTTTCACGGGGACACCCCCGTCGTCGTGGCGTTGAAGCAGATTCGCGAGTATCCGAAACGTCCCCGCGAAATCGTGCTGCAGCTTTCCGGCGCTGTCGAATCCGTGATTATGAAGTGTCTGCAAAAGGACCCCGCGAGACGTTTCCGGTCCACGGATGAATTAGAGATCGCCCTGGTGAAGGCCGGCAAGGCCAGGCCGCTCAGTCCCTGGGAGGCCGCCATCAACCGGAGGCTGGCGCACGCGGAACATGAGATCCGCAATCGTTTGCGTCAGGGCGTTGAATCCGCGAAAGCATTTCTGAAGAGGCAGGATTGGCAGCGTCTATTGAGAAGCCAGGAAGAACACAAAGTGATTCTCGGCGCAGCGGGACTTGTCGGCGTCCTGGCTGTGTCTTTGCTGTTGTGGGGATGGAAGCAGCGCAAGAGCGTCGCGCATCCCGTCCAGGTCGCGGGCCAGAATTCTCCATCGGCTGCCGCCGCGGGCAATGGCTCCAATTCCGAATTCACTTCGCTTCCGGCGCAGAATTTTATGCAGCCGATCGCCTCGCATGACGTTGACCTGTATGAGAACGCCAAGCTGGATGCTGGAAAGGCTCCATCGGTCGATCCCAGTTTGACGAATCTCGATCTTTCAATTGATCCACCCAATCCGCGAAGCGTTTCTCCCAAGCCGGCTCGCCTCGTGAAACCCGTAAAATCGCCGCTTGCCCAAGGACAACAGAAGCCCCATGCGGGTGCGCAAACCGCAACTCTATTGCCGGCGTCCGCGACCCCATCCCAGCCTGAGACCCTGACATCGGCAGGCGCGCGAGACGCGACCATGCAGCCGCCCGAGATTGATTTTTCGCTTGCAGACAACTTATCGGAACCAGTGGTTGAACAATCCACCGCGACCAGCCAGTCCAAGGATGGGGGCGAGGAATCGACCGCCCCCGGCTTCTATCTCGAAGTGGGGATCTTCAAGGACGAGACCTGGGCGAATAACGCGGTGGACAAATTGACGGAACTCGGCTTTCACGCCGTGTTGATTCACAAAAATCTGTTGTGGGCGCAGTCCTACCATGTTGAAGTCGGCCCCTACACGAACCAAAAAGATATCGTCGATGCGCGGCAAAGCCTCGCATCGCAAGGCTTTAAGGCTCATTCGGTAAATTAACCTCCTCCCCCGATTCGTCAACAAGAAAAGGTTTTCCGGCAGGCATCTTCTTCCCACTCTGTCCGCAAAAAGCGGACATTTCACGTGCTAATCCGACCGGACATATCATGTGCTAACGACATGGTGCGACAATAGCGCATTAGTTTGAATTGGAGATAGAGCGAAAAGCTGCCCGCCACAAAAACGGGCGGCCTCTACAAAATCCACGGCCCGGGCGTGTTACGGTTTTGTAGCGGCCTCTCCGTCCCGTGCACTTCGGGACGGAGAGGGCACGTTTCGTTTCAAATGGAGTCACTACCGGCGCCACGAGTTTCTTGACATGGATTGTGTTTGACGCTATAGCATTCCCAATCCGTTTTCGGTTGGGAGGATCCCGCCATGAATTCAAGGAACGCGAATCGCAGAGGGTTTCTGAAGCGCGGCGTGGCGCTGGCCGGTCTGGCTGTGGGAGCGATGCCATTCGCCCGCGCCCAGTCACTCCCGGCGGATAGAGCGGAAGAGCGCCCACCCAAGGATCTTTCTTATGGCCAGCGCTCTCGTTTCGAAAATTCGGTGCGCACCGTAACCCTCGGCGGACCTCGCGACATCATTCCCGGCCTGCCTACGGGCGAAATGGGCCAGCGACTGACTCCGCTTCAGGATTCGACGGGGATCATCACACCCTCCTCGCTGCATTTCATGACGGGGCGCGGCTCGCGCCTGCCGGACATCGATCCTCGCGAACACCGCCTCATGATCCACGGCATGGTGGACCGCCCCCTGGTCTTCACCATGGAGGAGTTGAAGCGCCTGTCATCGGTCTCGCGGATCCATTTTATCGAGTGCGCGGGGAATAGCGGCATGTCGCACTACAAGGCCATGGTCAAGGGGCTGGAAGTGACCAATTCCCCGGCGCTGACCAGGAGCACGTTTGTTATCCAACAAGTACATGGCAGAGTCAGTACAAGCGAATGGACGGGAGTGCTGCTGTCCGTGCTGCTCAAGGAAGCGGGCGTGCAAAAGAACGGCAGCTGGCTCGTTGCCGAAGGCGGCGACGCCAACCGGCATTCCAAGAGCATCCCTCTCGAAAAAGGCATGGACGACGTGCTGGTGGCCTACAGCCAGAACGGCGAGGCGGTGCGCCCCGAGCAGGGTTATCCCTTGCGGCTGGTCGTTCCCGGGTGGGAAGGGGTCAGCAATGTAAAGTACCTGCGAAGCATCAAGGTGGTGGACCAGCCTTACTTCCTCAAAGTGGAAACCGCCAACTACACAAATATGACCCCGGACGGAAAAGCCAGCTGGTACGAATTCCAGGTCGGGCCGAAGTCCCTGATCACTTACCCGTCCGATGCGCACCAACTGCCCGGCCGCGGATTGTACGAACTGACAGGCCTGGCCTGGTCCGGCCGGGGCGCGATCAGCCGGGTGGAGGTCAGCACCAACGGCGGGCGAACCTGGAAAGACGCTCAACTTCAGCAGCCGGTATTCCGAAAAGCGTTCACGCGTTTTCGGCTGGCCTGGAAATGGGACGGGGAAGAGACTTTGATCCAGTCCCGCTGCACCAATGAATTCGGAGACATTCAACCGTCCATGAGAGAGCTGGGCAAACTTTGGGGCGATAAAAGGCAACCCCCGATAGCGGATAGTGATGTGGAAACCTTCTGGCAAAACGCGCCGATCATGGAATTTTTCTCCAACCCGATTCAGCCATGGAGAGTGGGCCGAGATGGGAGCGTGCAAGATGCGCTTTACAAGAGCTAGTCTCCTGGTCCCGGCGGCGGCACTATTTGCGTGCAGCGCGGCCCTGGCACAGTCGCCTACCTATAAAGTGGGCAGGCCTCCCACGGAGGCGGAATTGCGCGCCTGGGACAATGTCGTCGGCCCGGAGGGAAAAGAGCTGCCGCCCGGAAGTGGAAGCGCCAAGGAGGGGGCGAAAGTCTATGCCGGAAAGTGTTCGTTTTGCCATGGGCCCACCGGCATAGAGGGCCCGGCCCCGCGCTTGGTCGGAGGCGTTGATACCCTCTCTACGCGCGCTCCCATACTGACTCTCGGGAGCTTCTGGCCCTACGCGACGACCGTGTGGGATTACATCAACCGCTCCATGCCACGGGATGCGGAGGGCTCTCTCACGCCCGACCAGGTCTACGCAGTTACTGCATATTTACTTTATAAGAACGACATCATAAAAGAGAGCGAGGTCCTCGACTCCAAGACCCTGCTGAAAGTCCAGATGCCGAATCGTTTCGGATTCTTTCCTCCCAAACCGGAAGCAACCGCCAAGAACGGCAACTGGAAACCCAATTGGAATCAGGCCAA
>Ga0210396_10001347_pt1 | contig 27062 bp, 16 predicted proteins | sample IncBWH17OmetaG_FD_155466 | JGI IMG/M metagenome (GOLD analysis project Ga0210396, IMG submission 155466) | Forest soil microbial communities from Barre Woods Harvard Forest LTER site, Petersham, Massachusetts, United States - Inc-BW-H-17-O ... | reverse complement strand
TTGGTCGGTTCCATCGCCAATTCTTCGGTGGCTTCTGGGGCCTAAACGATCCATGGTGGTTTGACGACTATCCGTGGTGGTACGCCGACGTCACCGACGGCGACTATTCGAATCCCTATTACGGCGACTCGTATCTTTACGGTGGATACGACTATGCCGGCCCCATTCAGCAGAACGCTCAGGGTGAGCAGGATGATGCCAGCTTTGTCGCCGCACGCCAAGACTTCTACGCCGCCAACTATCCGCGAGCCCTGATGGACATCAATCAGGCGGTCCGGGACATGCCGGGCAACCCCGACGTCCATGCGTTCCACGCCTTGATCTATTTTGCAATGGCAGACTATGACCGAGCGGCGGCGGTCGCTCACACGGTGCTCGAAGCCGGGCCCGGCTGGGATTGGGAGATTCTCCAATCCTTCTATCCGTCGCCGGACGTCTATACGAACCAGCTTCGGGCGCTCGAGCACACCACCGGCGATCATCCCAATAATCCGGCGTCGCGGTTCCTCTTGGCCTACCAGTACTTGATGCTCGGGCATTTCACAGCGGCGAATCACCAATTGGCGCGGGTCGTTGCACTGGAGCCGCGCGACAAATTGGCGGCCGCCATCCTGGAGACGATCAAACACGGCCCGACCGCAGGCCCCGACACGGCCAACGCCCAGCCGGGAACCGCGCCGGCACCGACGGGTCCGCCGGTTGAGCGCAAACAACTCATGGGAACTTGGAAGGCCACACCGGTGCCCAATGTCACCATTGAGACAACGCTCGAGCCGAGCGGCCGCTTCGTCTGGAAGGCCACGCAAGAGGGACGGACGCAGACTTTTTCCGGCACATACACACTGCAGAACGACAGCCTCGTCTTCACCCGCACGGACGGCAACAAAATGGACGGCGTGGTGACATTAGGGGGAACCAACAGTTTTCAATTCCGACTGAAGAACTCGGCTGCACAGGATCCGGGGCTGCGATTCTCGAAGTAATTCTTGGACAGGACAAACGTGCCACTCCGTGCGCGGACCCATGTGCCGAAAAACCTTCGTCTGATGCGCTGCCGTTCAAGCCACTTTCGCGGTCATCGTTCAGGTGTGAGCGGTTCACACAAAACGTATGAGTTCTCGGCACGAAAATCGTGCGTCAAAAAACGTACGAGAATCCGGGATGAGCCAGGCCGGGGCACTCATCTAACGGTCGTTTGATGGCAATATCAGAAAAGGCTTGAGTTTCCCGGAGCATTACGGATTACGAAAGACTGTGGCTTTCTGGTCTTTGCTGATGCGTCGAAATGCCCGAAATTGCAGACCTGTCGCCAGAGGGTGACGACCCGCCAGCGCGTCGACTCCGTCCGGGTCGTGCGTTTGTTGTTCTTGGCTGTCCGTCGGAAGGGTCACGAGGGCCATGCTCGAATTGCCGTTGCTGCAACCCGGAGCAACTCCTTCTCGGTCGTTCCGCTCGCCACCTGAACCGCCAAGCCATTGAGGACCGTGGCAATGTATCGCCCGAGCGTCGCGCAATCTGTTCCCTTCGGTAGGTCGCAGTCTTCAACGGCTCTCTCGAATCGCTTGCGGAACGCGGCAACAATTGACTGCCACAACCGAGCGAGAACACGCGAGAGCATCGGTGTAACGACCAAAGTTACCGGCCGCAGCTGGTAAAGCCCTTCGAGACCAGGTCAATCCCGGCGAGGCATGCGGCGACTTTCTCAGAGTTCGAGCGCAAGTGTCTCGTCAAAGAGTCTAAACAAAGCTGCCCAGTGGCGCTCGGCGGCGGCCTAGTCGAACGAGGGAAGGTCCGGAACTGCGAAGCCATGACGCGCGGGATAAGTCTCGACCAAATGGTCCACCCCCGCCTCGGTCAACGCCCTTTCGAGGCGGTTCCTCTGTTCTTCGGGGAATGACGCGTCCTCGACTGCACCGGCAACATAGACGCGGCCCGTTATTCTTCCCACGAAGAGATGAGGGCTATCAGGCTTGTCCGTGGCCAAATTGCCGCCGTGGAACGACGCGATCGCCGCAAATCGATCCGGGAACGCGCCGGCAGCAGTCAAGGAAGCGTTACCACCCATGCAATACCCCGTGGCACCGAATCGATTGCCTTTCACCTCGGGGCGTGATGACAGAAATTCGATGAAGGCGGCCGCGTCGGAAATTTTCCGGTCACGATCCAGGCTACTGACGCATTTCATTAATTCTTCGCGTAATTTTGGCTCGGCCAACACCTGAGAGGGAACCTTCGGCGGATAACTCCCCAGGCGGTAATAGAGATTGGGCAGCAGCACGAGATAGCCATGATCAGCCAAACGCTGGCCCATCTCCGACATCACTGGGCGGATCCCGAGACCGTCCATGAAGAAGATCACGCCAGGCCAGGGACCCACGACGTCGCCAGGGGTAAGGACTGAAGCCGGGCAGATTCCGTCGCGAGTCTTGATGGTGGCGTCAAGGCGGGGCACGGGCGCGTTCCTCCAAGAATTACGTCAGGACGCACATCAAGTCTGACAACAGAGCAATTCCGTGATCGCCTCTTCCTCTCTGCATTCAGTATTCTCACGACCGTTAACGGGAGAGTTTTTTCTCGAGGTAGAGGCGGTTCATCTCGCGGAGTTCCGACAGCGCACCGGGTCTGAAGAACGAGTCCGGTTCGATCGTCCACGTCTTCATCGTTTTCATGTTGTTCATGAGGACGGCGGCAATGCCCGCAGCCGTCCCCGCGGGCAGCTGCGGCGCGCGAAGCCTCAAAAGCCCCGCGATCCGCGAGAGCACGGTGTCGCACAGCTCCTCGCGTTTCGCCGACAATTCCCTGCGCGCTTCGAGCAAGGCCACGATCGCCTGCGACTCGGGTTGCAGTTCGACGAAAAATCCGATCAGCGCATCGGCCAGCTCGCCAATCGACACCGTGCTGACCCGGTGTTCGATCTTGGCGAACGCGGCATCGAGGATTTCCCCGTACCGACGGAGCAGTGCGTCCGCCAAAACCTCTTTGTTGGGAAAGAAGTGGTACAGCGATCCGATGTGCGCGCCGCCGCGCGCGGCGATCTCGGCCATCGTTGCCGCCTCGTAACCCCGCTCGGCGATTACTTCAGTCGCTGCCGCGAGCAGTGATGCGACGCGGAGTTCCCCGGGTCTGCGACTCGGGTTGAGCGCCACGCGTCGACGTTTCAATTTCGGCATTTTTGAGCCCACCCTCAAATTAGTCTTGACATCTTTGAGCCCATCCTCAATTATTACCACTAGATACTTGAGTGTTAACTCAAATAAATCAGGAGCATGGGTCGGTTGTCAAGAGCCAAATGCCTCCTGCCACTTTCCGAGAGACGTGCAACATGAATCCCACCCTGATCGGTCGCCATCCGCGAATGCCTCTCGTCTGGTCGGCCGTTGGCCGGACTGCTCGATTGTCGATCTTCGGGTTCGTCGGCTGGTTCTGGTTCATCAGCGGAAACGACTCCACCGGCAGAGCTGTGTCGCTTGTCGCGACCTTGGTTCTTGCCGCCCTCGCCGGCGTCACGTGGTATGCGTCCCGAGCCCGCACCGACAGGCGGTGGCGGGCTGCATTGGATCGTTACGCCACACGATAACTCGTGAAAAGGGCTGGCTCGCGGAATGATCGTCGTTCGCATCCTAACTCGACGGTCGGTTAACGAACTCGTATCCGGAATTGTGCGTCGTAGTCACCAACTTTGGATCAAGAAAAGAATATGAGCAACAACGATCAAGGTCCGACTTGTGGACAAGTCGTCCGGGCCGAGAATCTCGCGGCCGAACTCACCCATGCTGTCTATCCTCTGCTGCTTCGGCGCGGGTTGAAGGGTTCGTGGCTCAAGACGGAACTGATTGTCTGGAAGCGTTTGACAAGAACGATCACGCGATGGATCGCAGAGCGGCCGCGAGCAACGACAGCGCGTGAACTTGAGGTCCTGCGGGAACGCCTAACTCGCGGGCGATTCCGATGAGCTTGCTCCGTCGCTTTGCAGCGGCAGCTGAGCAACTCAGCGCCCGAACTTCGTGATGCCCGCGGCTGGGCCTTTATCCGAGTTCGTCGATAGGAAGCGGTTCTTATGACAACGCGATCACATGCTCGTGCTCTGATGTTGGTCCTTGGACTGTCCGTCGGCGCGACCGGATGCGCTCGGGCGCCGTCGGCCCTGCCACCCGCGCCGCCGGTCGCGGTCACTGTCAGTCATCCCGTCGAGCGATACGTCACCGACTACGCGGATTTCACTGCTCGGATCGCCGCCGTCGATTCCGTCGAGGTGCGCGCGCACGTCTGGGGATACCTGCAGAAGGTCAACTTCCGCGAAGGGGACCTTGTCGAAAAAGGGCGAGTGCTCTTTGAGCTGGATCCACGTCCCTACCAAGCGCTTCTGAACCAAGCGAAGGCAAAGGTCACTCAGGACAAAGCGCAACTCGCATTCGATGAGGCGGAATACCAGCGGAACCTTCAGCTTTACCAAAGGACGGCGGTCACCCGTTCGCAACTGGACAAGGCTGCCGCGACGCGCGACATCGATCTGGCCAACATCGAGGCTGACAACGCGGCCGTCGCGACCAACGCGCTCAACCTGGAATACACGAAAATCACCGCCCCGGTCAGTGGGCGCGTCAGCCGCTACGACGTGACCGTGGGCAATCTCATTCTTTCGGGGGACCAGGGAGGCAGCGGCGGCACGCTCCTGACCATGATCGTCTCGGTGGATCCGATGTATGCCTACTTCGACGTCGACGAACTCACCGTCCAGCGCGCCCGACAGTTGGTCCGCGCCGGCAAGCTGAAATCGCACGACGAAGCGACGCTCTCTGTGTCGCTCGGTTTGGCCGCGGAAGAGGGGTTTCCCCGTGCGGGCACGGTCAATTTCGTCGACAACCAGGTCAATCCGAAGATGGGCACGCTGCGCACCCGAGGCGTGTTTCCCAACACAGATGGAGCGCTCACCCCCGGCTTCTTCGCCCGCGTGCGGATTCCCGTGAGCCCACCGCACCAGGCCCTGCTGGTGAGCGAACGTGCTCTCGACAGCGACCAGGGGCAGAAGGTCGTTTACGTCGTCGACAAAGACGACAAGGTGGTCTCCCGCGCCGTCCGGCTTGGGGCAATGCACGACGGCCTGCGGGAGGTCACCGACGGCCTCAAGCCCTTCGAGCGGGTCATTGTCAACGGCCTGCAACAAGTTCGGCCGGGCGCTACCGTCGAGCCGAAGCTCGTGCGCATGCCGACCCCGAAAGTCGCTAGTCCCAGCGAAACGACGCTCGCAGCGGCCGCAAAACCGTGAATTTTGCCCACAACTCCTGAATGGAGGGCCCGCGTCATGCTGGCACGTTTCTTCATCGACCGCCCGGTCCTCGCGTGGGTGATCTCGATCGTCATCATCCTGCTGGGGGCCATCGCGGCGGGCTTCTTGCCCATCGCCGAGTATCCAGACGTCACGCCGCCGACCGTCCGAGTGACCTGCAACTACCCCGGAGCCAGTGCCCAGGTCGTGGCTGACACGGTCGCCGCGCCGATCGAGCAGCAGGTCATTGGCGTTGAAGGGATGTGGTACATGTCGTCGGCCAGCAACAACGACGGCTCGTACACCCTCGACGTGACCTTCGCGCTGGGCACCGATGTCAATATGGACCAGGTGCTGGTTCAAAACCGCGTCGCCATTGCCCTGCCGACGCTCCCCGACGTGGTCAAAAACGTTGGCGTGACGACCAAGAAGCGATCCCCGGACATCTTGTTCGTGATCAATCTGTACTCGGACGACAATGCCGAGACCGGACGGCCTTACTACGACCAGCTCTACATGAGCAATTACGCCACCATCCGCCTAACGGACGTGATCTCCGGCGTGGAGGGCGTCGGCGAGGCGCGAAATTTCAGCCAGCAGGACTACAGCATCCGCGTCTGGCTGGACCCGAATAGGCTGCAGTCGCGCGGCCTGACAGCGGACGACGTCATTAACGTGCTGCGCGAGCAAAACGTGCAGGTGGCGGCCGGGCAGATCGGCCAGCCTCCGGTCCCCACTGGCCAGGACTTCCAGTACACCCTGAACACCCTCGGGCGTCTGATCGAGCCCGAGCAGTTCGCCAACATCGTCCTCAAGACGGGCAGCAACGGCGAGGTCACGTATCTCCGCGACGTTAGCCGGACTGAGCTAGGGGCCAAGAGCCTGGACCAGCTGTGCCGGCTCGACGGCCGGCCGTCGGTGGGACTCGCCGTCTTCCTGCTGCCCGGCTCGAACGCGCTGGATACCGCGGACCGCGTGAAGGCCAAGATGCGCGAGCTAGAAGCGCACTTCCCGAAGGGGCTGCGCTATGCCACCTACTACGATACGACGCCGTTCATCCGCGAGTCGGTCGACGAAGTGTTCCACACGCTCATTGAGTCGGTCGTCCTGGTCGCCGGCGTCATTTTGCTTTTCCTGCAGGACTGGAAGGCCTTGCTTCTGCCGGTAATCGACATGGCGGTGTCGCTCGTCGGCACGTTTGCTGTCATGCAGCTCATGGGCCTCACGCTCAACACGCTCACGCTCTTCGGCCTGGTGCTGGCGATCGGCATTGTCGTGGATGACGCCATCGTCGTCCTGGAGAACATCGAGCGCTGGCTGGAGAAAGGGCTGCCCGTTCGAGAGGCGACGATCAACGCCATGAACGAGATCACCGGGCCGATCCTGGCAATCACCCTTGTGCTCAGCTCGGTGCTTTTGCCCAGCGCGTTCTTGGGTGGGATCACCGGTCAGTTCTTCAAGCAATTCGCGATGACGATCTCGGTATCGATGCTGATCTCGGCGGTCAACGCCATGACGATGACCCCGGCGCGAGCGGCCTGGATCTTCGGAGGTCGTAAGCAGGGCTCTCACGGAGACCAGGGGAAAGAGCCGCTGCCGTGGTGGTTCTTCGGGCTCGTCGGCGGGCTGGTGAGCGTGTGGCTCTTGACGCCCGTCCTCGGGCCGTGGCTCGGCCTGCCCGCGGCCAGTCCGGGGGAGTCGGCCGCCGAAATGGGCCCGCACGGCCTGAAAGCCTCGCTCATGATGTGGGGGGGCGACCTCGCCCTGTTCGTTCCCGGCGCGATCGGAGGGGGCGTGCTCGGGTGGTTGATCATCCGGCCGGTGAATTGGGTACTCGGCAAGTTTTTCAAGGCGTTCAACGCGTTCTTTAGCTTGGTGACGCACGTCTACGGCACGACTGCCGGCGTTTGCCTCCGCTATAGCGCCGTCATGCTCCTCTTCTATGTCGGCCTGCTGGGACTGACCGCATTGGGCATGATTCGCATCCCCTCCGGGTTCGTTCCGATCCAGGACAAGGGCTACTTGATCGCCGACGTCCAGCTACCGGACTCGGCCTCCCTGGAGCGGACCGTCGAGGCGGTCGGGAAGGTCGAGCAGATTGCCCTCGAGACGCCTGGGGTTGCGCACGTCGTGTCCATCCCGGGGCAGTCGTTCGTGCTCAACGCCAACAGCTCCAATTACGCGGGAGTGTTCCTCCCGCTCAAACCGTTCGGCCAACGCAAAGGTGCCGCGCTCAGCGGCGAGGCCATCCTCAAGCGTCTCCGCGCCCGCCTGGCGCGGGAAGTGCCCGAGGCGCGCGTGTTGGTCTTCGGGGCGCCCGCGGTTCGCGGCCTGGGCAACGCCGGCGGGTTCAAGCTGATGGTCAAGGCCACCGGGGACGTGGACTATGGCGCGCTGCAGACCGCGGCCGACAACCTGGCCGCCAAAGGCAACCAGCAGCCGGGCCTCGTCGGCCTGTTCGATGGCTTCCGCGCGCGCACACCGCAGCTCTACTTGGACGTCGACCGGGAGAAGGTCAAGACGATGGGGGTGCCGCTCAACAACGTCTTCGACGCACTGCAGGCGTACATGGGCAGTTATTACGTCAACGACTTCAACCGCTTCGGCCGCACCTGGCAGGTCAACATCCAGGCCGAGCCCCGCTTCCGCAGAGATCCCGAGACGATCCGCCAGCTCAAAGTGCGCAACGCTGACGGTGATATGGTGCCGTTAGGGGCGGTCGCTGAGGTCCACGACTCGACGGGGCCGGTGCAGATCACACGCTACAACATGTTTCCGGCGGCACCGATCGCCGGTGCCTTCCTGCCCGAGATGAGCACGGGTGACGTCCTGGCGACCATGGAGCGTCTCGCCGACCAGGAACTGCCGAAAAACATGGCTTACGAGTGGACCGAGCTCAGCTACCTGCAGAAGCTGGCGAGCAAGGTCGTCGAGTTTCGAGATCTGCGGCAGAACCCCTTGAGCGCCTACGTGCTGGGGGCCGTGCTAGTCTTCTTCGTTCTCGCTGGCCTTTACGAGGGATGGTCCCTGCCTCTGGCGGTGATCCTGGTCGTGCCGATGTGCGTGCTTTGTGCACTGACCGGCGTCTTTTTCCGCAGCTTGGACAACAACCTATTCACGCAAATCGGGTTCGTGGTCCTCATCGGCCTGGCGTGTAAGAACGCAATTTTGATCGTCGAATTCGCCCGCGACCGTCAGCTCGAGGGCAAGTCCGCGTTCGAAGCCGCGGTGGAAGCAGCGCGGGTGCGGCTGCGGCCGATCGTGATGACAACGTTTTGCTTCATTCACATGGTGCCGCCGTACTTCGCCTCGGGCGCCGGCGCGGAGATGCGCCGCTCGGTGGGCACCGCGATGTTGTGGGGGGCCTTTGGCGTGACGCTCTTCGGGATCTTCCTGACGCCGATGTTCTTCTACGTCATCCGAAGGCTTGTCCGAGTGCGACCGCCAGCCCTCGAGCCAGCCACTGACGCGGTCGACGGATGGCGCCGGCCGTACGGGTTGTCGACGGTTGTCTCGATGTCCGGAAATGAGGAGCCTGGTCACGGGAACGGCCTGGGAGGCCGGTTGCCGCATCGCTCCTAATCAGGAGGGGGGTCCGATGAGTATTAGTCATATGCAGCACGCGCCCGCGCCTCTGCTAACACAAGAGGCGCTGGCGACCGTCGCACACGAGTTGCGTGATCCACTCGCTGCCGTTCTTTTCGCGCTGGAAGCGCTCCCCGGGAATGCGGATCCGGACATCCGACGAGCACGCTCGATTGCGCAGCATCAGGCGCGGCGGGCCGTGCAGATTGTGGACGACCTCTTCGAGCTCTGCGCCGCGTCTCAGGATCGGCTGCACCTTCACAAGGAAGTTGTGGAACTGGCCGTCATCGTGGCGGGCGCGACGGACGTGACTGCGCACCTGCTCGCCGCTCGGGGGCACCGGCTAATGGTTTCGCTGCCAACCTCGCCGGTGTTTCTTTCCGCCGACCCCTTGCGGCTCGAGCAGGTGCTGACGAACCTGCTCGCTAACGCAGCTAAGTATACCGACCCCGGAGGCGATATCCGGCTAACCGCGGAGGCCGAACCGGGGGAAATCGTGCTGCGAGTCCGAGACAACGGAAGAGGGATCGCTCCGGAGTTGCAGTCGCGATTGTTCGAACGATTCTGGCAAGGCTCGGAGGAAAACGCTGCGGGAGGCATCGGACTCGGGCTGGCCCTGGTCAAGTCCCTGGTCGAGCTGCATGGGGGCAGCGTCGCCGCCTACAGCGATGGCCTCGGCGCGGGGGCCGAGTTCATCGTTCATCTACCAACCCTAATGTAGCGGCCGTTGCGCCTCGCTGCCGTGCTCACGGGGCTCTCCCTGAGCGTCTACGCAGTAGCACCGGGCAGGTCGACGAGACTCCGAATCGGACCGGCAAGCTAAACAGAAAACGTTGGATTTCTGCTGCCGATTTCAGCGCGTTTGATCCACTCTTGCAGCTCCAGGCCGCATTCCGCCAAAACGCATGAGAATCCGGCGCGCAGAACCACGTGCCGAAAAACGGATGAGTTGCCGGTGCGCGGCACTGCGGCATTTATTGGTCCTTTGATGGCGTTCCCGGAAAAGGGTTGAGATATCCGGACGAAGGTGCCATTGGGTGGACACATGCGAACGGGAAAATTGAGGGCTGAACCCGCGAAACTGTCCCTAGGGAGAGAAACTCCTTGCTTGACTGATCCAATCGGCGTACCCTCGGCATCGACGAGGTTGACCAGCGCCGAGCCAGAAGCCGTCTGGACGATATTATCGGTCCCAGCAGGGTACGGCGAGGTTTCGCAAATCATCGAAGATTGATCGTGTCGGTGTGTCGTAGCGAACGAGCTACGACTGATTTAGCCAGGTGAGTCCGCGGTCGAAATTGAGGGCCTCTCCGATGCAGCGACCGTCCGAGCGCCCAAGGACGGTGCTGGCGCTCGAGCCATCCAACTCCGTTGCCGAGAAGACGACAATACGTCCGGAACGCGTACCGTGGATCTCTCGATTGCGATCCACCGGCGCCGCGCTCGACCCCAAGGCGACGCTGCTCTACGTTGTCGCTCGCGACCACCAGAACGGTCCGACGATCCGGACCGCCCCGGAAGTCTCTCCCGGGGTTCGGGACGACTTCGCCTCGGGTACCGTGCTCCAGGACCGGTATCGCTTGATCAAGGAGCTGGGGCAAGGCGGGATGGGAGTGGTTTATCTCGGACACGACCAGCGGCTTGACCGGTCGGTGGCCGTCAAGGTGATCCTGTCGCACAGCGACGCCGCGAGCGCCTCGGCGACGATGGATAGCAGGTTGAAAACATCATTCCAGGAGGAAGCCCGCCTCGGCGCCAGCCTGACTCATCCGGCGATCGCAACAGTTTTCGACTACGGCTTCCAGCGCGACAATCCGTTCACAGTGTTCGAGTACATCGATGGGGAGACGCTCCGCGAGTTGATCGAGCGCCGGGGCCGACTCCCGCTGGATGAGGTCCGGCTCATCATCGGCCCATTGGCGCTGGCGCTCGACTTCGCTCATGCGCGGCGGATCGTGCATCGCGACCTCAAGCCCGAAAACATCCGCTCGACCGAGCAGCGGCAATTCAAAATCCTTGATCTAGGCCTGGCCCGTGAGTTCAGCCGGCAAGAAGATTGGCGCTTTGCCGGCACGCCGGCGTATGCCGCACCGGAGCAAGCGGCCGAGCGCGCCTCGGACGGGCGCACCGATCAGTACGCGCTGGCGGTAATCATCTTCGAGCTGTTGACCGGCCGCCGGCCGTTCGAGAGCAATTCGTGGCTCGACCTCCTGGAGATGCAATTCTCGAGCGCTCCCCCATATCCGCGGAGCTTCGATCCCGACATTCCCGAGACGGTAGAGGCAGCAATTCTCAAGGCACTAGAGAAAGACCCAAACCTGCGGTTTTCGACGTGCACCGATCTGGCGGTTGCGCTTGGCTGCCAGTTCCTGACGGGACCGGCGCCTCTGCCAAGAATCCTGTTGGAAACCGAAGTCAAGAAGATGGGTGGACGTTGGAAGACCGTGCTCTATCCGTTCGCCCTGAAACGCCCCGGAACCCATCTAGCTTTGGCCCCTGGCGCCCTGTGGGCCATCCACCGCACCGAGCTGATGCGCTGGCCGCTGGCCCAGCTCCACGACGTGCGTCGCCGGGGGCTCCGTGGGCTGTCATTTCGCATTCGGGGGGTGACTGGCAAGGACAGGCAATGGTTTCGCTTCAAGAGCCGCAAGGACCTCCGCGGCTGGCAAGAATCGCTCGGATCTCTGATGGCTGCGGATCAAACCGCCGCCGCGCCTGGCAACAACGTGGCGGCGGCCGTCGAGACCACGCTCGATCCGAGGGTTGAGCCGGTTGTCCTATTGAAAGGCCGGCCCGGCACGCGCTTCCAGTTGCTGAGCGCCGTCGAGGCAAAAGGCCCCAACAGGCTTCGCGCGGAGAGCGGCTTGGCGATTCGTGGCGCGATGTTGGGGGCCGATGCGGTGGTCGATCTCAACGCCGAACGGCTGCCGGGCTTCATCCGCACGGAGCATCGCGCGAGTGGTACGGCAGTGCGCGCCGTCGACGAGGAGGGCAGGCTGGAGCTCAAGAGCCGGTGGTTTGCCGGTCAGATTGACAACATCAAGCTTCCCATGCTGGTTCTGGCATTCCTTACCCTCCTCGGCGCCAGTTTCGTACCCCTCGCGGCGTACGTCACACTCTTGACGCAACCGGCCCCGTCGAAAACCAGCGGCTCCTTCGCCGAGACCCTTTGGAATAGCGCCCCCTTCCTGGCCTTTGCGATCGTGATGACAACGGTGACGGTCAGCATGATCGTTTCGCGGTGGCCGCAGCTTGTCCGCCCGACGGCAGTGTGCTTTCTCGCGAAGGCCGTTCAAGAGGGTCTGACCATCCTCGCTGGTCTAGCGAGACTTGTCTCCTTGGGGAGGTCGTTGTTCGACGCAACTCGGGGGTTTGCCGATCTGGGTATTCCCAGCTCGCCCGGTGTGGGCGTATCAATCGTGATCGGCGCCAGTTCACTCCTCTTTCTGCTGTGGTCGTTCTCTTTTCTCTTCCTTTACCTTCACCTGGGACGTCGAGCCTGGCGCATCGACCAGGAATTCCGCCGCTTGGCGGCCGGCTCGCTTCGATCCGCGACGGTTGCTCCAGTTCGTCGCGCTGTCGCCACTCTGGCCTGGTGCGCTTCGATCGTTTGCACGCTGGGCCTGGTCGGATGGCAGACATGGTCCGTTTATCAGGGTGCGCGCGGGGCCCTTGACGGAGCCAAGGCCACGGTTGCCGAGGAGTTGAATACGCTGGCCTGGCAACAGGCCACCGACCCCGATCCCGCCCGACGTAATCCGGAGGAGGCCCTGCGGAATTCCGAACAAGCGGTCAAGACTCAGCCAAACGATGCCTTGTTGCTAAATACGCGTGGAGTTGCGCGGTACAGGACAGGGGACTACGCCGGTGCAATCGACGACCTGGAGCGGGGCATCAATTTGCAAGAATTCAACGCCCAAGATGCTTTTTTCCTAGCAATGGCCCGCGCCCGACTGGGAGAACTCGAAAAAGCACAGAAACTCTATGACGAGGCCGACGAATGGACCAATCGCGAGCGGCCGAACGACGACGAGCTGAAGCGCTTCCGAGAGGAAGCGGGAGCGTTGCTCTATGGGATGACCCGGAGCGCCTCGAAAAGCAGGCCAAGGACGAGAGGCCCGGCCGCGCAGAAACCGGATGAGGCACCCGCGACGGCGAAATAGACAACTGCGGGGCTTCTGTAAAGTTGCTCCGGGTCTAAGAGTGCCAGCGTCCCAAAGTTCTGGCCATCGAACGGAGTCGGGGCGTCAAGACACCATCAGGATTTCTGTTGGTCGGTATCCGGGGCTGGCAAGCGGGGTTGCCCCGGATACCGGCCCGTCAATCCAATGGCGACCGACACCACTCCGGCGCACGTAATCGATGCCTGGAATTGAGCTCCAGTGCCGATTGCACATGCTTGGGGTAAAACAGTCCAAATGAGTCTTTCCGCCCCCGCTTTCCTCCTTCATAAGACGAGGATAGCCACGCAGGCCCTGGTGAGCGTGGTGCTAGCGACACATTCGGTCGAAGGGGCCGATGATCGCGCGTCGTTCCGCGCGAACGTCCCGCTCCTGGCGGTGCGAGTTTCTGACGACGATGGCGGACGTCCTGCCGCGATTTCCCCGGGCCAGATCAAGCGCTGGGTCGACTACGCCAATCAAGTCTATGGCTCCACGGGAATCCATTTCCGCTACACGACATCGGACGGGATGATCGAGCGCAAGAGTACGCTCCTCAACAATCCGACGGGCACGGGCGACCGCAATTGGCTTCAATTCAAGCGGGCTGGCAATCAGCTGGCGTCGGAGCACTCCGGGAAGCTCACGTTGATCTTCCGGCACGGTCCCGCCCCTCAACCCACCGGTGGCGGATTCTCGTGGGTGGATTACAACTTCGTCGTGATGCCCGGGTTCGAGGTGACGACCATTTGCGGGAGACAGAATATCGGCGTCTTGGCGCATGAGGTTGGCCATTACCTGGGACTGTCGCACACCTTCGCCATGGAATTCGATACCGTCGCGCATGCTGACGAGTGGCTGAGGGACCACAAGGGTCAAGTGGACAGTTTCGATGGGGACGGCCTGTCGGACACTCCGCCGGACCCGTTCATCAGAGCCATTCAGTGCAATCGGGAGTCGAGCGTTATCCTCCAGGGAAAGAAAATCGTCTTTGATCGCAGAAACATCATGGGATACTGGAACAACCGCTCCAAGGTCCTCTCGCGTCAGCAAGTCGAGATCGTGAAATGGTTCGTCCAGCGGCGGCTGCAATCGGGGATGTTGTTGTCCGCGAACTTGGCATGGAAGTCTCCGCTGGAGGCCGAGACGCTGGAGATAGTCGAGCGACGCGGCGTCCATACCAATGTGCAGTGCATGGAACAGTTCGGCGTGGGTAACTGGAGCGGTGACGCACAGCTCTTCGTCGGCGGGCAACCGGGAGATGCATTGGCTTTCGCCCTGCCGGTTGCGAAGACGGATCGATATCAACTCAGCGCTTACCTGACGATGGCCCCCGATTTCGTCCAGATTCAACCCTGGCTCGACGGCGAACGCCTGGGCGATCCGGTCGACCTCTACGCACCTCAGGTGATCGCCAGCGGACGGGTCAACCTGACGACGCGTAGCTTTCAGGCGGGCCGACATACGATGCGGATCGAGATGGTGGGCAAAGGGCCGAAGTCTAGAGGGAACGCCTTTGGCATCGATTGCTTCGAACTCGCTCCGCCGGACCGCTGAGTTCGAGGCAGAGTTGGGGCACAGAAAACGTTTCTCAAATGGAGCGTCCTGGATTCCACGAGTTTCTGGGACTTAAAGGGCGTGCCGCTGACACGATGGCTGTCCGAAGCCGGACAGGGCGCAACGAGGTGATGCGCCATTCCCGCATCGGGTCGTTTGATGGCGTTCCCGAAAAAGGGACGAGAATTCGGGATAGGCGTGAGCGATTTGCTACACGATCCCAAATGGCGGTGCGGACGCGGGGACGGACCGTCAGGATGAGCGAGCAAGCTGGATTGTCGATCGCGAACTCCTCACCGCCCCAACGCCGGATCACTTCTTTTTTCCCTTACCCTGTCCGGCCTCGAGCTTGGCGACAAGTTGCTTGAAGTCCTCTCGGTCGCGCAGGTTGTCGAGGTCGCTGTCCTTCTTTATGAGGGCAAGATTGTTGAAGCCGGCGGCGACGGCACGCTGGAGGCAATCCATAGCGATACTGGCTTCATTGGCCCGGTCCGTGGACTTGGGGACAAATATTGCATGCATGCACGCGATGTTGTACATGGTTACAAGCGTTTCAGGATGGCCGGGTCCACGCTTGACCTTCTGTATCGCCAGCGTCTCCTCAAGGAGCTTGATGCCCTCGGCATGTCGACCAAGAACAGCGTAGCTGACGGCAAGGGTGCTCATCGTCTGCAGCGTGTAGGGGTGGTCGGGGCCGAGCTTGGCCTTTTGGAGTGGCAGTAACTCCTTTTGGAGCTTAAGTGCGTCGGCCTTCCGGCCCAGAGTATCGTAGCTGACAGCCAGGTTGTACATGCTCATCAGCGTGTCGGGGTGGCCAGGCCCGAGCTTGGCCTTTTGGAGCACTAGCGTCTCTTCGCGGAGTTTGAGAGCTGCGTTCGGTTGGCCGAGCGAGTCTAGGTCGTTGGCGAGGTTGGTCATGGTGTGGAGTGTCAAGGGATGGTCGGGGCCGAGCTTGGCCTTTTGGAGTGACAATATCTCCTCGTGGAGCTTGAGCGCCTCGGCGTACCGGGAAAGGCGGAAGTATGCAATTGCCAGGCCGTTCATGCTGATCAGCGTCTCGGAGTCGTCGGGGCCAAGCTTGACCTTCATAAGGGCGACAGTCTCCTCGTAGAGCTTGGCCGCCTCGGTATACAGGCCTAAACCTGTATAGCTGCGGGCAAGGTTGTTCATGCTGGTCAGCGTGTCGGGGTGGTCGGCGCCGAGCTTGGCCTTCCGAAGTGCGAGTGTTCGCTCATGGAGGTTGCGGGCGTCGGCATGCCGGCCAATGGACATGTAGCTCTCAGCCAATTCATTCATACCCTCGAGCGTTAAGGGATGGTCAGCGCCGAGCTTGGCCTTGATTTGTGCGAGGGCCTGCGTACGGAGTTCGAGCGCGTCCGGATACCGGCCGAGGTCGTCGTAGCAACGGGCTAGTTGGAGCATGCTGTTCAGCGTGTCGCGGTGGTCGGGGCCCCGCAGCCGAGTGTAGATCGCGCGGGCCGCTTCGTGCTGCTCGGCGGCGGTCTTGGCATCGCCCAGCAAAGAGAACGACCACCCCAAAGTCAGCCGCAACCGAGCCTCAATGAGCGGCTGGTTCGCGAAACTCTTTTCAACGTACGGCAGGGCCGACTCGATGGCCTTCCGCAGAGTCACCTCGCGTCCCAGACCGCCGGTCTCACCCAGAGGCCGAGCGGCAGCAAGTATCCGGTTCTCCACGAAGCCGAGTACGGCCTTAGTCTCCGTCTCGCGGGCGAGCGCTTCCTGTTTTGCCTGTTTCTCGGATTCCGCAGCGACTCTCGCGGTCTGGGCAGAAAGCCGCGCCGATTCGGCAGCGACTTTCTCTGCCTTTGCAGCAGCGAGGGATGCCCTTTCGGCATGCGTGGCCCGCACCGCTTGCCACGCTGAAATCGCAGTTCCTGACAGAAGAGCCAATGCCACAATCGCCGCCGTAAACACGGTCCCCCGGTTTCGCTGGACGAGCTTCTTGAGTCTGTATGCCGTCGAAGGGGGCCGTGCTTGAATTGCCTCGTCGCTCAGGTAACGTTCGACATCCTCCGCGAAGCTACCCGGTGTGGCGTAGCGACGGTTGCGGTCCTTCTCCAGTGCTTTCATCGCCACCCAGTCAAGGTCACCGGCCAATAACTGCACGAGTCGCTTGACATCCAGGCCACGATTGCCCGCGACCACCGTGCCTGTCACTCCCAAGGACGACAGACGCGTGCTCGGTCGGGGTGGCTCTTCCTCCTGTATCAACCGCTGCATCTCGGCGTACGCCGCCACGCGCAAACGTCCGGCCTCAAGTGGCGTGGTCCCGGTCAATAGCTCGTAGAGCAAGACGCCCAAAGAGTAAACGTCACTGCGGGTGTCGATGTCCAGGCCGCTCATCTCCGCTTGCTCAGGACTCATGTATTCCGGCGTACCAACCATCTGGCCGTAGGCCGTAAACAGCGTCCTCTCGGTCAGCTTCTGCACAGTCGCTTTGGCCACGCCGAAATCAATCACTTTCACGACCGGAACTCCGTCTTGGAGTGTGACCATGACGTTGGACGGTTTGATGTCGCGGTGAATGATTCCCTTATGGTGCGCGTGCTGGATGGCGTGGCACACATCGACAAACAGCTTGAGACGAGCTTCGGGTAGCAGATGGTTCTTGTCACAAAACTCAGTAATCGGCACTCCTTTGACCAACTCCATGACGAAGTAGGGATGTCCGGAAGCGGTTGCGCCGGCATCGAGCACCTTGGCGATATTCGCATGATCCATGAGAGCCAGCGCTTGGCGCTCCGACTCAAAGCGGGCAATGACCTGCCCGGTATCCATGCCCGGCTTGATGATTTTGAGGGCGACGACTCGCCGAACCGGCTTCTCCTGCTCCGCCATGTACACGACGCCGAAACCGCCTTGTCCGATTTGCTGGAGCAGCTTGTACGGGCCGATAACGCTGCCGACGTTTTCGGGCGGCATGTCAGCGATGAGAGTCGCGGCGGGCACGCTCGGAGAAACTTGGGACGCGGGTTCCGGGTCGTTCATGAGGAACCTCACTAGCGCTGCGGGGGGATCGCGTTAGTCAGCGACGGCGTTCATTCTGGGGCCGTGTCGAGAGTGACGCAATAGGGTCGATCGCCAACTGCGAATGCACGCGGCAACCTCTCAACGAGCCGGCGCAGCGCCTCCACATTCGGATCCACTGCTCAGCTTCCTCCCAAGCGAGCACGCTGTGGACCGCCGAGGTCTCCGAAAATCGTTGGATTTCTGGCACCGCTTATTGAGGCGTTTTGATCGCCGTCACCCGATCGCGCCCGATTCCACTAAGACGTACGGGAATCTGCAGCGCGGAACCGCGCCGAAATAAGGATGACTTTTCGGTGCGGACCCGCGGCGGCACTTATCGGTGGTTTGATGGCGTTTCCGGAAAGGGTTGATCTGACCGGTAACCCCGGGTCTTTCCCAAGCAGCCGCTATGCCGTCTCCGAATCGACCAACGGCGCTTCGGCGAGTTGGCCGTGTGGCATCGCAGGAGCTGCCCGTGGTTCGTAACGGGCCAGGTCAACATCGATACTGACGTTTCGCTTGCGCGAATTCACCCAGAGGGGAATCAGCCCGCACCCGATCAGCACGGCTACGATACCGATAAGCCCCCCCTCCGGTCCAAAAGCGCCGCCGGTCCACGCTTCCGGGCCGGACTGTTCGATCGTCATGAGCCGCCTCGTCGGCGCCGAACCGCTCACCGGAAAACCGAACACCGTCCCCTGGAAGAAATTCCAACTCAGGTGCAAACCGATTGAGACGGCTAACTCGCCTGTCAAAACGTAAGGCAGAGCGAGGAGGACGCCCGCCAACATGATGTTAAGCGTGCTCACGAGAGTCGCGTTGTGATTCGTCGCGTGTAGAAGGCCGAACAGCCCAGAAGAAATCAACAAAGCGCCGACGATCGCCGCTCGCGGCCCCACCCAGGCCCCGACGAATCCCTCCGACAGATTCCGCAATTCGTAGCCGCGAAACGTGAACTCCTCCATCCGGGCGACCGTCAAATAGAAGACAAGGCTGAGCAGAGCACCGGTGAGGGGTGCGAAGCCGGTGTCTGTCGGGACAGCCGCGCTAGCAACAATCCAGCCCGCCAGTCGCTCGGTGATAAAGATGCCCGTCATCAGCCCGGCGCCGAGCAGTGCGCCGAATGCGAAACTGGCCCACCAGCCGGAATTCAAATGGAATCCGTAGTTTGCGGCACGCCTGTGGTCGACAAATCGGCCCACGAACCAGATCAATGCCGCCCCCAACATCGGGTAAAGCGCGATCACCGCGACGACCGAAACGGGTCTTTTCCCCAAGACGGTGGAAACGACCCCCAAAGCGATTTGCACCAAGATAAACAACAGAAGCTGGACGACGAGTCGCCAGCCGGCGCGCAGTCGATGTTCTTGACCGTTCCAGAAAATCGCCTTTAGGCGCCGCATCCGATTGCCTTTCGCGTTTGGCGTGTCGATCCAATCGACCGATTCTAGGCGATTTTTCCTCGCAGAGAATCGCCTGAGACGACTCGAATTCTCGGCCGCCCGATTCGTTGGCGGGTGACATGCCGCCTTTTAGGGCAACGCGTCGCTTCCCCGTCACAAAACGGCGAACTCAAATCGGGCGTCCGGTCGGCTTGTCCGGCCGCCCAAACGATGTACGACCATCGGTGGCGCAGGCGGTCTGCTGGCCGCGCGAAATGTCGGCACCGGCGGTTTGGCTGGAGGATTCGTGGGCGGCCCCGTATATACGGGGCGTGTCATGTCGCATTGCCCCTGCGCTCGGCTCATAAGTGGATTTGAGCAATTCGCTTTGGCGAGGGAGAAACCTGCCCCTACTAAGGACCTCCGCCGATGGCTGAAATGCGGCGTTGTCCCGAGTGCGCTGCCGAACTGCCGGTCGGTGCGCCGGAGGGACTCTGCCCACAATGCCTGATCTGGCAAGGGACCGGGGAAGGCCGTGGGGCTCCGTCAAACCGATCGAATGATCAGACACTTGCGCCGCGAATCAACGATTCAGGCGGCGCTCCACCGGGCGTACGCGTCCGTTTTTTCGGCGACTACGAGATCCTGGAAGAGATCGCCCGCGGCGGGATGGGCGTCGTCTACAAAGCGCGGCAGATCAGCCTAGACCGGATTGTCGCACTCAAGATGATCCTCGCCGGCCAGTTCGCATCCGAAGCCGACATCGAGCGGTTCTATACCGAAGCCCGGGCAGCGGCCAACTTGCAGCATCCCAATATCGTGGCCATCCACGAGGTCGGGCAGCGGGACGGGCAACACTACTACACGATGGATTTTGTCGCGGGGAAGAACCTCGCCCAACTTGCTGACGGTAAGCCGCTGCCGGCCGACCGAGCGGCAGCCTATGTGAAGACGATTGCCGAAGCCGTCCATTTTGCGCATCAGCGCGGGACGCTGCATCGCGATCTGAAACCTCAAAACATCCTGATCGACGCCGACGACCGGCCGCGAATCACCGATTTTGGTCTGGCAAAGCGATCGGAAAGCGACAGCCATCTCACGCGAACAGGCGACGTGCTCGGCAGTCCCAGCTATATGCCTCCTGAACAGGCCGACTGGCGGCCGGCCGAAATTGGCCCGCAGAGTGACGTTTATTCGCTCGGCGCCATTCTCTACGAACTCCTCTCGGGCCGTCCGCCCTTTCGCGGAGCGACGACATGGGAGACCCTGGCCCAGGTCATCCAGGCGCCTCCGGCCGCCTTGCGGAAGATCAATCGCGATGCACCTCAGGATCTCGAAACCGTCTGCCAAAAGTGTCTCGAAAAGCGCCCCGAGCGGCGCTATGCCTCCGCGCGCAGCCTGGCTGAGGAACTGGGCCGCTTCCTCAATCGCGAGCCGATCCAGGCGCGACCGGTCAGCGCCGCGCGGCGCGCCTCTTTCTGGGCTCAGAGCCACCCCTGGGCCATCACGTCCGTCGCGACCGCAGCGGTGATCGGTCTGACCCTGCTCTCGTGCGGACTGTGGGCGGAGAACCGGTACCTCGTCTGGCGGCAGACGCATCCCGAATATGTTCGCGCGCCCGGTCGATGGACCGAGCGGCTGGTCGCGGCCTACGACCTGGCCGCGGTCATTTCAGTAGTCTCCATCCTTGCCTATGCCATCTACCAGAACAGGCAACGGCGCGGCTGGAGAGGAATTATGGGCCGGCAGGCTAGAGCGTTGCTGCTTCTGCCGCCGCGCGGCCCTCTCTTGCGTTATGGGTTCACCCTGCTCGGGGGTCTCAGCATCGTCTACAGTTTTGCCTATGCGGCAATCCTGATCGAGGCCTACATCTGGGAGGGAAGTGGTCGCACTGGCGATCTTTTCGAACTCTACGTGCTGTTGTGGGTCGGTGCCCGCCTCTTCATCTGGGCGAGCAGCGATCTGTTTACGATGTCTCAGTCCGCATCGGCGCTCAGCCTGCCGCCCGAGGAACTGGAGGCCGTCCGGCAAATGGTTCTTTCCGGCAACGTGGCGGGAGCCGTCAAGAGATGTCAGCGCGGTTCCCGCGGGGCCTCACTCTCGGCCGCGTGGGACGTCGTTGCAAAAATGGCCGTTGAGATCGAAGCCGAACATCCGGGACAGATTGCCGCCGGCGCCCGCACGCTCTATCGGCTCCGTCCCCAGCGTCTGTTGATCGGCTCACTGCTGGCCACTGCGCTGCTCGGACTGGCGCTCAACCTTCTGCCGGCCGCAATACGCGTCCCGTGGGGACTCCAATTCGCAGGAAGCCTGGCACTTGGGGCGGCCGCCATCGCGACGCGAAGAATATCACGTCGGTTTTGGATCCCTCTATTTCTCGGCATGGGACTCTTTATCGCGGTGATGGTCGGCTCGGCGTCGCATTTCCAATACCATCTCTCCCTGTCCGCGCTGCTTTGCGGCGGCGCATCCGGCTTGGCCGTGATGGCCAGGTCGATCGCGAAAAGACGGGACAATGTGTAGCTGCGCCAGCGGAGAGCAACCCCGTCGCCGAAATTCAAAAATCGTTCGAATTCTGAATTTGAGCAGTCCGATCAGAAGTGCGAAATTCGGGAAAACGTCAGTCCCGAAATCTCATACCGCGGAAATCAAGTCCCCGGAAACTCGTCGGATCGGAGGTTTTCAGGTTTGGGGGTTGCTCGCCGCCAAGCATTCGATCTGCCAGCCGAAGGTCCCCGGTCACGTCAAGCTCCTCGCGTTATTTCGAGGAGAAGCCAACGTCCGAAAGCCACCACCTGGGGCTTTACCGAGGCGTGGAAATGACTCTGATCCCGACCTGGACCAAAATCGCGCGGCCTAGACTGTGTTTCCACGTGCGTGGAAACAACTCGAAAGGTTCTTTATGAAGGCGACTGTCCGATTCCCGCACCTCGCTTGAATCGCGGGCCGAATCTATATATGCTTGCGCGGATATGAAACCGCTGCAGGCCCGCCCTGTCGACCGCATGTTCCGGGCATTTTCCGATCGGACCCGTCTACGCATCCTGCATCTCTTGCTTCCGGGCGAGTTGTGCGTTTGCCACATCGTCGACGTGCTCGATTGCTCGCAACCAAAGGTCTCCCGCCATCTGGCGTATTTGCGAAAATCCGGGTTGGTGCTCGCGCGGAAAGAGGGTTTGTGGAGCTATTACCGCCTCGCGCCGGCGCAGGGCGACTTTCATGAAAAGCTGCTGCAGTGCTTGGGCAGCTGCTTTGCCGAAGTGCCCGAGCTGACGCAGGACTCCCAACGGCTCAAGAAGAGCATCGCCCGCTGGTGTTGCGGATGAGGGGGTGTTGCGGATGAATTTTTTTGTCCCGATTGTATGCGTTTAGGCAGATATAGTTCGCCCAATTCAAAGTGAGGTTTCCGCATGTCCAATGACATTGAAAAAATCGTCCAATCCCGATACGGCGCTGTGGCCCAAAGCGGGCTCTCCAGCGAGCGCGACGACGTGCGCCAGGTGGCGGCCGCGTTCGGCTACACCGAGGAAGAATTGCGCTCGATTCCGGCCGATGCCAATATGGGGCTGTCGTGCGGAAACCCGATTGCCTCCGCCAGCCTGAGGCCCGGCGAGGTTGTGGTGGATTTGGGATCGGGCGGCGGTCTCGACGTGTTTCTGGCAGCGCAGAAGGTCGGCCCGACGGGTCGCGCCATCGGCATCGACATGACCGAGGAGATGATCGAACTCGCGCGACGCAACGCGATCAAAGCCGGTGACGGAAAACCGCCGGCCAACGTCGAATTTCATCTGGCCATGATTGACGATTTGCCTCTCCCGTCCGATTCGGTCGACTGCGTCATCAGCAATTGCGTGATCAACCTGGCCGCGGACAAGCATGCGGTCTTTCGGGAAATGGCGCGAGTGCTCAAGCCGGGCGGACGCCTGGCCATCAGCGATATTGCGCTTAAAAAAGCGATCCCACCGGAGGTCGGTCAGGACATCTTGGCCTACGTCGGCTGCGTGGCGGGCGCGATTCCGATTGAGGAATACAAGCAGGGATTGATTAGTTCCGGATTAACTGCTGTCGAGATTGTTGACACGGGCGCCGATCTCAACGTCTATTCCAAGATCGCGGGGCAGTCCGCCTGTTGCACGCCGAGCGCTCACGATCAAGGGGGGTGCTGCGGGTCGGCAGTCTCCAGCGATTTACCGGTCCTCTCACAGTCCACGCCCGATTTCCACAACCGCCTGACAGAGCTGCTGCGCAAGTACGACGTCAACGACTTCGCGGCCAGCGTCAAAGTTTTCGCCGTCAAGCCGCGCTAAACCTCGACTTCGACTGCACCGGGTGAAAAGGCACTGAGGGGACCTGGCCGTTCCTCGATGGGGCTGACCCTAAACTTCGGTGCACGCATGAACGCACAAACCGTGTTGCGGCCGCTGACCCGACACCTCCGCCGCGAAGACTACGCAAGCGCGGTGTTGCTCGCAAACAACGAGCTGTTGGAAGGTCGTTTGGATCGCGCGTCGCTCATTGCCGATGCGCTCGATCAGTGGGAGTCTGCTCCAACACGCTCAAAGCGCATGGGGGAGCATGCGTTCTGCTTTCGCAGCGTGTACCGTTCGATGCTTTTTGAAGGCTTCCTGCGGCGGGCGATCGGCGCGCTGATTGACGAGGGCCCGATATCGCTTACCGCGATTGAGAGACCGGCTCCGGGGCAAAATCGCGTCATCGCGCTGCAGCTTCGCCTTTGCGGAATGACGGCGCAGGAACTCGATGATTGGCTCGAGCGCCAGTGGGATCGCACACGGCAGGTGACGCAACAATGGGCTGCTCCAAAGCACAACAGAGGCGCCTGTCCGATGACGGCACGAAATTGACGAGCGAGTTGGAGTGAGTCGACTACAAGAGTGAGTCGAATACGAACGGAACAAGGAATCACTTATGTCTCGCCCCGGAGTCGTTGCTCTTGGAATCCTCGCGGTGGTTGTGAACGGAGGAGCCGCACCCGTGCACCCCGAACGGCTGAACGAGAAATTGCGGCACTACGTCGCGACTCGCGTGGGTGAGTTTGACAGCATTCCTCAAGAGCGTCGCGACCAGCTGCGAAAACTGGCCTCTTACATTCGCGACAAAATGAAAGCCGATCGGCCGGCGCGGCTGGTCTTCATTTGCACGCACAATTCCCGCCGCAGCCAGATGTGCCAGCTCTGGGCGGCGACCGCGGCGGCGTACTTTGGCGTTCCGCACGTCGAGAACTTCTCAGGGGGAACCGAAGTCACCGCCTTCAATTCACGAGCGGTGGCGGCTCTGCGGCGCGCGGGCTTCGCGATCGACGATCCGGTGCCGGCGCCGAATCCCCACTATCGGGTCCGATTTCACAACGCGGGCCCCGAATTGGAATGCTTCTCCAAGGTCTATCGGGACGCATCGAATCCCGGGAGCGACTTCTGCGCCGTCATAACGTGTTCCCAAGCCGACAAGCAGTGCCCGATCGTCGCAGGGGCTTCCGCGCGGATTGCCCTTCCCTTCGACGATCCCAAAGCCTTCGACGGCACGCCGCAAGAGACGAACAAATACGACGAGCGCTGCCGGCAAATCGCCCGGGAATTGCTCTTCGTGTTCTCCGAGGTGGGGGCCTAGAGAGCGGCGAGCAACCATGTGGCCCGGCTCGGCGGAAGTGTGGGACTGCCTCGCCGCGGCGTCGAACGGTTACCGCGGCACGATCCAGATATTGCGGAACCGGACCGGGTTGCCGTGGTCTTGCAGGAAGATCGGGCCGGGGTGTTCGTCGGCGCGGTGGCCGCCGGGGGTCGCGCCCTTCAGCTCGAGGTTGTATTGGATGGGCATGCCGTTGTGCCGCACGGTGACGACGGCGTTTTCTTTCTTGGTCTTGCCGTCGGGCGTGAAGCGGGCCGCCCGGAAGTCGATGTCGTAGGTCTGCCACGAGAGGGGCGGAAAGCACATGTTGACCAGCGGCTTGGCCGCGTGGTAGATGCCGCCGCACTCGTTGTCGGCACCCTCGAGGCCGAATGAATCGAGGACTTGCACTTCGTACTGATCGGCCAGGTAGACGCCGCTGTTGCCGCGCCCCTGACCGCGGGCGGTGGGCATGAACGGCGTGCGGAATTCGATGTGCAGCAAAAAGTCCTCGAACGTTTGCTTCGTGGTCGCGGGGACGCCCAGCAGGTCGCCTTCTACGAGCTTGCCGACGCTCCAGGCGTCCGTGTTCTTGCCGTCAAACAGCACGGTGGCTCCCGGGGGCGGCACGGCGCCTGCCGTCGGCGAGGTGCGCTCGACTTTTTTCAATTCGAACTTCACGCCGTCCTCGGCCGTGCCGGCAAACAGGCCGTCCTTGATGGTGCCGTCGAAGTTCTTGCCCTTGAGATGGGCCGTGCCGTCGGTCGTGTCGCCGTGCAGGTGGACTTTCGTCTTGTTGTCCCAGCCGGCTCCCGGCAGTCCGTTGGTGTAAATCACCGCGTCAAAGCGGCCGCCGCCGAGCGCAATTACCTGCGCGCCGATCTTGGCCTTGGTGCCGATCGTGCCGACGTACTCGCCCTGAACAGCGAAATCGGGGCCGGCCTCTTTGGCATCGAGGATCGTCCGGTTGTGCTGGGCAGAGGTGGCGTGCGGAAGGAGCAGGAGGGTCGCGAGCGAGACGACCCAGCGCGTCGAGCGTGGCAGCAGCATCATGGCGGGCTTTCTGGAACGGGCTTTTTGGAACTGGAACGGACTTTTGGAAACTGTGCATCGCGGCAGGAAGGACTGGCTGGCGTCCAGGTTAGCCGCTCGCCTCGCACTCGGCCACTGCCCGCGACAGCGACCGCTGCCCGATCCGTGACCCGTGGCCGACCAGGGAACACTGCACCAACCAACACCAAGACCGGGGCGCGGCACGGCATTACAATTGCCAGTCTTCGCCAGCGAGAAATCGTCGTCCGTCCACCAGAGAAAACTGCCCTGAGATAATCCGCCCCGACAGAAGAAGGAACCGAGATGACCTCCCGTGCCGAAACCGAATATCGCTACGAGAAACTGACCTGGCTGGAGATCAACGACGCCGTCGAGCTGGGCAAAGTCTGCATCGTGCCGTGCGGGGCTGTCGAACAGCATGGGCCGCACCTGCCGCTCGACGTCGATCTGATCTGCCCGGTCGGTGTTGCGAATGGCGCGGGCCGCGCGATCCCGTCCAAAATTCTGGTGCTGCCCGTCCTGGCCTACGGCTACACGGGCCACGTGATGGATTTTCCCGGCACGATCAACACGCACTATGAGACCTACATCAAGCAGGTGCTCGACGTGACGAAGTCACTCGCCTACCACGGCTTCAAGCGGATCATCCTGTTGAACGGCCACGGCTCGAACATGCCCAACCTCGACCTGGCGGCCCGGCGGACGAACCTCGAGACCGATGCCGACTGCGTGGTCTGCGCCTGGTGGAACCTCTTGACCGTCGACAAGGAGTTTCTGCCGAGCTGGCGCGAGAGCAAATTCCCCGGCGGCTGCGCGCACGCCTGCGAGCTGGAGACGTCGATGTACCTCTACCTCGACGAGGAAAACGTTCGCAAAGACAAGATCAAGAGCGGCACCATCTCGATCAACCACGAAGAGAGCCCGTTCAACTACGTCGATCTCTTCGGCTCGGGCCCGGCGACCGTCGTCTCGTGGACCAGCAGCTATTCGCAGACGGGTGTCTTGGGCGACGCCGAAAAGGCAACGAAGGAAAAAGGCGAGCGGGCCTACAACGAGGCGGTGAAACAGCTCGTCCGCTTCGTCGAGTATTTTTTGCAGCGCCCGCGAGACCAACGGCACCGCGAGCAGCGCATGCGTCCGACAATGCCGATCCCGTGGGGACAGATGGACGAGGTTTAGTTCAGCGCGATCGGCGAGTACCTCAATCGGGGTATCGCGATGATTACGGCGCGCGGCCGTAGGCCTCTTTCTCGAACGGGTTTTCGCGGTACGGGTCGCGGCCTTTGAGCCAGAGGTAGATGCTGGCCAAGCCGTAGGCCGGCAGGAAGAGCGGACCCCAGCGTTCGTATTGCTCGACGTGGACCCGCTCGTGCTCGCGAGTGCTTTCCAGGAACTCTGCGGTCTGGC
>Ga0210396_10001346_pt1 | contig 27088 bp, 26 predicted proteins | sample IncBWH17OmetaG_FD_155466 | JGI IMG/M metagenome (GOLD analysis project Ga0210396, IMG submission 155466) | Forest soil microbial communities from Barre Woods Harvard Forest LTER site, Petersham, Massachusetts, United States - Inc-BW-H-17-O ... | reverse complement strand
GAGCGTGTTGGGAATTACCGATGTGAATTACATCCAGGGCCAGCACGCACTGGCGGTAGTTGATTCAACGCTGGGATAAGCCGGAAACGACCCAGTGCAGGCCATGAAATAAATCCTGACGAAATTCAGAGAGGAAACGATCATGAAGAGCAGAAGTGTATGCATTGTAGGTTTAGCGACCGCGGTGATCGTCGCGCTGGGGCTGCTGTTGACAGCGTCAACGAACGTCGTCGCGGCGAATGCTCCCCAGCCAACTATCACCGAAGTGAAAATCGACAATTTCAGCTTTACACCAGCGACGCTCACGGTGGCTGTAGGAACAATGGTCACGTGGACCAACCGCGACGATATTCCGCATACGGTTGTCAGCGCGGACGATCCAAAGGAGTTCAAGTCCAAGGTCATGGACACGGATGAAAAGTTCTCCTACACATTCACTAAGGCGGGAACCTTTACATACTTCTGTTCGGTTCATCCGAAGATGACCGGCACTGTGGTTGTGAAGTGAGCGCGCAATGAGCGTGAACCCCTTCGACATCAAGACGGCGATTCTCGCCAAGCACGCGCAGCATGTGGTACTGATCCATTTTCCGATCGCGCTGTTCATTGCCGGTGTGGCGTTCGACCTATTCGCGCAACGGACGAAGCGGTTGGCGGACGCCGCCTACTACAACTTGTTGCTCGCCGCGATCTCGACCGTGCCGGTGGTTGCGACGGGAATCCTGGCTTGGCAGTTCGCCCTCGAGGGTCAGAGGGTCAAGGGCATCCTATTGGAGCACATGGTCCTCGCGTGCGCCTCGACTGTGGTGATCTGGCTCGCCTGGTGGATTCACTTTCGCGGGCGACGCAACGGAACCGTGCTGCCTGCTTTCCGCATTCCGCTTGAATTGTTGGGCGTCGCCGTCATAGCGCTGACAGGGCATCTCGGCGGGTTTCTGAGTGGCGTGAACAGCCCAGGTTAGACGCGTCAAATACCGCCGCGGAGTGCCACCTTCTTGTTACACCCACCTGGAATTCTTTGCCTCCCGAACGCGAGATCCGAAAGATTGTGAAATTCGCAGCTCGCTCGAATCTTCAGACGAGCCCGCGTCGCTCTTGAATCCCGACGAGGAATAAAAATCCCACGACGGTGGTCTCTATAACGGAAGCGCTGCGACGCTGGTTACGACGTCGTGGGGCTTTCGAATTGAAAATCACGGCGCGGCGACAGCTGATGTAAAGACCGGTGAAAAATCACTCGTCGTGCATTGTTGTCCCACCAACAAAGAGGATGAACAAATGAAAATGATGCTTGGAGTAATGCTTCTGGCGTGCGTGCCGGCGGCCGTCGCAGAGATTCACTATTCTTATCCAACCGAGAAACTTGCCGAGTTTGTGGTTGAAAAATTGGACGTCGCTTCGATTCCGCCCGCGATTCGTCCGAAGCTCGCACACGGAAAAACGACCTTTGTCGATTATGGATATATAACGCAGAAGCTCGACGAGAAGGGAGCGCTCCTCAAGGCGCCGCAAGGCAGTTCCCAGATTGCGATCAGCATCTTGGAAGAGAATCAATCTGGAATTTACGTCTGTTTGAATGGCCAGGCAAAAAACCAAAGCGGCAGCCGTGTCCAACGAGTGCTGCTGCTGAAAGCGAAAAATGCGGACGGCGTTCTAAAGGGCCGGGAAGCCTCGAAGGAGTTCGATGCCTGTCCAGTGATTGGCAGCGGCACAGACTCGTACAGCGGAGACTAGTCTGCCGTACGACGCAGTGGCTGGCCGCCGGAACTGCAAATTCGTCAGGCGGCCGTCATTTCAGCATCACCGCGCCGTGTGCGCCGTCCGTCGAGGCAATTGCTGACAGGATAGCGCGCCCTAGCGGCCGAGCCCCGACATCGGTCGAATCTGAACTCCTGCTGCTTTGAGTCGCTCACTCACCATCCGAGCGATCGCCGCGGCCCCCGGGGTATCCGAGTGAATGCAAAGCGTGTCGGCCGACACAGGCATCTTTGAACCGTCTGGCAGGCTCACCCTTTGGTGCACCACAATCTCAAGTGCTTGCCTAGCGGCCTGCTCCGGGTCTTCGAGAAGCGCCCCGGGAAACTTTCGCTGGCGGAGCGTGCCGTCCTGGTCGTACGCACGATCGGCAAACGCTTCCCCGACGCAGCGCAGCCCCAGACCGCGCCAAGTGGCCAGGCACGGCGATCCCGCTTGTCCTACCATAAGTAATTCTGAATCTACCGCCATCGCTGCGCGACCGATCGCCAGCGCGACCTCGCGATCGCGATTGGCCGCATGGTACAACGCGCCGTGCGGCTTCACGTGTCTCAGTCGAACGCCTAGCTCATCTGCTATGCGCGCCAGCGCGGTGATTTGCCCGCGAAGCGATGTCTCGAGTTCGCCTGCTTCGATCGCAAGTTCCACGCGCCCGAAGTTTGTGCGATCTGGGTAACTGGGATGCGCACCTCCAGCAACTCTCAGTTCCTTGGCAAACTCGAGCGTCCGCTTCATCGTTTGCACATTGCCGGCGTGGCCACCGCAGGCGATACTCGCCGACGTAATGTGACGCATTAGCTCGAAATCCGCCCCGCTCGCAAGCGATCCAGTGGATTCGCCAACGTCCGCATTGAGATCGATCGCGTCTTTGTTCACGAATTGGTCTATCGCGCTCATCCGAGTCCGCTAGTGCTGAAAAATGTGTTTCAGCCATTGCTCCTGTTCCCGCAGCAAACGGACCGCCTCCGGAATCGTTACTTCCGCAAATCTCACGAGTTCGTGCGGTCGCAGTTGGCCCACGTGATGCATATCCGCCGAGATCACATTCGCGATTTTCGGATAGCCGCCGGTGGTCTGTTGATCGACAAAGAGAATGATGGGCTGCCCATTGTGCGGCACCTGAATCGCGCCGAGTGAAACGCCTTCTGTGAGCAGTTGCGATCGAACTCGCGACGGAATCGGCTCGCCCTGCAACCGTAAACCGGAGCGGTTCGATTCCTCGCTGACCGTGTAGGGAGAAGACAGAAGCGCGTCAAACGCTTCCGGGCCGAACCAATCGTGCTGAGCACCACGCGTCACGCGAACGAGTCCGCGAGGATATAACTCTTGGGCGGCTTCCGGCATCAATGTTCGGACGCGCAAATTTGATCCCTTCCGCACGCTGAGCAAATCGCCCTTGCGCAACCCGCGCCCTTCGACTCCGCCGAAATGTCCAGCCAAACTCGTGGACGCACTGCCCATAATCGGGTAGACATCCAATCCTCCTTGAAACGCCAGGTACAACCGCGCTCCCGTCTTCAATCCGCCGCATGTCAGAACTTTTCTCGCAAGCACTCGCACCGCCTGCCACATCGGCGCTGTCTCGCCTCCGATACGGCAATCACACTCACCGCCGGTGAGCGCAACAATGCTCTCTTCGTCGAACTCGAGCGTGGCACCCGCAAGCGTCATCTCTAATGTGGCGGCGTTCTCTGGGTTTCCGACCAGCAAGTTTGCGACGCGCATCGCCAATGGGTCCGCCGCGCCACCGGGCGAGATTCCAAGATGCGAGTATCCATAGCGACCAAGGTCCTGGACGGTGGTAAGCGGGCCCGGTTGTATTACATGTATCGCCATCGCGCGGGTCTAGGGCTGCACCGTCGCGTCGAATGTGGCGCGATCGATTGCAGAAAACTTCACCAGATCCCCAGTTCCAAGAAGAGCCGGCCGCGTCGTGTTGGGATTGAAGACCCGCAAGGGCGTACGTCCGATCAGTTGCCACCCGCCCGGCGAGTCCACCGGATAAACGCCGGCTTGGCTGCCCGCAATTGCTACCGTACCCGCAGGTACATGCTTTCGCGGCCTCGCAAGCCGTGGCGCATGCAACGCCTCCGGCAGGCCGCAGAGGTATGCAAAGCCAGGCGTGAACCCGAGGAAGTGCACACGGTAAGTGGCCGAAGAATGCAGCTGAATCACTTCCCGCTCCGGAATTTTTGCGTGATTTGCGACGTTTTCCAAGTCGGGCCCGAATTCGAGGTCATAGCAAACAGGAATGGTCACAATATTCACCGGTCGTTCGCATTGCGCCAGCCCCTCGGCTTCCAGGTTCTCCACAAGCGTCGTGGCCTCTTCATGGCTCATGCGTAGTGGATCAAAATCGATCAGGACCGACGCATACGCCGGATGCAGATTGCGCATGCGCGGGTCGTTGAGCCGCTGCAGCGCAAGAAAGAGCGACATCACTCGCTCGTGATTGTCGAGCGACACCGCGTCCCCGAGAACCACAAGAAGCGAGGAATCACTCGCCGGAACGATGTTCATTTGCTGACCACTCACATCTAACGGAGATACAATCTCGAACCATTGAACCCACGCAGACCGAAGATGACTATAGGCGATAGCGCCGTCGCGCGAAAGCCGGAGCCGCGGGCTGTAGAGCCAAATGGAACTTGGCTCGCCGAACTCACCGCTGTGGAGCGTAGCACCCTCATTGCAACATTCAGCGGCTGGGCGCTCGACGGCATGGACGTGATGGCGTACAGCTTTGTGGTTCCCACGCTAATCGTGACTTGGCACCTTAGCGAAGGTCGAGCCGGGCTGCTCGCTACCTCTGGGCTCCTTATCTCCGCCGCTGGCGGCTGGCTTGCCGGGCTCCTTGCGGATCGTTACGGCCGAGTCCGCATTCTCCAACTCACGATTGCGTGCTTCGCACTTTTCTCTCTCTTGAGCGGAGTAACGAACTCCTTCTGGCAGCTTCTCGTTACGCGAGGCTTGCAAGGCTTGGGTTTCGGCGGCGAATGGGCAGTTGGCTCGGTTCTGATGGGCGAGACAATTCGCGCCCAGCACCGCGGCAAGGCCGTGGGTACGGTACAGGCAGGCTGGGCGGTCGGCTGGGGACTCGCGGCTCTCAGCTATGCACTGCTGTTCTCGTGGCTGCCTCCGGCCATCGCTTGGCGAGCGATGTTCTGGATCGGAATTCTGCCCGCGCTACTCGTTGTGTACATTCGCCGAAATGTTCGAGAGCCAGAGATATACAGCAAGACTCGACAAACCGTGATGGCGGACCACACAGACCGATTTCTCGAAATTTTCCGCCCCAATGTCCTTCGAATCACGGCCTTGACCTCCTTGGTGGCGGTCGGAGCACAGGGCGGTTATTACGCCATCACCACGTGGCTGCCAACCTTTCTCAACAGTCACCTCCACGTTTCTGCTGTGAATACCGGCGGATATCTCGGTGTTGTAATAGCGGGCTCGTTGGTCGGCTACCTGGTCAGCGCCTACCTTGCTGACCGTATCGGTCGCAAGCCGACGCTCATTCTGTTTGCTGCGGCCTCGTTCGCCACCGTCGCGGCGTACACCTACTTGCCGATTGGCAATCACGCGATGCTCGCGTTGGGATTCCCCCTCGGATTCTTCTCCTCGGGCGTATTCAGCCCGATCGGTGCATTCTTCACGGAACTTTTCCCCACCAGCCTCCGCGGCTCGGGCCAGGGTTTCTCCTACAGTTTTGGGCGGGCCCTTGGCGCTGTCTTTCCCGCGCTGGTCGGTTACCTCAGCGCGACGATGTCTTTGGGCCACGCGATCGCCGTGTTCGCTGTCTCCGCCTACGCTCTGATGATCCTCGCTGTCGTGTTGCTGCCCGAAACCCGAGGGATCGAACTCCGCGCTATCGATTGACTGTGCAGCCTGAGGCCATCGCACAAAATACCCGTCAGCACAACGACTGGATTGGAAAAAAAGGCGTATCGTCGAGAAAACCAGAGAAATGTGCAGGCCAGTTAGAAACCAGGCCGATCATGACACAGTAGCTGACAACCGACCAGTCCGGCAACCAGACCTGCCTTGCCGTCCCTTCGCCCGCGATTACAGGTAATATTTCCGGCGCGGGCAGCGTCGCCCAAGGGCGAATGAGGCAACTACGAGAACGACCTCGGCAGTTGCCCATGTCGCTTGATCCACTTGAAACAGAAGGCCGCAACACCCCGCTCGTCCAGCGGACTTCTTTAAAGAGGGAAACCGATACGGCGTACGAGGTCTTTAAAACGCGGGTCCGAGCGGAGAGGATCAAAGCCCGGCCGCAGCAGGACACCTGGGTTGAAGCGCTCTTCATATCCTTTTTCTAACCAATTCATCGCTTGATCGTTATCCCCCAGAGCTGCATAGATCACCGCAATCTCGGAAGCATCGGAATAACTGCGGTTTGAGCGGTTCCTCAGATCACTAAGTAGTTTTACCGCTTCGCCAGTGCTGCCTGATGCGGCGTAGGCGCGAGCTAAATTAGCTATGCACGTCGGGCTACCCCCCGAAAGCTTGACCGCTTTTTGCAGTTCTGCGATCGCATCGTCGTACATATGTTTTTGGAGGTATGCCTGGGCGAGTTGGTTATGTGCGAGAGCAAAATTAGGATCCATTTCGATGGTCTTGCGGCTCTGAGTTATCGATTCGTCATAGGAATGCGCAATGACAAGGAGTTCTGCCAAATCAGAGTTAATGATGAGAGATAGCGGATCTAGATTTTTTGCTTTCCTCATTTCCTCGATAGCTTCGTCATACCGACCCAATAAACTCAAATGCCAGGCGTACCAATGGTGTGCGGTTGCATATCCGGGGTTCAGCTCAATAGCTCGCTGGAATTCCTTTCCGGCAGATTCCAAATCCCAGTCGAAGGCATCCAAGCAGAATGCAAGCGAGTTGTGGGCTTCGCTGAGCGTGCTATCCAATTCGAGAGCTCTGGTCGCCGCGGCTTTCGCTTTGGGGAACGCCTCCTTCGGGGACATTACTCCATACTGCCAATCTCCCAACAAGGCGTAGGTGTCGGCTAACCCTGTATAGGCTTGGGCGTAGTTTGGATCCTGCCTGATTGCCTGGTTGAAATAATCGACAGCGGTTTTCAAACCATCCGCAGTTCTTTTGTTCCAAAAATACCGTCCTTTCAGATAGGCCTCATAGGCTCCGGGATTTACGACCTTCGCGCTTTTGAGCACAGCCTGTTCTTGTGGACTTAGGCTGATCCGAATCTGCTCAGCGATGGAGCGGGCGACCTGGTTCTGCAGCGTCAGGGTATCGCGCAAGTCACCTTCATAGCTGCCGGCCCACAAGTGCTTGTCTGCAGTGGCCTCGATCAACTGCGCTGTGATTCGAACTCGGTTGCCGGAACGCAGGACACTGCCTTCAACGACCGCGTCAACGTTTAGCTCCCGCGCGATCTGCGGCAAGGACTTGCGCGCGTTTTTGTACGGCATCACTGACGTACGGGAGATCACACGCAATGCGCTGATCTGCCCCAAATCGGTGATCAACTCGTCGGTCATACCGTCGGCGAAGTAATCCTGGGAGGCGTCCGCGGAGAGGCTTTCCAGGGGGAGCACCGCCAAGGACCGAATCTTAGATGATGGGAGGTTCCGGGAATAAAACTTCCATGTGATGAAACAGGCCAACAGAATGAGCAGCACCAGCAAAGATATTTTCCATGCAACTGACGGCAGGCGACGTTCGGGCATGGCCGGCTTCAAAGCGGAGCCCCTGCGGCCCTGAGTTTCCGTCGTGGGATGGGGCGAAAGTGCGACTTCGAGGCTGCGAACCGGGCCTGCATCGGCCGCTTTGACCTCCGCTAGAAAGCGGTAGCCGCGCCGAGCAACGGTTTCCACGAACCGGGGGCTGTCAGCAGAGTCGCCCAGGGCGTCGCGGATTTTGCTGATAGCTTTATTGAGCCCGTGGTCGAAATCCACGAAAGTGTTTGCGGGCCAGAGTTTTTTCTGAAGTTCTTCGCGTGTTACGACCTCGCCAGGCTGCTCCAGTAGCATCGCCAGGACCTGGAAAGGCTGTTCCTGGAGCCGAACTAACAGGCCGTGCTTGCGCAATTCGCCGGCGCGCAGATCCAGTTCAAAAACTCCGAAACGAAGCTGCTCGCGAAGCTGTTGCTTTTCTTGCACGGCGCGGTAAGGGCCAATCAAAAGCAGTGTACCACCGGGAAGAGCCTGCTGGAACGCGGAGGACAGTTTTGTGTAAGGGCTGCATTGAGTGGTGGTTAGCCGGGGACCTCTATTCCAGCGCGAAAGAACTGTCCGTCCATTGCGTCGATCACCAATGCGCCCATAGTGAGGCCTCAAGCGCAAAGGTCGAACGACGAATCGCTCGCAAGGAGGGGTTTCAATGCTGGAGCACAGTCATCCGCAGAATTTTGAGCACGCTGTGTTACCGCATCTTGATGCCGCCTACAACCTCGCGCGTTGGCTGACGCGAGATGAACAGGACGCACAGGATTCTGTCCAGGAAGCTCTCCTGCGCGCCTTCCGATTCTTTCCCAGTTTCCGCGGTGGCAACGCCCGGGCATGGCTCCTGAAAATTGTCCGCAATACTTGCTACACGTGGTTGCGCGCAAACCGGCCACTGCAGGACGCGACCGAATTCGATGAAAACCTTTGCCCTCCTGATTATCACGCTCCCAATCCGGAAGAACTCGCGCTCCAGAACGACAGCAGCAGCCTAGTGCGCAAGGCATTGGAAAATCTCCCGACCAGTCTTCGTGAAGTCCTCATTCTGCGCGAAATCGAGGGGATGTCTTATCGAGATATCGCAGATATCTCCGGTATGCCTGTGGGAACCGTGATGTCGAGCTTATCGCGTGCGCGCGAGCGCCTTCGTCGGTCCCTCATAAGTGTCATGAATAGAGACCGAATGCCGGATTCGCGGCGAACAGCAGTTGTGAGCGCATGACCGAAAATTCCTGGGAATAAAAGCGGTGGGCGTTCGGTCTGAATGGTACAGCAACGGCAGGCGCAATCGCTATCGCTTGGGTTCGGATCAGGCGAGAGCGCCTGAGCGCGATCAGATTCGATTTCAAGACCAGGACAAAGGAGAAAGGCACATGGAAGAATCTAGAGCTGTCGTTAAGATTGGTTCGAATCGACGTAAGTTTCTGCGGAACGGAATGCTTGCAGCGGGCGCAGCTACTATGGGTGCTAGCCTGTTGACCGGCGGGTTATCCGCCTTCGGCAGAGAGCGAGATGATGACTCCCCGGTCACCAAGGGAGACATCGCGATTCTGAGGTTCCTGAACGCCTTAGAGCAAATCGAGGCCGACCTTTGGATTCAGTACTCGGAACTCGGAGGCGTCCAGGACAATGAAGTCTCAGGCGTCAACGGAGGGAATCCGCTCTATGTTGGCGCTCTTCAAATTCTTGATGGCGACATGGCCCAGTACATTCACGACAATGCCGATGACGAGATCAGTCACGCTGCCTTCCTGAAAGCGTACCTGGAGTCGAAGGGTGCAGAAGCGGTTGACCTCAGCCCGTTTGCTACTTTGCCGAGCAGTAAAGCGGCAGGAGCAAACCAGAAGCTCAAGCGGCTCACCAACCTCACGCAGCTCACTGTGGATACCAGTTTTTGGTCTCGGTACCGCAGCGTTACGAACCCCGATTTCGACCTGGGTGCGCCGTTCGTTCAAGCAGTCCCGAGTCTGAACGTAGGTCAGCATACAGCGATTCCCAGAAGCGATGCCGACACGGCCGGCAGCGCCTTGAGCAATAACAATCCGGCCACCATCACCCCTCACCTCCAGGCAATCGCCTTCACCGCGGGATTCCATTTCGCGTTTATCGAAGAAGGCGGCACCAGCCTCTATCCAGCGCTGGCTCAGAAGGTGACCAATCTGGAGGTTTTGCGAGTCTTACTCAGTATCGGTCCAAGTGAGACCATGCACTTTCAGACCTGGCAAGATAAGGCTGGCAATGCTCTCCCGCTGACTGACGTGGACAACGGACCGGGAGGAACGGGAGCATCGGTGACGTTCACAACCCTGGCTATCGCTCAAGGGGAAACGAATCCGGAATCCCTCAACGGGGACACCTTGCAGGCCAACCTGATCATGCCCGAGCCAACCCATTTTCTTACGAATGACAACCGAAAGTTTCCGCCCGTTGCGATCATTCGCCCGACCTCTACAGAACTAGGGGGAGCAGTGGCTTCTTTCAACAGCTTCGCGACTGACGGCCTTTTCATCGGCCAATCGAAGGAGTTCTTTAGAGTCATGAGCCGTCTGGCAGAAGAGGCAGATGAGGCCCGACGCGACCGGTAAGTAACAGAAGAAGCAGCTGCACCTGCAGGGAGCGGCTTCGCTGCCTTTCGGCAAACGAAGCTCTGGGTGCGTTTGCCGCGCGTTTGATCCCGCGCCACCGCTGTCTAGACACTGGCCCGCCACCGCGGGCTCTTACAAGCAGTGATTGACGCGGGATCATCTGCCGGCTCTCCACCTTTGCCCTTCCTTCGAACTCTCAAACTCTCGCACGAGCGACAAAAGGCCGGGCGTTTAGAAGACACTAGAGCTATCGTCTTCGACACCTTGTTCAATATTGAAACGCTCTCTGTTTCAAAATAAATCGGGCCGAGCGGCTCGCGTGCGATTTCGCAACGTTCGTGCATCCATGCTCACGCCTGAGTTTCCAGACCCAGAATCGGAAAGTCTGCTGCTCCGCGGACGATCCGTACGAAAACCAGCGATTGCCTGTGGAATAAAAGCCCTTCTGCTCGGGTCATCCAATCGTAGAAGGCTCTGCTGTCCTCGACGAGTCGATTGTGGGTCGATCGGAACTTATGAGCCGCCCTGAACAAGGAGCAATAGACTCCTATGCCGCCATACAAAGCAAAGTTGAAGGCCCAAAAGACTCTCTGTGCCGGTACGACTGCTTTCTATTTTGAGAAACCCGAGGAGTTCGAATTCGAGGCGGGACAGTTTTTCAACTTTACTTTGCTGAGCCCGGGCGAAACGGATCTGGAAGGCAACACTCGTGCCCTCTCCATTGCCAGCGCCCCGCATGAACGAAATCTGATGGTGGCCATGCGCCTGCGCACCACAGCGTTCAAACGCACTCTCAATTCGTTGCCCCTAGGTAGCGAGCTTCTTCTCCAGGGCCCCTTCGGTTGGATGACACTGCCGCGGAACAGCACACGTCCTGCGGTTCTCTTAGCCGGCGGGATCGGCATCACCCCGTTCCGCAGCCTCATCTGGAACGCAGCCGAATCGCTGTCCCCGCGCAGGATTCTCCTGTTCTACTCCGTTCGAGTCCCTGAGGAAGCAGCGTTCCTCGAAGAGCTGCAAGAAATGGAGCAGTTCAACAGGCGCTACAAACTCATCTGCACGGTGACACAACCCGAAAGAACGAGAACGCTCTGGCGGGGAGAAACGGGGCGAATCTCCATCCAGCTGCTGTCCAAGTGGATTCCGGATCTGAGCGTTCCGATCTACTACATTGCTGGCCCTCCCGCGATGGTTAATGGAGTGCGTCAGATCCTGATCGGTGCAGGAGTTGCCGACGAAGACATCCGCGCTGAGGAATTCTACGGATACGAATAGGTTTCCAGGTTCGGTGTGGCAGCGGGCTAGATCCAGCGAATCTCATCAAGCCTGGAAGAGGACCGTCCTCAGTAGACCTAAGGTGGCGCCTCTAGAATCTCCGCCCTGGTAGCAGACATGATCAACGCCGGGAATAATCCGAGGAACCGGGTGGTCCTAATAGATGAACGCATTTGAAGATGAATGGAGAGAAAAATGAAAGTCGCTGCCAAGTTAATCGCAGAAAAACACGCGGCCGCGGTGGCGGTGCTTCTCGCGTGCGTCGCGGCCGTGTCGCCCGGCGCCAGTGCGAAACATCGAGTCGCCAAGCCCGCCCTGCAACCGGCGTCTGTTATCGGGCACTTGGCCCTGCCCGGGGCCTCGGTGAGTGAATTGGTCCTGCAGCAACACGGCAGCAAGCAATACTTGTACGTCGAGCAGGCTTCCAAGGAGGGTTTTGCGATCGTGGACGTCACAAATCCGGAACAGCCAAACGTCATCAGGAGCGAAGCTTGGCCGAACCAGGCATCCGCCGGGAAGTTGCAAATGGTCGCGGGGCGGCTGGCTCTCGCTGAAGCGCCAGACACTGCGACGGCGGAAACTGTTTCTTCCACCGCGACTTTAAGGGTGCTCGATCTGAGTGATCCGGCGAATCCGCTGACAATCCTAACTTTCTCTCGCGTAACGAGCACTCTCGCGGACGACGAACGCAACTTGGTTTACATCACAAACAGCGACGGACTGTGGATCTTGAAGCATCAGTCAGAGCAAGGGATGTCTTCGGCGATCCGCGGATGTTCCTCAGAAGATGCTTCCAACGACCTGGCAAGCTGTCCGTAATTCATGATCGCGGACAGCGTCAGACAGAAATCGAACAACGCACACAAAGGGTCTCGGCCTCACCGAAGGAAGCCGAGGCCCTTTGCGCTTTTGGGTTTTGACGTGTGCGGTAGACGCGAGGCGCACAGGGAAGAACTTCCGTGAAAGGGTTCCTCGGCACCTGGGCCAGTTTTGGTGCAGACCTGAACCTCCTCGTCCAAATCGCAATGGGCATCGCGCTGCTCGCAGGCGTCTTCTTAGCGCGAGCCAAACGTTACGTGGCGCATGGCGTTTGCCAAGCCCTGGTGCTGATTCTCAACTTACCGATGATTGCTTTAGTGATGTGGCCGTCGTTTGACGTGCGAGTGTTGCCGCGACTCTCCAGGCATCTCGGGACACGACACTACTCCGTCGCGATCGCCCACGGTGCTCTCGGGATTCTAGCCGAGGCTTTTGGGTTGTACATCTTGCTAGTCGCCGGGACCAACATTCTCCCTCGTTCTTGGCGATTTCAGCGCTGGAAGCTATGGATGCGCATCGAGCTGGCGCTTTGGTGGGTGGTCTTGCTCCTAGGGATCGGAACCTACTACGCCTGGTACTTAGCGCCCCGGTCGCACTGAAGACATCTGTTCATGATCCTAACCTTGTCTAGCCTTAAGCAATTCGCTACGCATCGCGCTGCGCAGAAGGAAATCAAGACACGTTCGGATTATTGGGAATAAAACGAAGCGGCAAGCGGTCTATGGCTCGAGGAGACCAGCGCCAACAGACCCCCTTCAGATCCGCTTGGGCTGCGACGCGTGTCTCCGAGGTTCCTTCATGGTTTGAGCGGTCTCTCGGTCGGGCCGAACAGCCGGTGCGGTTTTTCTTTAGGAAGGTCGACCAGCGGCTTTTGATATTGGATCGACTGCAGACTCTGACTCTTCGCGACAACAAGAAAGGTTCCATGACGAGCGATGTTTTAGTTTTAGGCGGCGGAGCAACCGGCCAGCTTGCGGCCGCCTACCTGAAAATGCGCTTGCCGAACCTCAAGGTCACCGTGGTTGAGGGTCCGCACAAGAAACGTCCAATCGTTGGCGAATCCTTTGTCGAAATCACTGTTGATTTCCTGATGGAACTAGGGTTTGGCGCTCATCTCATTGAAAAACACTATCCGAAGTACGGGCTCACCTATTATTTCAAGCCTGACATTGACCATCCCGCCGATCGCACTTACATCGTTGACGAAGCTCCGACAGTGCCGCCGCTGCTCTCCTTCCAGATAAACCGCTTTACATTGGATCGCGAGGTGCGGGACCGCAACGTGGAACACGGGATACAGATGATCGACGGCACGGTGGTCGGAGTCAATCTTGGCGAGAGCGATGGCGTGCACACGGTGACCGTCCAAGATTCCGCGCAGCAGAGATACGAAGTGAGTGCGCGCTGGCTGATCGACGCAACGGGGCGCAACCGCGTGCTCTCCAAGTTGTTGCGACTTCACCAGCCGGTCAATGAGCAGAAGAACGTTTTCTGGTTCCGTCTAACGAATTTCAACCCTGAAATTCTCGAGCGTATTCGGGCTGTCAAGAAACAGAACCGCGCCTTCGTTCCTTACTTCGCAACTCATCACTTCTTTGGAAAGGGTAATTGGATCTGGTGCATCCCCATGCGCTCGCCCGACAGCCTGCCGCTAATCAGCATCGGTATCACGTATCGCAAGGACATCTATCCTCACGGCGAGGTCCGGACGATGGAGCAGTTCCTGGAGTGTGTGGGGCGTGAGCATGAGGTGATTGCCGAGCTCACGCGCAGCGGCGCTGTCGTCGACACAAATTTCTACAGCGCCTACATGTGGGAATGTCGCCAGCGTTATTCGCCCGATGGCTGGTTCATTATCGGCGACGCGGGCGACACGGTTGATCCACTCTACAGCGTCGGAATGGCCCTATCATCAGTCCAGATCCGGCAGATTGCAGCGATCATCGAAAGGGAGTTAAGCGGCTACGACACGGCCGAGTTCTCGAAAGATCTTGATACGGCTATTACAACATTTCAACGCGGGGTGACGCGAGATACGGCACAATTGTACGAATGCATGGGTGATGCTTACCAGTGTCATCTTCGCGTCTATCTGGCGGTGACCGAACTTTTCCACCTCGCCCTCCCGTTGCTGATGAACGACTATCTCTGGGATCCGCTGGGTGTGAAACTGGTGAACCGGTTCTTCACACTTGAAACACTCGAGGATGATGCTAGAAAGTTCCAAGACCTTATCCGGGAGGCTAGCGCCAATCCGAAGAACCGGGCGATCCACAGCTTCGTCAAGGTGCAATCCGGCGCTTCGATGAACAGCCAATTCTACGAATACCACCGCGAGCAGGACATTCCGGCATCTTTGTCGCGTATGTTATTTAGCCTTGCACGTTTGCGGCTTGCTCTTCTGATAAAGCTCGGCTGGCGAGGTCTGATGCGCTTCGGGCAGCAGCGTGCGCTATTGAAGGATGTGGTCCGTGGTTTGGTTCTGATGCCCTTCCATGGCACCAAATTACGAGAAAATTGGTTGGTGCGCATGGCCTTCCGTAAGCAATCAGGCGAGAGATTGAATCGTCGACCACAACCTTCGACTGCGGAATCTGAGAGTGTGCGCTGTGTTTAGAGTAATTACGACGTCCGAGTTCCTTCAGGGTAATTTTTCAGAAGTGGGTCACGGGGACGTCCTCTGTGAGAAAAGCCTACTCCCCTAAGGCAACCAGCCTCTATCACCCCGCGAATAAGACCGAAAAAATGTGTGCGATTTCGTTTGTTCGGAACGAACCAAAACAGATCTGGCGGAATAAACACGAGAGCGACGCGGTTTGGAAGAGTATGGAAGACTCCATAGAGCGACGCGACTGGTGGATTGACACCGGCCCTGCAATGGACCTGGGCGAAATGGAATTCGCGTCGATCGTTGCAGCTGGGGGCGGCAGATACGTGGGCGTCTTGAAAGAGATCCCGAACAAAATGGAATCGGTCGTACTGTTCAGTTCGCCGCGGACAAGGACGACCCTGAGTATTCCGATTTCGCGTTTAACCGTGGAGGCCGTGCGCGAGCATCTCGCTAAATCCGACGCGACGTTCGCTCAGGCCGGTGCAAAATGACGAATGCAGGCTGGGCAGGCATCGTCCTCGAATACAGATTCCGCGACCTTTTTTGCTTCCACATCCGTCTGGCAGAATTGTTCGGAACAGAGATGCCAAGACTGATCGAACGGCTGAAAGTCTTTCACGGTGAAATTATAAGCGTCTCTGAACCGAGGTTTGCCCGAAGGGACCGCTAGCTCGAACGGACCTCGCGGAATCTTCTTGGCCCTTGCCGGTCTTCCGAGCTTCTTCACACCATCTTCGTTGCAGCTGGAGTTGCTCTGGGGTCCCCAGGTCCAGGTAATTTGCTACGCATCACGTCTGAGACAGAACAAAACAAGGATGGACTATCGGGAATAAAGCGAAACGGGTGACGGTCTACGTTTCGAGGAGATAACAGATGAAACTTCGAAAGACGGTTTTCACCCTTGGGTTAATGCTTGCCTTCACCATCATGTTCCCAGCAGTCCACGCGGACGACTGGAATCAGGCGGCCCGGTTCACGTTCAGCCAGCCCGTCCAGATTCCTGGACAGGTCCTATCAGCGGGGACGTATTTTTTCCGGCTGGCCGACAGCAACGATCGTCATCTTGTTCAGATCTTCCGCGAAGATCGAAGTCTAGTGGCGACACTCTACTCGGTTTCTAGAGTGCGCAATGGTCGTGATGTCGAAGTTGCGATCACTCTCGCGAATCGGGGAAAGGCGCAGCCGCAGGCAATCGTGGCTTGGTTCTTTGCTGGTGAAACGGAAGGCCACGAGTTCCTGTATCCAAATCAGGAAGGGCACGAACTCGCTCATGCCTCGCAAAAGACATTTGTGAGTGGAGACTAGCTCTATGTATTTTCAGCCGGAACTCGCGCACGGTGCCGAAGTGGCACCGCACAACGTCTCCAATCAAGATTTGCATGTTGTAGCGCAACCACGATGCTCCATAACTACGCTCGTCGCGGGCGGTTTGTTGCCCGCCTTGGTCGCGATGGGGTTATCGTCCGCGCTATTTTCTTCCCCTCCCAAGGCGGTGTCGGCACGCAATGCCAGCCCGCAAGTCATAGAAGTCACAGCAAAGAAATACGAGTATTCTCCCGCGCCCATTCATGTGAAGAGCGGAGCGAACATTTTGCTCAAGATCATTGCTACTGACCATGACCACGGCTTTTCGATTCTTCCTGTTCCCGACGGCGCCGGTCCGGACAGTTCCGCGGGGTTGCAATTCACTTCGCCAGAAGACTGTTGGCAGCTCAAGAAGGGGGAGACAACGACGATTGAATTTCTGGCGCAAACTCCCGGTACGTACTCATTCAAGTGTTGTCATGTTTGTGGATTGGGGCATCGAGGCATGAAAGGCCAGCTCGTTGTGGACCGGTAGGATGGTGTGGCGCGCCGTTCACCGGAGCGGTGATACTCACACTCGCGCTTGTTTATTACGCAGGCCGCTAATGCGACCGTGGCGAGAGCCACGGCAACGCCGATGATATCCGAACTCGGGCGTCGCATGTCGATCCCATGGTAGCCCTGCGCTATGAATAGTCGAATGTCGTTGCGAATGCTGGTCTGCCTCAGTTGCCTTGTATTTTCCGCGCGAGCCCCGCGGCAAGTGAAGGAGTTGGATAGGGACACCCAGGAAAGAGCCGCATCCGATCTACGCGCTCGCCTGGAGGCCTCTCCTAAGCTGCCCTTCACGAGTGTGCATTTCGCGGCCAAGCCGCCCGCCGTTGGCTGGGAATCAGGAGCCGTTTCCTCGATAGCCCTTGACCGTAAGGGCCGCATCTACGAAATACAACGTGGCGACAAAGCCGACCCCGTCCTCGTTCTAGACGGCGAGGGGAGAGTCCTGCGCTCGTGGGGCAAGGGGGAATTCAATATCCCGCACAGTATCCGCATCGATCCTTCGGGCCATGTATGGACTGTGGACGCTGGTTCTTCTGTCATCATCGAGTATTCTCCGCTTGGCGAAAAACTCATGACCATTACCGTGGGCGAGCAGCCAGATAACGGAAGCCCGTTCGACGGAACCACTGACATCGCCTTTGGGCCTAACGGGCGTCTGTACATCACGGATGGCTACGGTAACGCCAGAGTCCTCGAATACACCTGCGATGGCAAGAGGGTGAAGCAGTGGGGCAAGCCGGGCACAGGTCCCGGCGAGTTCAGCCTGCCACATGCGATCCAGATTGACGAGAAAGGAACAGTCTACGTGGCCGACCGGGAAAACGGCCGGATCGAGAAGTTCGACCTCGACGGCAATTTCCTCGGCGAGATTCCCCACCTTGGACGGGTCTATTCGCTGAAACTGGTGGGCGGAGTGTTGTGGAGCGGTATGCAACCCTTCGACCGGCCACCGGGCTCGGCTGGTTGGGTGGTCAAGTTCGATTGCGAGACGGGCAGGATTTTGGGGCACCTCGACGTTCCGGAGGCGCGCGGATTGCATTCCATCGAACAGATGGCATCCGGGGAACCGCTCACCACTTTGGGCAACGAGTTGCTGTGGTTCAAGGCGAAGTGATGCCTTTGGCCAATGCCATCCGGCTATCCGTTGATGCCCTTCCTCGGTCGTAGAACCTTCCCTCAAGACGAACAGACGCGCTGGGCCTTCGGCCTCCCGGTGTGAGATCCCCCGAACCACCCGGGCATTTGTCCGACAAATCGGGCAACTGGAATTCAATCGAGATGGCCCGCGACTCGGTCACAATCGCCGGGTCTGCAACTCCCTACGTTAACGAGCGCTTGTGTTAAGGAATGGTTGTTGCTTACTTGTGAGCGAGGGACTATTCATATCTCAGCGCGACCATGGGATCGACACGCATCGCCCGCCGAGCTGGGATGTAGCAGGCGAGTACGGCCACAATTGTCAGCAGAATTGAAATGACGGCAAACGTCAACGGGTCGCTCGCTCTCACTCCGTAAAGGAGCTGCGAGAAGCTCGACAGGAGGCGCGTGAGAATCAGCGCGGCTACAATCCCAATGATAAGGCCGGCAAAAACCAGGCTTAGGCCTTGCCCGACGACCCAGCGAGAAATATCCCGCTTCTCCGCGCCAAGCGCCATGCGAATTCCGATCTCGTGCACGCGTTGCGTCACCGAATAGGAGATGACGCCATAGATTCCGATGGACGCCAAAGCCAGGGCCAGGCTTGCGAAGCTACCCAGCAGGATCAAGGGGAGCCGCTGCGGCGAGATAGATTCGGAAACAATTTCGGCCATTGTTTGCGCGTGGTAAACCGTCTGATCGCTTCCCGTTTCGTAGACTGCCTTTCTGATTTCGGGCAGCACCATCGAGGAATCCAGCGGTGTGCGAACCACGACCCACGTCCATGTATCAATAGTGGTCATCCACCGATCCTGTATCTGATAAATGGAAACGTACGATTGATTTTGCATGAACGGACTGGAGAAGCCGACTTGCCAATGTTGCACGTGGCCTACGACACCGACAATCCGATAGTCGCCGACCTGAGGAAATGTGATCGTGCGGCCGATGGGATCCTTGCCTGGAAAGTAAGTTCGCGCCAACTCGGTATCGATAACAGCGACCAACGGCGAGCCAACGGCGTCCTGTTGACTGATGAAGCGGCCCCGGATGAGCGGTATGTGCATAACTTGCAGAAAATCAGGGCCGGTAATAAATCCTAATGTGCGCGGCGCCTCAGCGACGGACGCGGGCCGGCGCGAGTCAACCCAGAAGGGAATGGCATTGATTTGATGAGTCATGGGAACTTCGGTCGTAATTTCTGCGCTTTGAACGCCGGGAATCTGGCGGATGCGGCCCAACAACTGCTCGTACGCGGCGCGGACGCCTGCCCCCGTCTTAGTCGCGGAAGCTGAGAGTCCAACTTGAAAGGTCAGAAGGTGCTGGGATTCAAAGCCGAGGTCCGCTTTCCACAAATGCTGGATCGTACGGAACAATAATCCAGCCCCGGTCAGCAAAACCAGCGTCAGCGCTACCTGAGCGATGACCAAACCACTTTGCGTGCGATGGTGTCCGCCTGTTGATCCTCGCCCTGCCTCCTTAAGCGAGAGTTGCAGATCGGCCCTGGAGCTCCTGAGCGCAGGCGCCAGACCAAACAGAATTCCGACCACAATCGAAACGGCCAGGGCGAACAAAAGCACAAAAGCATTCACGCGGATGTTATCGCTGCGGGGCAAATCCGCGGCCAACGAAACCAATGCCGCGCTGATTCCCCATTTTGCAACGCCCAATCCCAGGACTCCGCCCAGTATCGAGAGCAGGAGGCTTTCCGTGACGAGTTGCCGCACAATACGCCTGCGGTCAGCCCCAAGAGCCGCACGAATCGAAAATTCGCGCCTACGCGTTGCCGAACGCGCAAGTAATAGGCTCGCCACATTCGCGCAGGCGATCAGCAGCACCACGCCGACCGCTCCCAACAGAAGCAAAAGCGTGCCGCGCACGTCACCGACCAGAGCTTCCTTGGTTGGGAGGACCTTCGCCCCCAGTCCCCGCTCGGTTTCGGGATTGAGGCGATCGATATGGTCCTGAATGGCGTTCATTGCCGCGTCAGCCTGGCTCAGGCTGACGCCGCGTTTCAGGCGTGCGATGCACTGGACGTCATGAGCCGTGCGATCATTCGCGTCGACGGGTTTTCTCTGACCGATCGGGATGTGAACATCGGCGTATTCTGTCCCAAAACGAAAGTCGGGCTGGAGCACTCCTACGACTGTGGTCTCCACACCATCCAAGACGATCGACTTGCCGAGCGCGGCGGCGGTGCCGCCGAAGCGATCGCGCCACAGGCCGTCGCTGATGATGGCCACAGGTGCGCTGCCGTAACGGTCATCTTCCGGAGAAAACTCTCTGCCGAGCGCCATCCGCACGTCGAGCGTGCTGAAGAACCTCGCGGAAATTTCTCTGCCCTGAAGGTGTTCCGGATTTCCGGGGCTCGACAAATCGAAACTGCGCCGAGAGTAGGCTGCCATTTTCTCGAAGGGTGGGGAAGCGAGTTCCCAATCCAAGAAATCACGATAAGAAAGAGCAGTGGGACTCTTTAGACGGAAGTTGTTTAGCCATACCGTCACCAAGCGATCGGGATCGTGGTATGGCAGAGGCGCCAAAAGGACGCCTTGCACCACACTGAAGATTGCCGTGTTGGCGCCGATGCCGAGTGCGAGGGTGAGGACCGCGACGGCGGTGAACGCCGGGCCGCGCCGCATCATTCGCAACCCGTACTGTACGTCCTGACAGAGATGTTCAATCCATGCATATCCCCACGTGTCACGCGTCGTTTCTTTCACCAATCCCACATTGCCAAATTCGCGCAGGGCTGCCGCCCGCGCGTCTTCGGCCGATTCACCGCGCTCCTCACGCTCACGTACAGACATCGCGATGTGCCCGCGAATCTCCTCCTCCAGTTGGTTATACCGTTTCCACCACGGCCACTTCACGTCTCGAACTCCTTCTTGGGCGCGTTCAGAATTCCGGCGATGGCGCAGCTGATCTGGTCCCAACGCGAGCGCTCATCGGCCAGTTGCGTTTTACCCTTCGCGGTCAGTCGATAGACGCGCACGCGCTGCTTGTTCTCGGAGGTCTTCCAGTCGGCGGCGATCCACTTCTTTCGTTCCAGGCGGTGAAGTGCGGGATAGAGCGAGCCGGTGTCCACCCGCAGAACATCACCCGACTGCGATTGGATAGCCCGGCTGATTCCATAGCCGTGCTGCGGCCCCCATCTGAGCGTTTGCAAGACGAGAAGATCGAGCGTGCCCTGCAGAAGCTCGATGCGATTCCGGTAGCGGTCTTTCACGTTCTCTCCGCTCGGGCTTAGATGTAGACATCCTACATCTCCTGGATGTAGAATGTCAACATCCATGTAGGCGGAAAGTAGGCAAGCCGCATGGAACCGGTGCCACGACAGGAGCCGGCGGCTCCTGCGCCATCGCGTGGGCGCTACTTTAAATGTGTTCCGAACCATGGCACGATGCCGGTCCGAGCATCGATCCGGTTCTCACGCTTAAGAAAACGATGCCCCTCTTGCGCGTAGATGTGAGGTTCGACGGTTCTGCCTGCGGCGTCGAGCTTGTGGATGTGGAGGTTCGCCAACTCGCTGGTCGACGCGAAACTCTCATGCAAAGTGGTTCGCGGAAGTGAATTCGTCATCAGAGATAATCACGTCAAAACAGCCCGCTCATGTTCGGTAAGGCAGCCTGTGGGGCCTGAAATGGGCCTTCCGAGTGCAGCGAAGCAACACATAATGAGTCTTTCCTCGCGGATAGTCGGCAAGTCTTACCTCGGTTACTTCAGGCTGGCCCGTCGCTTGGGCACGAAGCGCACGTATGCCGGATTCTCGCCGCCCGTTTTCGTTACTTCTCCAACCCTTTGACATAGTGTGAGCCGCATATAGACAGACTCCGGCTCACACGTCCTCAGACCGGTCTCGCTCAGAAACAATTCCGGCCCCCTCAAAACATTTACAACTGAGTTCCAGGACACTGAAGAATTGCAAAACCCTTGCCCTAAGCTGTGCGCCCGGTGTCTGTTTCGGCAGTGGTAATGGTTTTCACACACTTTTAACAATCCGGCTGGAATAAAGGCGCGAGTGCCGCGGTTATGCACTAAGTGAAGGTGTTGCCGGAGAGTGTGCTTCAGATTCGGTTCTAAGCAAATTAAATCTGTTCCGGAGGTGGTCTATGTTCCGTAAATGTATCTCATTCGCAGTCTTCGCACTGGGAGCGCTCGCGATGGTCGTCGCCGGCATTGCGCAGCAAGGCCCAACCGAAGCGCCGACTGGCTTTGACACTCCCACCCTGGCGCAAGACCCTGGATCACAGAGTGTTAGCAACGGCATCGCCGAGCCATCCGGCGATACCTATGCCCTCGACCAAACTCGTTTTGAACAAGACCATGATGCCCGCACGGGGCTGGGACCCGTGTTTAACGCGAGAGCATGCGCGGATTGTCACCAAAACCCTGTTAGCGGCGGGTCCAGTCAATTCACGGAAATCCGCGCCGGCCATAGCGACGCTAATGGCAATTTCGTGGCCGCGACCGTTCCTATCAACGACGGGGCCGACATTATTGCGAATCGCTCGATTATTAACGACCGTGCACTGATTCCACAGGCGCAGGAGCACATACCGGATGCTGAAAACATTCGCGCCTTGCGGGCAGCTCTCAATACCCTGGGAGACGGCTTTGTCGAAGCCATCGAGGACAGCACCTTGCAAGCCATCGTTCAGCACCAGGTAGAGGTCAGCCACGGCAGAATCCACGGCGAAGCAGTCCAGGTTCCGGTTCTGGAAGCGCCTGGACAAACACGCATCGGCCGCTTTGGCTGGAAAGATCAGCACAGCAGCTTGCTTTCCTTTATCGGTGACGCATACCTGAATGAAATGGGAGTGACCAACCGCCTGCGGCCCAAGGACGTAACCACGGTTGGCAAGGTCACGTCCGACCCGGAAGACGTTCCAGACGATATCGGTTTGGCGGATATCGATCACTTCGCGCAGTTCGTGCGCGGCACCAAAGCACCGCCGCGCGATTCGGCCTTGGCTGCCTCGGCCGCAGCACACACAGGGCAACAAATCTTCGAGAATATTGGCTGTGCCAGTTGTCATGTCAGCACCATCGTTACCGCTCCCCCTGGAACAGTTATCGATGGCGGAGCGTTTACCGTACCTGACGCCCTGGGCAATAAGATCATCCACCCTTACAGCGACTTTCTGCTTCACGACATCGAGACCGGAGACGGTATCGTCCAAAACCCTCCGGAAGACACCGCCAACAAACTGCGCACAGTGCCGTTGTGGGGGTTGCGCATGCACCCTCGCCACATGCACGACCTGAAGTCCTTGACCTTGGAAAGCGCCATTGAGCGTCACGGTGGCGAGGCCGCGCAGGAAAGAAATCGTTTCCGTGATCTAACGGCGGTGGAAAAGCAAGCTCTGATCACCTTCTTAAATTCACTTTAGATCGACAACTGAATCAGCCCAAGCTCGCGACGCCAGTAATTCTCTCGGAGAAGGACTAGCGTCGCCTTGCAGTTAACCCCTGCAACGCATGAGGGCGGATGGTCGGCGATGCGGAAGTAATCCAGTCGCGCTAAGCAATTGTGTATTCGGTACGGATCGGGCCTCCGCAACCAAAAACTATTGTGTCCCGGTAAGTTCCGAGCACCAGAGAATTACCGAACGTAGAGGCTCTCGCCAGGTGGCCCTGGGGCCTTCGCGTGCCTCCTAGCAAAGGTATCTGCCCATATGCCAATTCTCAAAATAAGAACTTTAGAGCGACTTGCGAAATGCGCGGGGGTGCCGCTTTGACGACTGTGCCGAACGTCGCATCGTTGATGTTTCCATCGACTGAGCCACTGCCGTCGAACTGGGTGTGGTTAAAGGTGTTGAACGTTTCGAAGCGAAATTCAAGAGATTTGCTTTCCGTCAATTTCGTGACTTTATGAAACGCCACGTCGAAATTGTTGATGCCAGGTCCGTAGAACGGCCTGCGCGCCGCGTTGCCTTGCGTCCCGAGAGAATTTGGGCTGAACAGCGCAGTATTGAAGTAGGGCTGCCCGTTTCGAGGGTTGTGGTTGATTTCGAGATTTCCTGGAGCCACATTGGGCAGATCGATGCTCACTGAATTGATGCCGTTGTTCTGGGCGTTGACGAGGAAGTTATCGCCGTTGCTAGCTAGGGTCACCGGCAAACCTGTAGAGAACCGAGTGATTCCGGAGATTGCCCAACCTTCGGTCAAGCGATTCTTCGAACGGAATAGTTTTTCAGCCGGCAGTTCGTAGTTGTAGCTGAGAACGAAGTTGTGCTTGACGTCGTACGCTGAGATGCCGTACTCGGCACGGTAATTGAAGGGATTTACCTGTTCCTGCAAATTCGAGGAGTCGTCCAGCGACTTCCCATAGGTGTAACTCGCCAACACAGTTAAACGACCGCTGGTGTGCTTCAGCGTTAGATCGAGCGCGTTGTAATTCGAATTGCCCATATTCTTGAACCACGCATCGGTACCGATCGTGTTGGGGAAGCCGGCCAGATTGCGCGTGCCGGTCACAACGGTTCCGTTGGCCCGCGTGTAAACCAGATTCTCACCGAATGGCCCGCACGTTGGACTGCCTGGGGCTACATCCTGTGGCTGACTGAGGCTTAGGCAAAGCGTCGGATTTCCCGGATTCGCTTCGACGACGGTCATCAGGTGGCGACCGAGGGAACTTACATAGCTCGCACTCGCCACTGTGTTCGTAGTGAGTTGGCGCTCCACCGTAAGGTTCAGGGCCATGGAATAGGGCGTCGGGTTTTTGTAGAAGTAACTCACGGCCCCACTGATTGGCGTATATCGAGACCACGGGATATTCGGATCCGGATTCGTCGGCGAGTGGCCATAAGCGGGAACTTGAACCGGAAATTGTTGCAGGAACTGCGTTCCACTGAGCGCACCCACGAAGGGCGTTGCCATCTCTGGAGGCTCCGGACTGGTGTACGTCAGGCCGTAAGGTGGATTGCCTGTCGGGTATGCGATCGTCAAACCTTCGATCGCAGTGAAGAATCGGCCCGCGCCGACACGGATGCTGGTCCTCCCGGGTCCTCCTGTCAGTGCGCCCAAAAATCCTTTCGACCAATTGGGCGAATAGGCGAGTCCCAGGCGCGGAGAGAAATCGTCCATCGGCGTATATGCCAGTGTTGAAGGCAGCGTCTGACCGTTCAGCAAGCGATCTCCGGGCACTAGGTAACCGAGCGGAGCACCAGGAAAGGTCTGCGACTCGACGCCAGGAATCAAAGTGGTTCCTTGATTGTGCTCTTCGGACCATCCACGAATGTAGTCCCAGCGCAGGCCGTAGTTGACGGTCAGATTGGAACGCACGCGCCAGCTATCCTCAGCAAAGATTCCGCCCGTTGCTGAGAACTCATGAAATGGCGGCGAAGATTGTTGTGAGTAGAAGTCCGGCAGGCCCAGCAGAAAATCCGCGAAGCCATTCCCGGTGCTTTGAGCGCCTGATCCGAAGAAGGAGAAGGTACCATTGGCAACCAGGTCCGGTGCTTGTTTCACGGCATACCAAATATACTGTCCGCCAAGTTTCAACGTGTGATTGCCAATCACCTTCGAGACGGTATCGCCGAAATCGATGGTGTTGTTAACCTGCGCGACAAAGAAGGGATTGGTGCCGACCGCAAAAGAGTTGAAGTACAGCGTCTCAACTCCAGCAAACTGCGGGAACCCTTGCTGAATTCCTTGCGGGCCTGAGGATATCCCCTGGTCCGCAAGGCTGACGCCTACGCCACCCTTTGGAACGCCGAGGTTGTTGTTCAACCGAATGTAGCCGATGTGCGCTTGATTGACGAGACTCGAGCCGAATGTCTTGGTATCGCTCAGCGCGACCATCTGGTCCCGGCCCGATGAAAGCGCGTCGTACGCACCGTTTGGACCCGGAAGTGTGGCGCCTCCGAAACCGCTCGGGTACGGGTTGTCGAGATTGTAGCTGTCGGCGAAATAGTAGACTGAAAAAGTCCCATAGCGCGCAGTGTTGACGTCGATTCGCACAGAGCCTTTATCGTCGTTGAGGCGGAGCTTATTCGCTTCCGTCGAGAATTCACTAGCTCCGAGATTGGGTGTAGGAATGAATTGCAGCATCTTGCTTGCGGGAGCACCAAAAGCGGCCTGCGGAATCTTGGCACCCGGAAACACGCATTGAGAGTTGGAGACACATCCTGGCGTGTAGAACGGCTCGCTGACGGTGACGCCGTAGCCCAGGCGACTCGCGAGAGTCTGCGCCAAAAAAGTGCCGTTGACCTTGCCCGTGAGTGTGTTCGCGGAATCCGAAAAATCACCGGCGCGATTCGCCAAAGACGGCACGCTCACGATTCCGGTCTCGACACCCTGGACGGTTCGCTGCCCTTGGTAGTCGGTGAAGAAGAAAACTTTATCTTTTTTGATCGGCCCTCCCAGCGTTCCGCCAAACTGATTCTGCTGAAAAGTTGATCGCGCGGGGTCGAAGAACCCGCGCGCATCCAGAGCAGTATTACGTAAGAATTCGAAACCATCGCCATGGAATTGATTGCCACCCGACTTGGTCACCACGCTGATTAGGCCGCCGCTGTAATTGCCATATTCGGCGTCCGCATTGCTTGTCAGAATGCGGAATTGCGCAATCGAGTCGAGGTTAGGAATAATTCCGGCCTGTTGGCCGATGGTTTCCTGCACGCTGACGCCATTGAGCGTGAAACCATTTGCCGATTCGCGCTGGCCGTTGATGGAGAATTGGCCGGTGTCGGCGTTGCCCGCCACAGGAACTGTTCCGAAGCCGCCGCCCGACGTGCTGTTCCCAGCGCCACTCGTAGTCAGAGGAGTGACTCCCACCTGCATCGCAAACAAATCTGTATAACTGCGGCCATTCAAAGGAATGCTGGTGACTTGTTTACTGTCGATGACCTGACCCAATTGCGTGTCCGAAGTTTCCACCTTAGCCGCGCCTTCCGTCACGGTGACGGTCTGGTCCTGCTCGCTAAGTTGCAAGGTTACGTCAACAGTAAGGGCGGAGTTGATATCAACGGCAAGGCCTTTGGTCTTGTTTGGCTTGAAGCCATCTGCAGTGACATTGATCTCGTATTCACCGATAGGGAGAATGGGAAACGCGTAGCTCCCCTGTTCCTCGGTTTTCGTCGTTTGCTTCACGCCCGTCGCGATATTAACGGCAACGACGGTGGCACCTGCAATCCCTGCATCCGTCTGGTCTTTCACGACTCCGGTGATTTTTCCTCCGACATCCGCCCACGCAGCGTTCAACCTAAGTAAAATTGACAATGCGACTAAAAGGGCCATTCTTACTGTGAGTCTCACATCCCACTCTCCTTTGCCTTCAAACTAGGCTTGTGATTCGTCGAAATTGGTTGGTGCTGAGCCATTTTCTCCAACATCCAAAGCCGAGG
>Ga0210396_10001345_pt1 | contig 27099 bp, 26 predicted proteins | sample IncBWH17OmetaG_FD_155466 | JGI IMG/M metagenome (GOLD analysis project Ga0210396, IMG submission 155466) | Forest soil microbial communities from Barre Woods Harvard Forest LTER site, Petersham, Massachusetts, United States - Inc-BW-H-17-O ... | reverse complement strand
AGCGGGCGCAGCACCGAGGAGGCGTTCGCCCAGTTGCGGGCGATCAGCCAAGCCGAACACCGCAAATTGGCTGAGGTGGCCCAACACATCGTCGATGAAGCCGTGCGCCGCGCTCGCGCCCGACACAACCCGACCTGAGCCCGAGCCGCCAGGTCGACCCGCGGCCTAACTGTCGCTGCACGGTGTGACGCGCGTAGGTTGGAGGGTGGGGAGACAGTCAACGCGGCGGGTCCTGGCTTGCGTCGCGTGTTCCCCACCGTGCAGGCGACTCGCCTGTTCGGCACCGGCAGGCTCGATCCGCGCTCGGGAGCGCCCAGCGGAGCAGTCCCCTCATGAAGATCGGTGCGGCCCTGGCCGCCGATTTGGGCATCCTCACCGCCGCCCTGGATGAGCCCGGCGCCGATGTGCTGCACAGTCTGCACCAATTGGGCGTCGACGCCCGAGCGGCGGTGCCCACCTGCCTGGGTCTGAGCGTGACCGTCGAAGGCAGTGATCCGCCGTTCGCGTTCACCACCGTTGAGGACGGCGCGGCCGGCGATGTTCGCACCTCGCTTCGGCTGACGCTGCCCGGTGTCGGTGACGGTCGGGCATCGCCGTCGGTTGCCCTCACGCTCTACGCGGGCACCCCGGGAACATTTGTCGACCTCGCCGCGGACCTGGCGTGGCTAACCGGCCGCGCGCCCAGCGACTTCGCGCTCGATCAGCACCTCAGCGTCCCTGCCGGGTCGGACGCCGGGACATATCTGCGAGCGGCGTCGGTCATCAATCAGGCCATCGGGGTCCTCATTGGCCGCGGCTACACCCCGGGGCAAGCTCACCGAGAACTGGACACCCAAGCTGATAGCGCGGGCACCGATCGACACACCACCGCCCAATTCATCCTCGACACGCTCACCGCCGAGGACCCGGCCGACGCCGAGCGCGCCGACCAGGAGCCCAACATCGGCTGAGTGTGTTAGGCACGTAAACCGCGCAGCGCGGTGGCTCCCACACCATCAGCCGGGAATACACCACGATCGTGCGGATGACCTTCTCCGCCAACGGAACTGTTCGACGGACATCTCATGCCACATGTGAACCCCTTCGCCTCCAGCCGGAAAGAACCGAATTTGTGCTAGCGGCCAAGCCAACCAGCCACGCGGAGAAATCGGTCAGCGGTGTCTGCACGTAGTATGCGTACGTCTCGGCCCAGTCCTCGGTGGGGTGCGTGGCCGCATATGAGGAGACCTAGGTCCGGCCAGTGTTACTGGGGCGTCCGCAATATATGTGCCACCACTAGCCCATCGCTGACGCGTCCTCCCCGGTACGGCAACGGTGCGCTAGGGGCTTATCGAGCAGCTCGTGACCAGTGCCGCTGGCAGTGCGGCTAATTATCCGCGCCGATCACGGTCAGCAGTTCATAATGAACACGGGCCGGTGATACGCCGCTGAGAGGGACCGAATGATCGACAAAGAGCAAGCGCAGCACATGACTGATGTTGCCGGAGAGTGCAATCGGCTCAACGAGATATCGCAACCGCTGGGGTATGCGGTCACTGCGACCACGAGCGTCGAGGACCAATCCACCCAGCAGTTTACGGTTCATCGGCTAGACCAGACTGTCGCCAGCGGCCCCAAGTTCGCAACTACCGAGGAGGTTCGTGCGCACCTCGAGGCAATGGCGAAGCTACCACTCTGGCGACTGGATCTCGTAAACAACAGCGCGATCGTCTTCGATCCAGCGCAGCTCGAGGTCACCGATGCAACCACCGGTAAGAGCTTCAGCTTCAGGGGTTGGGGTTTGGGAGTCGCACAATTGGCGGCAAGCGGACACGACCCAGGCGCTCAGGAGGGGGTCACGAATCTCACTGTCCGTTCTGAGGATCCCCCAACTATCGGGAATTGGCACAGGTCAGACGTGGGGTGATGGTGTGCGACAGGCGAGATGGTCGTCGACACGCTTGGCGCTACGGGCGGGCGACACCGAACGCTGCCGGGCCCTTGTCACCTGGCTGGACACCTACAATCACCGCCGCGACCACACCGCACCGGCGGGCAACTGGCCGGGGGGCCCGAGGAGGGGTAGCGTTGTAGTTGCTGAGTCCTTCAGCCAGTCCGGAGAGAGTTTGGCTGTACGCCGCTGAACTTGATGAGCGTCTGCTCGTGCCGCACATTCGGATGTCTACCCGTTTCGGTCGAGACAGCATGCACATGTCGCTCATTCCCACGTTAGCCCCGAATTCGCAGGACCACCAACTCCGCGTTCACCCGACCCGTGTCGGTGATTCCGGGAATGCCCGGTCGCGCATCAAGGACACGCCGGTCAGGCAGGGGCCACGCCAAACCGACTGGGGGCCAGGCTAACTGACGCCTTCAAACACTGACCCGGGCAATCCTCCTCCCAACATCTACACAGAAACTAGGTAAACGTCATGATCGTTCTCGGAATCATCCTTATCGTCCTGGGGCTCCTGCTCCCTAGCCTCGTCCCCACCTTCGCCTTCGCCCATGTTGTTTTGGTCCTCGGGGTCATCCTGCTCATCGTCGGCCTGTTGCTGGCGGTGATGGGACGGATGGGACACGCCATCGGCGGCCGCCGCCACTACTACTAACCGGCCAGAGTTACTCAGCGGCCACCCGGCTCGGCCAGCCGAGCCGGCGGCTGCAACAAGCCGCCGCTTGTCGCCGCGAGGCAACGACCTCGCGCGACCAACTCAACGAACAATGGGAGCGCGCAGACAAATTGGATCCGCCCGCACAAACATCGGACACACTTGAATCCGCCACCCAGAACACTGAGTCCGCCACCCAGAAGGAACCGCAGAACCGTTAACCATCTGCGGCTGAAGTCCGCAGCCCCGAAGCGGGTGCCGGTGGGTCTTCGTTGCCGACGAACGCTGAAAACCCGACATATACGCTCGACGAAAAGGAAACAAACAAACGATGGCGATTACTGACATTCCCGCCTTCGCTCACCTGACCGACGCCGACATCGAGAATCTGGCCGTTGAGCTGGACGCGATCCGGCTGGACATCGAGGATTCCCGTGGCGCGTGCGACGCCCGCTACATCCGCCGCACCATCGCCGCCCAACGTGCCCTCGATGTAGCCGGCCGGCTCATGCTGACCGGTAGCTCGAAACGCTCGGCATGGTGGGCGGGAACGGTGACGCTCGGTCTGGCCAAGATCATCGAGAACATGGAGATCGGCCACAATGTCATGCACGGCCAGTGGAATTGGATGAACGATCCCGAGATCCACTCCTCGACATGGGAGTGGGACATGAGTGGGGCGTCAAAACACTGGCGCTTCACCCACAACTTCCAGCACCACAAGTACACCAACATCCTCGGCATGGATAACGATGTGGGCTACAGCATCCTGCGAGTCACCCGTGACCAGCCCTGGAAGGGCTACAACATCGGCAACCTGCTGTTCAACACCATCCTCGCGCTCGGATTCGAGTGGGGAATTGGCTTGCAGCCCATCGAGTTCGGCAAGATCGTCGAGGGTGGCTCGGAGGGCGAAACCACCCTCCAGCAGGTGCGCGAGTTTTCAGCCAAGGCCGGAAGGCAGGTGCTCAAGGACTACGTTGCGTTCCCGGCGCTTACCTCGCTGTCGCCGGCGGCGACATACAAATCGACGCTGATGGCCAACGTGGTGGCCAATGTGCTCCGCAACATCTGGGCCAACGCGGTGATCTTCTGTGGGCATTTCCCCGATGGCGCAGAGAAATTCACGAAGACCGACATGATCGGCGAAACGAAAGGCGAGTGGTATCTGCGTCAGATGCTGGGCAGCGCCAACTTTGACGCCGGGCCCGTGCTGCGGTTCATGAGTGGCAACCTGTGCCACCAGATCGAGCATCACCTTTACCCCGATCTGCCCAGCAACCGGCTGCACGAGATCTCGGTGCGGGTCAGGCAGGTCTGCGACAAGTACGACCTCCCGTACACCACGGGTTCATTCCTGATGCAGTACGGCAAGGCGTGGCGCACCATCGCCAAACTGTCGCTGCCGGACCGCTACTTGCGCGACACCGCCGACGACGCACCGGAGACCCGCAGCGAGCGGATGTTCACCGAACTGGAGCCCGGTTTCGCCGGGACCGACCCAGCGACAGGGCGCCGCCGCGGGCTCAAGACAGCGATCGCAGCGGTCCGCCAATGGCGTCGCGACCCGTTAGGGCGACCCGCCCGACTACCGCAGGGTGTAGCCACGAGTAGCACCACCGGATGACACCCGCGCCAAGAGTCCCTCTACGCCGAGGCGGTACATCCGTGAGCGGTTGTTACGACGTTGTGCCAGCATGCCGGAAGATCGATGGATGGAGACCGGTTCACCTGAGCGAGATGAACTATCTCGATCTGCACGGTGAGCGTGTTGCCTATCGGGAGGCAGGGGCCGGCGAGGCGCTGCTATTGATTCATGGCATGGCGGGAAGTTCGGCGACCTGGCGGGCGGTCATCCCTGAGTTGTCGAAGAAGTATCGGGTGGTGGCGCCGGACTTGTTGGGGCACGGTGAATCAGCGAAGCCGCGCGGTGACTATTCGTTGGGCGCGTTCGCGGTATCGCTGCGTGATCTGCTCGATGAACTAGGCATCAGCCGGGCGACGGTGGTCGGTCAATCACTGGGTGGCGGTGTGGCCATGCAGTTCACCTATCAACATCGCGACTACTGCCAGCGACTGGCTCTCATCAGCAGCGGTGGCCTCGGCCCCGACCTGAGCTGGATATTGCGGATCCTGTCGGCACCCGGAACCGAGTTGGTGCTGCCAGTGATCGCGCCGCAGCCCGTGTTGAACGTCGGCAACAAGCTGGGGTCGTGGCTCAAGTCGGTCGGGATCCAGTCGCCGGGCGCCGGCGAGATATGGAACGCCTATTCGTCGTTGTCGGATCGGCAGACACGGCAGGCGTTCCTGCGTACGTTGCGCTCGGTCGTGGATTACCGCGGCCAGGCGGTCAGTGCGCTCAGCAAGCTGCATTTAAGTCACGGATTACCCACCTTGCTGATTTGGGGTGAGCAGGACCGGATCATTCCTGTCGCCCACGGCTACGCCGCTCACGACGCCGTGCCGGGTAGTCGACTTGAGGTGCTCGCCGGTGTCGGGCACTTCCCGCATGTCGAGTCCCCGACCGCGGTGGTGGACATCCTTGACGACTTCATCGCCACCACAGGGCGGGATGCCGATCTGAGGAATCGAAAAACCTGATCAGCCTGATGCGGCGAAGTGTCGACTGCCAAATCCCTGTCCGGTGTCGGTCCCGACAGCTGCCAGCCTGGACTGCCAGGAGCCCAGAATTCGGGGCGGCCGGCCGCAGGCAACTCCGTACGTCGGAAGTACCCTGTTGCGGCGGCGGCAACCGTGCGGCGTGGCGAGGATCGTGGCACCGGGTCGGCTAGCAAGCGAGTCCGCCGGAGGCACTTACATTTTGGTGTATCGGGCCATGGCGAAGCTGTACAGGCCGTAGGTGATGATTCCCAGGCCGGCGGCGATCAGGAATGCTGCTCCGTAGGGTTGGGCCCCGAGTGTTTTGAGGGCCCCGTCGAGTCCGGTGGCCGTGTTCGGCTCCGAACGACCCGCCGCGACGACGACTAGCACCCCGGCACCGGCGATAACCAGGCCTTTAGCGATGTAGCCCACCATGCCCAGTCGTCGCACCAGGTCGCTGGAATTGCCCTTGAGGTCGTCGAGAAAGTTGCGGCTGGCTCCCTTGTAGACGTGATATCCGCCCACCGCGACGATGATCACGCCGCCGGCGATGAGTGCGATCGTGCCGGCGCCGGTCTGCATCAGGCGTGCGCTCATCGCCGAATTCTGCTGGCCGGTGGACTTCCCGGCGCCCCGGGCGAATCCGAACGCAGAGTATGCGAATGCGAAATAGACCGCTGCTAACGCGAAGGCCTTCACCCGGTCCAACACTTCCGATGATGCGCCTTGGGACTTCGGGTCGGTCGACCGACCAAGTGCTGTTTCGACGAGGCGCCACAGCCCCATCACCACAAGCGCGACCACGACAACCCACAGCGCGACGATGCCACCCGGTTTGGCCGCCAACGCCGCTAGCGCCCCGGATTGGTCAGCGGTGCCGACGCCGACGCCGAGAGCAATCCGGATCGCGAGGTAGCCGATGATCAGGTGCAGCAGGCCGCTCACGACGTACCCGACGCGGGCGAATCGTTCGAACACGCTGTTTTGGGCGATCTGTGTCGCGGGGGACGACGACGCGTGGTCAGACATTGGGGGCGCCCGTCGGGCGTCCAAGGTGCATGGGCTCGGCCATCGCGGTCCAGGCTACGCGCCGCCGGCCGAGGCCAGCTTGGCGGGATTGGAGGCGATCTCGTCGATCGTAATGTCGATGAACCGCATCTTCTCCAGCACCGGTTCCGACAGCACGAACGGGTAGAGGTCGTCGCGGCCCATCGAGCGGTACACCATGTTCAGCGCCCACGCCAGCGGCAGCCACATCTCGATGATGGTGTCGAATCCGTTGGGCCCCAGCATCCGACGCTCGAAGGTGGCGCTCGACGCGGTGAAGACGAAGGCGGCTGAGGTGTCCAGGGTGTCGCGGATGTGTAGGTAGTGCGCAAAGGTCTTGGCTCAGTCCTCGGCGGGGTGCATGGTCGCGTACGAGGAGACGTAGTTCTTCTTCCAGGTTCTTCTTCCAGCCCGCCGGCGGACCCTGGTTGTAGTGCCGGTCCAGCGCCTGCGGGTGGGCGGTGTCGGGTCGCCGAACAACGCACGGAACCGTGGCAGGTAGTCCTCCGAGGTGCCGACCAGGCGGTAGAAGTAGTAGTGCCCGATCTCGTGGCGCAAGTGCCCGAGCAGGGTGCGGTGCGGCTCGTCCATCGCGATCCGCAGCTGCGCGCGGTGCACGTCGTCACCCTCGGCGAGATCCAGTGGGATGACGCCGTTGTAGTGGCCGGTGACGACTTTCCCCACCTCGCTGGACAGCAGGTCGAATGCCAGCCCGTACTCCGGATCTTGGCCGCGGTTAATGATCGGCAGCTTCGGCTCAATGAGTTCGACCACCAACCTCCGCTTGGCCTTCTCTGCGGCGGCGAACGCGGCGAGCGCTGCGGTGTCGGCGTTGTTGGGGCGGCCGCGGGTCAGCTTGCACGACGTGCAGAGCTTGGCTCCTGCGCCCATACCGGGACTCACCTCGACAAACCAATTGCATTCGGCCACATGGAAATTGGCACGCAATTGATACTGGCGGCAGTTGACCGCGCCGCCACGCTCACTGTCTTCGCCCGAGGTGATCGTCAGCAACGCAGTGCCGTCCAGGAGAACCCAAGCGCGCTGCCGCAGGATAGACAAACCGAGTTCTCGAACGCTAGGTGCTGCCCGCAGTTGGGACAGAGGAAATCACGCATGGGGCCACTTTCCAAATGGCGCCAGGTCCGCTGCGGCGTCGATCACGCAACGCTGTGAGCCGGTGCCGACAACGACACGCCAACCCCGACCGGGCACTCACTCGAAAAGGTCGCAGAGCAGCAGGCCGCTCCAGCCTGTGGACAGGGGTCGGGCCTCATGGTCTTGACGAGGAATCGTCCAGTGCCCTACACGGCTAGTAGGACTTGACAATTGTTCCCGCAGGGTGGAACGTCAGCCAAGTTGGGACTCTCAACCCGTCCGGGATGGGGTCAGCCGTCCGCCGCTGTCCCCGCTGAGCAGTAGCTCGCGCCGAACACACCGGTAACAACCGCATGTCGGGGATCACCATGAAAGCTCCGCCCGCCCCCTCCGTGCTGCCGGAGGGCGGCTTTCTTTCCCAGCCCTGGGAGGGTCACACCGCACGGTTAGTCAGTCGTCGGCTGATGTCGTCGGTAGCTGTGATCAGGGCCCACGGCGGCATCGACGCATCCAACGCTGACACTCTGACCGAGTACACGCTGGGGCATCTGATGCGTTGCCGCGGGCTGATCCTTGATCTGCGCGACCTGGATTTCTTTGGGACCGAGGGTTTCTCGGCGCTGCACAGGGTCTCCGTCTGCTGCGCGCGCGCCGGCATACGCTGGGCAGTCGTGCCCGGTGAGGCAGCCTCCCGGATGCTGCGGATCGGCGACCCACATGGCTTGCTGCCCGCCGCCAGCACCCTCGAGGCAGCGATGGCCACCGTCCAAGACCAGCCTCACCGTCGACCGCAGCCCATCGGGAGCCGCAGGGACCCCGGACAATCCTCGATATGCGAACGCACGGTGTGCTTAGTCTGTGGCGGTACACAACAGGTCCGACACGAACAGCGGACCTCGACAGAAGCGATCGCTGAGCTCGATGGTCTTGCCTTAGCGGCGGTTGACGCTGGGGTTCGAAGATGCGAAACCTGAGGTTGTGGAGTGCGGCGCAGGCACGGAATATCGAGACCGCGTCGACCCCGACGGTTAATGTGTTAGGAGGGGGTTAATGTGTTAGGAGGGTTAGTGGCTCGCGCGACGACGCCGCTGCTGCCCGATGACTACCTTAAACTGCTCAATCCGCTGTGGTCTGCGCGGGAACTGCGTGGCCTCGTCGTCGATGGTCGCAGGGAAACCGAAGACTCGGCCACGGTCACGATCAAACCCGGATGGGGCTTTCCGAATCCGTTTGGGGCCTTCGCGATAGCTTCGGTGTCGAACCCGGCACCGGCAGACGTCGCGGGCTGCGGACCGCTATGCCCAAGCTTCAGACCGGGCGGCGCGTAGCCCGTCGCCCTCATCGGCCAGGGCTTCACGCTCGAGCGAGCAGAGCGGCACCTCACGGCTGCGGGTGCCGACGCAGGTATCAGTCGGCACGCCGTCGGCCTGCGCATCCCGGCCAGGCTCACTGCGCGCCAGCCGCTCATCGGGTGTAGTGTCAATAAGGTTGGGAACCCAGCCAGTCCGGGATGAAGTCAGCTGTCCGCCGCTGATCTCGCAGAGCAGCAGCTCGCGCCGGGCACGCCGGTGACAACCGTCCGGCGGGATCACCTTGAGCGCTCTATCCACTCTTGAAGCATCATCCACTCTTGAAGCATCGAATGTCTCTCCTATTGGGCAAGGCCGTTCCGGCTCCGCGAGTTTCGGCATTCTCAGTACGTATCCACCGACACCATGTGGGCTGGCGACGTTCAGTGCGGCCTTGTCGGAAGGGCTGTGCGCGAACGGCGCCGACGTCAGCGTCGTGCGGGTGGCCGACGGCTCCTTGTCTTACAGCTCTCGGGTGATCGGCGAGCTGGTCAACGGTTCCGCGACATCGGTGGCTGCCACCTCCGAATTGCTGAACGAGAGCGACATCGCGGTCGTGCAGCATGAGTACGGCATCTACGGCGGTGTCGACGGAGACGAGGTGGTGGACATCATCGGCGGGCTGCACATCCCGTCGATCGTGGTCGCTCACACGGTCCTCAAAGACCCGACCCCGCATCAGCGTTGGGTGCTCGAGGCGATCGCGGCAATGGCAGCTCAGGTGGTTGTTATGTCGGAGGCGGCCAGTCAACGCCTGTGTCTCGGCTTCGACGTCGATCCCCGCAAAGTCACCACGATCTCACACGGCGCGACCGTCCCGAGGCGGCTCGCCCCGCCGGCGCGGTCGGACAGGCCGACGTTGTTGACATGGGGCCTCCTAGGTCCGGGAAAGGGCATCGAGCGGGTCATCGACGCGATGGGTTCACTGCACGACCTTCCGATCCGGCCGCGCTACCTGATTGCCGGCCGGACGCACCCAAAGGTTCTCGCAGCCGATGGCGAGGCATACCGCAACGCCCGTGCCGAACAGGCGCGACTGCGCGGCGTAGCGAACTCGGTTTCCTTCGACGCCAGCTACCGCAATGCGTCATCGCTGACGGCGCTTGTCCAATCCTCGGCCGTGGTTGTGCTGCCCTACGACTCCACGGATCAGGTCACCTCTGGTGTCTTGGTCGACGCCATCGCGAGCGGCCGGCCGGTGGTCGCCACCGCCTTTCCGCACGCCGTCGAGCTCCTCGCCAGTGGGGCGGGGATCGTCGTCGGCCACGACGACCCGGATGCGCTGACGTCGGCCCTGCTGCGGCTCCTGACCGACCCGCACCTCGCCGCGACGATGGCCGCGGAGGCCTTGCGATTGGCTCCACGGATGGCGTGGCCGATCGTGGCGAATGCCTATGTAGACCTGGCACACGGCCTTGTCCCCGAGCGTCCGGCTCTGGTATGACCGCCACCACGCCGGAGCCGAGATTCGACCACCTGTTGCGAATGACAGACCATCGCGGCACCTTCGAGCATGCCTGTTTCGCCGAACCCCGCCCCGAGCACGGCTACTGCACCGACGACATGGCCCGAGTTCTCGTCGTCGCCACCCGAGAGCCCAACTCTGGTGGGGAAGTCAATCGCCTTGCGGGCGTGGCGATACGGTTCCTGAATGATGCGCAATCCTATGCCGGCACCTGCCGAAACCGGATGGACAGCAAGGGCCGTTGGAAGGATGAGCCCGCCCTGGGGGACTGGTGGGGTCGCTGTATCTGGGGACTGGGGACTGCCGCTGCGCACGCTGACGTTGGTCTGGTCCGCCGGTTGGCCGTCATTCAGTTCGAACGCGCCGCGAAGGTACGATCGCCGTGGCCTCGGGCGATGGCGTTCGCGGCGTTGGGCGCCGCCGAACTCCTCTCCGTCGACCCCGGGCAACGGGTCGCACGCGAACTCCTCACCGATTACGCCGACACCGTGGCCAAACCGAACGGCCACTCGGCCTGGCCATGGCCTGAGCCGCGGCTCACCTACGCGAATGCGGTTCTCCCCGAGGCGATGATCGCCGCGGGCGTTGCGCTCGACGATTCGGCACTGCGGCAACAAGGCTTGGATCTGTTGGGTTGGCTGGTCGAATACGAGACGGCAGGAGATCACCTCTCGCCCACTCCTGCAGCGGGCAGAGGGCCGGACGACCTTCGGCCCTCGTTCGATCAGCAACCGATCGAGGTGTCCACCCTCGCCGACGCGTGCGCGCGTGCCGCTGCCATTGACACCGGTTCGATCTGGCCCGACGGGGTCATGGCCGCTGCGGCCTGGTTCATGGGTGTCAACGACGCGCGACAGCTCATGTGGGACCCCGAGACCGGTGGCGGATTCGACGGCCTGCACGCCGATGGGGTGAACCGCAACCAGGGCGCGGAGTCGACTCTGGCAGTGCTCTCGACGATGCAGCACGCTCGACGCTTCTCGACTGTGCGGCAATGACTTCCGTGCAGGCTGGGCTCGTCACGCGCAGCCTCCAGCGGCTGGCGGCCAACCCGTCGCGGGTCATCGCCCGACTCTTCGTGCCAGGCCAGGAAGGTTTCGAGCACCAGGAGTCCCGCACGGGAGCGGTGCTGGCGCGGATCCTGGCCCTGGACGAAGGGCAGGTACGGTCCTCGCTAGACGATGTCGTCACCCGCTTCAACGGGCGCCACCGCGATCTTGCCAGCACCTTCCGTCGGCACGCCCATGAACTCGCCGATCGGCTGGATCCCGACTGGGAGCTCTCCGAGGCGCGAAAGTTGTTGCTGGGTGCGGCATTCACGAGCGAATACGCCATTGAAGGTGCGGCGTTGTGCAACCCCAGCATCGTGGCCCATCCCGACCAGGCTGGAACCGTCGCAGGCAGCTTGCGATTCGTGATGAGCGTGCGGGGCATCGGCGAGGGGCACCGTTCGTCCATCGGATTCCGGACCGGCGCCATCGACACAGCCGGCAGCATCACGATCGACGACCCGGCTCCGTTCGCCACAATCGGGGCGGCCGAGCCCGCTCCGCTCGATGCAGCTGTCTTCCGAAGTGAACTCGCCCGGCTCGACGATGCCGGAGAGGCCGCCGACTATGTCCTCGACGGACTCGACGAGCGCTTTACCCAAGCTGCTCTCGACCAACAATTGGCCAGGCTCGAGACTTCTCTGAGCACCCGCAGGCACGCCAAGGAGACGATTTCTTTACTGCGTAGCATCGCCGAGCGGTCGTACGCCGTCGAATTCTCCGACCGCATAACACTTTCCGAGCGAGTCCTGTGGCCCTCGATGGGCGCAGAGCAGGCCGGCATGGAGGATGCACGCTTCGTCCGTTTCATCGACGACGACGGCTCCATCACTTTCTATGCCACCTACACGGCCTACAGCGGATCCCACATCAGCCAGCAACTCCTCGAGACCACAGATTTCCAGTCCTTCACCTCCGCGCCGATCGTCGGACCCGCCGCTGCCAATAAGGGTCTGGCGCTGTTTCCTCGCCGGATTCGCGGGCGCTTCGCCGCCATGTCGAGATCAGATCGCGAATCGAATACGGTTGCCTACTCCGATAATCTGTCGGTTTGGACGAGTGCGCTTCCGTGCCAGAGCCCGACCCGAACCTGGGAGGTGTTGCAACTCGGGAACTGCGGTTCGCCCATCGAAACCGACGCCGGGTGGCTGGTGCTGACCCACGGCGTCGGTCCGATGCGCACCTACCGCATCGGGGCGATTTTGCTCGATCTCGACGATCCGACACGGATTCTTAGTCAGCTACCGCAACCGCTACTGAGCCCCGCCACCGACGAGCAGGACGGTTACGTGCCCAATGTTGTCTACTCCTGCGGCGCACTGGTCCACGCCGATACCCTGGTGCTGCCGTACGGCATCAGTGACGCCGCCATCGGTATTGGCACCGTTCCGCTACCCGAACTCCTTGCAGCTCTGAGCCGCTGAGAACCAAGACATTTCAAACTTTACTGTCGATAGTGGCCGTCAGTGAGGTCGTGGTACCAGGTCGTTTCCCCCGGTGCCGGCAGGCCGGCCTCCTGCAGTGCGGTCGACAGTGGGCGGTAGGAGGGCGTGAGCGGTATGCGGTCAACAATGTGGACGATGGCGGGACGCTGGTCCCGGGGGAGGCCGCCCAACGCGGTGGTCAAGCTGGCCGCGGTGAGGACGCCGTCTTTGCCAAGCGTCACCGCCGCGACCGCGACGTCGTGCGTGTCGGTCGCAACGGGATAAACCACCGCCAGGTCGATCACGGTGATGTCGCCGAGGGCGTCGCAAATCGGCTGGCAGAAGACCGGTCCGCCCACCGACTGGATCACGGTGTTCCTGTTGTCGACGAACCAGTAGTCGCCGTCGCTGTCGCGGCGAAACAGGTGGTCTGTGGTGATCCACGTGTCTCCCTCGGCGAATACCCCGCGCATCGACACGCTCGCGGCATCGAGTCCGGAGCGCGGCCTCGCTAGCAGTACGCCTACCTCGTCGTCCGCGCAGGGGCGCACGAAACCGCGGTCGTCCTCGATAAAGCGGCCTGTCGCGGCGTCGTAGCCGGCGAGGCGAATCTTGGTGCTGCCCGGCAACGGTCGACCCTTGGCCCCGGTCTTCGTGCCGGCGACATTGGCCAGCACCGCGTCCCCTTCGGTGGAGGCATAGAACTCCAGCACTCGGGCCGGGGCGAACCGGTCGGTGACCTTGTGCCACAGCCCGGTCGGCATTCCGGCTCCGATGAACAAGCGGATCGGATGATGTTCGGCAAGCTCGGGCGACGCCGCCTCCACCAGTTGGAGCAACATGGCCCAGGTGTAGGACACCACTGTGACCCCGTAACGGTGGACCTCGTCGGCGAATCGCGTAGGGTCGACGCCCCCGGTCAAGGCGATGCGCGCCCCGCCAGCGACCGCGCCGCCGAGCCCGACCATGAGACCCGACGGATGGTGCAGCGGGGTCAGGCAATAGATCGTGTCACCGCGGCCGAGCGCGGCGGCAGTGGCCGTGCCGTAGGCCGACAGCGCCCACCGATGATTGGTGACCTCCTTGACCACCCGGCGCCCTCCCGTCGTGCTGAAGAATACGAAGGCGACATCACTTGCCCGGCCAGGGTTCGGGCGATACCACTGCGGCAGCCGCGCACCGGACAGGTCGAGGCGGTCAAGCTCGACAACCCGGTCCGATTCCCTCCGGCAGAGGTCCGCGGTGCAGCCGTGACCGAGGATGAGCACCCTGGTTCCGGTCGCGGCGGCCGCCGCCAGATGGTGTGGGTCCGTGACGATATCGGCCACCTCGCACAGCTGGACGGCGGCGGCGAGGTCATCGTCCGGGGGTAGCAACACGGCCACCGCGCCGAGCCGCGACAGCGCCGCGATCGCGGTCACGGCGCTGGGGCTGGTGTCCATCAGCACACCGATATGGGCCCCCTGACGGACACCGACGGCGATGAGGCCGCGCACCGCGTCGTCGATGCGGTGATCAACCGCCGCGTTGGTGTGGACGCGATCCTCGAAGAGGAAGCACTCCTCGTCGGGCGCTCTGGTCGCCTGCTCGGCCATCAACCCGCCCAACGACACCCGGGTGTGAGGCTGCAGCCGCCCGAGGCGGGCGAGCCGGGGCAGGGTGCGCACGGCCTCCCCTGCGATCTGCCTGCCGCTTCGCGCCGCCTCCACCGCGGCGTCGGCCAACCCCAGGCTCACGCCGATGCCCAGTTCGGCCAGCGCACCCGCCGAGTGACCGATACGCGACGACACCCCGACTGCGCCATCGATCCCGACGTCAGGGTCGGCCTCCATCGCATGCACGCCCTCCGGCCTGGGCCCTCGACCGTCTCGCCAGAGCGCCCATTTACCGACGGTGGGCCACGTGTGCGTGGCGGCGGTCGATCCGACAACGAGCCCGAAGTGACCTGCCCGCAATAGCATCTCGGACACTTCGGCGCGGGGAGCGGCCCGCAGGATTGCTCGCACGGACGCGGGTTGGCCGATGTCATCGATTGCGCCGACGAACGCAAGGACCGGACAGGTGATTTCCGCGAGCGTGATCAAGGTGCCATCGATCGCGGCACCGCCGCCCATCATGCGGTTATGGACCACGAACTGCCGTAACAGTTCGGCGACCGCGGGACCCGACCATGCCACCCAGCCCTCCACCTCGAGGAAGCGGCGTTGCTGCTCCCTGGGCAGCAACGCCTCTCGGTCATGGAGTTGCCGGAGAAAGTCCCACCTCGCCCGGACCGTCTTGATCGGGTCCAGAAGTTGAAACCCGGTGCGGGCCATCCATCCGGACACGGAGAGACGGTTGAAGACATGGTCGGCGACCAGCTGAGCGCCGCGGCCCGCCAGGGCCGCGGGAATTCCGAAGGGGAGACCGCCGAGCGAATCGACGGAGCTACCGAATGTGATGACGCTGGCCAGGCCCTCGGAACGTCGGTAGGCCGCGGTTTGATAGCAGAACATGCCGCCCTGCGAGTAGCCCGCCATATGCACCTTGCGGCCAGTGTGCGCATGTACCGAGTCGATGACCCGGCTCAGTGCGACGACATGGTCGCTCAACGTGCGTTCGAGCCCACCGGTTTCCCGGTCCGGTGAGCCGAAGTCCACCACCCACGGGTCCACACCGAGGTCATGCAGAACTCCGACCGCACCCTGGTCTCTGGTGACGTCGAACACGTTGGCCGACATCATCATCGGCGGCACAAGTATTACCGGCGGCCGTGACGGATCATTCGCGGTGTCGGGGAAGTAGCGACGTAGCCGGTACATGTCGCACCGTTCCACGGTCTGAAACGGCGACGGACGGGATCCGGTCTGAAGGCCACCGAACCGCAGCACCTCGGCACCGTTCTGCATGGTCGCGATCACCCGGTTCACGGGACCCGCAATCAGGTCGCTACCCCATGTCAGTGTGACCACACGCCACACCGACGCTCCCGCTGATCACACATCCGCTGACGTCACCGAATTCGAGACTACGCGCAGCGAGGGTGCCGTCGCGCCCGGTCCACCGACCCGGCGCACTCATGCACCCGGACCCACGGCGAACCGTTGACACGCCGGCAGGCAATGACTGGCCGCGCTGTCGCCGGTAATGCGGAGGTTAGGCGGTTGTGCAGGTGGAATCTAAGCATGCCGGCGAACGGTTTAGGCACTGGGATGGGCTCAGCGCCAAGGGATATACGTAGCTCGTGCGGTGTGAGGACGATGGCGGTCGTCTTCAGCGCCGCGCGCGGGACTCGACGGTGCTCGACGATGTGGTCGCCACCCAACGACACGATCATCCCGCTCTGAGTGTGCTTGCTTCGGCAAGCAGACCGCTACCGGCCCCGGGGGTTCGGCGTACACGAGTCGGACGGCGCTCCCGACGAAAAGGAGCGCCGTCCGAAGCACCAACCACCTGGTTACCAAGCGTCCATGATGGCGCGGTGAAATGTGGCCTCGGCGTCAGGAGAGAGAGTTTCCCGCCTGAAGCAAGCCCACCGCGCTGTGCCCGGTTGATGGGCCTTGCGTTGCGTGGGTGCCTAGAGCTGGTGCTGGGCGCCACAGCCGAGAGGAGGAATCTTTTCTTCCGGTCCGACCTAGGTCTGCCGTGGATCCGTTCTTTGAGTCTACGCCTATCCAGGTAGAGCAACAGGTAAATAGGCCGAGCGTTCCAGCACCAATTCCTCTCCGCGCACATGTTCGGCCGGATCGACAGCATCGACGCCGACGGCTCATCGAGCCCAGCGACTCATCCGACCAACACATCACGACCCAACCTCTCTTCACCTGACGGGGTTCCAGGCGGGTCATGCCGGCGGGCCTTGGCAATTGGTGATTCCCATTTCACATCGAGTGCGCCAACAACACCCGGAGCTCTTTACCGAGGTCATCGGCCTCCACGCTTGAGAAGCTAGTCACAGTCACAGTCACAGCCGCGTCGTTGGCCGCCGGAATATGACAGCTAAGCGGCTCAGGGCAATAGGCATCCCGACTGCGCACTACTACCATCGCGAGGTACCGTCGGCGGAGCAGATTTGACACGAAACATATTGGGGCACAGACTAATGCACGGGGTCAACGCAAATTCGCCAACTCAGTTGGTGGGAAATGCAGGTCTGGTGTTTTGATACCGTGTCTGTCCCGCCAATGCGGCTTGAGAACGGTGCGGCCCTCAGATCGATCCGCGTTCGCGAACGCGGGCGACCGCATCGCTGCGATTGTGCACACCCAGCTTCTTGTATGCACGCTCGGCCGTTCTTACGGACGCCGCCCTCGTCGGATAACCGGGGGACCGGGTTGGACGTGACACGATCTAGATGCTGTGCAACCGGCTCAGGAAGGAGTGGGAATGACAAAGGACCAAGCAGACGAATTTGAACGGGAACTGATGCAGCCGCTCGCACAGGCCCTCCGGACGAGGCTTGGAGATGCAGGGGAGGTCCACGTCAACAATGAGCCGCGCCTGATGACCGGTGAAAGGGTCGAGTACGCCACGTGGCTCGAAGTCGTGCTCAACGATGCACGAACCGAAGTCATCTTTCGGCCCCTCAGCCGCGAAGACTTCTCTGCCATCTGGCAATGGGGAAAGAGCGGCCGATTCATCTTCCCGATTTCACAAGGCGGCGCCAATGCCGGCGACAGCGCCCGAGCGTCCATTGACGCTGTCGCCGAGCGCATCTGCCAAACCGCGAGTATGTGGCATGAGGAACCGCCCGAGTCGTTTGGCTGGACCTCGACCATCTCGTGAACGGTCTGAGCCTCCGGATGTAGCATTGGAATCGAGCCCACAACGTGGAGGCGGCGCCTCTCGTCAACGGGCAAAACTATCTCCGAAGCGCTGCGGAGGGTTACCACGCGGCGAACGTCAGCGTGATCGGGTCGCACCACGGCCGTATGCCGCCAACCAGATGCAGGCCTGTCACCTGCCACGCCACCGGCCAGTGCCACCCGTTCAGCCTCCGGCTCACGAGCACCCGCACGTCAACGGGTCGCGAAGCTTCGCCAAGCAGCATCCTATCGTGTAGGGTTACGCAGTAGAAATACAATGTTGACAGGGTATCTAACAAGCGTTTTGACAGCGTTCCGGCTCGGAAATCACCGTAGGCAGCGCTGGCGCGAATTTGCTGTCGCGATCGATGTGGTTTCCGCTTCTGGCCCGGAGATCGGGTTCGGTCACTGCACGACGACGACACGCGTCGTGACAATCCCGAACACATCCGTGCCCGCCCTTTAGTCAACGGAGAACGACCACCAGGGAAAAGCACCGCCCTCTCGGGTGCTCAGCCGGCACGACCACCCGCCGCGGCAACGTCGCCGCCAAGGCGACCATCGACGACCAGAACGCCCGAAATGAGGCCACGATGAGTAAATCCGAGCACGAGCAACGAGATGTCTTCGGCGGGAACGTCTTTCATGTTGGTGCGGGTTTCAAAGAGAAGGAGCACCCGCACGTAGTGGAGGCGTTGTCGACGCTCGGGCCGCACCTGGGAAGGTGGGATCCCCATGATGTGGTTGTGGATGTCTCCTTACAGGACCGCGGCGGCAAGGAGCAGCGCGTCACATTGCGCACAAGCCTGCCCGGCCTTCCGCCTTTAGTAGCGGTTGCTGATAACCCGGACCTGACCCGCGCCCTCGGCGAAGCAAAGCACGAGCTGATCCGACAGATTGAACACCAGAAGTCGGAGCGAGAACCCATGAACAACCGCCGCCTCAGGAGCGCCACGTTCTGGCATCCGGACACCCGCACGCCGTGAGACATCGCCCCGTCTGCGCCGACAACTCCGTTGCCCAGCTCCGGCAACAGCTCGCGGCCCAACCGACAGCTCGCTTTTGCGGGCGGATAGAGACAAGATGACGTACGTCACCGAAGCACGAGTTATGGCCAACCACGCCGCCATGTGCAGATCAACGCCAGCAGCCACCGACAGGCCGTACCTGACCGTCGGGGAAGTGCTGGGTGCGGGTATATGCCGCGCCGCCGGACGCAAAGAAATGGCTGCGGCGCAGTCGATCTGGGACTCCGAAGGCGGCGCGACCGATCAGCGAGCGACTCACAGAGAGACCGGGACTGGCCTTCTGCTTCCGCAGGCGCACTAGAGGCCCCGGGCACCGCGCCGGGCTCCGTGCCCCGCTTAGTCGTTTACTCGTCCTAGCAGTCGGACGGCCGAGTGCCACGGGTCGACAGCCGCACTGATGCTATCGTCACCGTTGTAGGTCTACGATGAAGACAATAAATGCTAAGGGTTAGGTGCTCGATGACGCAGCCAACTCGACTATCACGTTCCGGGCAGGCCCGCGAGCCGGACTGCAACGAGGAGGACGAGGAGAGCAGTTCAATCACCCGCGCGGCAGTCCTGGCTAATGCCCTGCAGATAATCGATCGTGATGGCATTGAGGGGCTGACGATGCGCCGCCTCGGCGAGGCGGTCGGCCGTGATCCGATGGTGCTCTACCGGCATGTGCCGAATAAGGCCGCTGTGCTCGATGGGGTGGCCGAGATGGTCTTCAAGCAATTGTCGCTGGACAGCACGCGCCCTGACTGGGCGGCTACGCTGCGGGATCTCGCCCACGACTTCCGTGATTTAGCGCGCGCACACCCAAATGTGGTGCCGCTGTTGGTCACCCGGCCCCTTGCGACGCCGCTCGGGATGCGGCCGCAGGGCATGCTTCGGCAACTCGAAGACGTCCTCGCGCTGCTGGTTGGAGCCGGCTTCAGCGAGGTCGATGCGGTGCTCGTGTATCGGGCTTTGTTTGGGTTCTTGTACGGACACGTGCTCACTGAGCTGCAGGAGGCCGTCGAGCGCCCCGAGGAGACCGACGATGTGTTGCGTCTTGGTCTGCATCGGCTGCGGATCAGCGAATTCCCGCACTTGCGTGCGCTCGCGCCGACTTGGGCCGCCTACGACGGGCTGACCGAACTCGACCGCGGACTCGACATTCTGTTCAGTGGGCTGGCCGCCCAACTCGGCTTACCCGGCGGCGCGCCGACGCAGGCGCGCACACCCGGGTCGACCTAACTATGCCAGCGAGAATGGACATGACGAAGATGCTGCAGGCGCCGCATCTCGCCAGCGTGCCCGTCGGGCTGCGAGTTGGGCGGGACGCCACCTCGCCTGGACGTCCGTGAGGCGTCGATGGCGATAACGGACGTAGCCGCATATGCCCACTTGAGCCACGCGGACCTCCAGGCTTTTGGAGCCGAGTTGGATGCGATCCGCCGCGACATCGAGGGTGCGCGCGGCGAAAATGACAGGGCATACATCCGGCGCACCATCGCGTTTCAGCGATTCCTCGACGTCGCCGCGAGGCTGGTTATCGCCGGCACCGGCAGCAAGGTTGGCTGGGGGCTCGGTACCACCGCGCTCGCCGTGGCCAAGAGCATCGAGAACATGGAACTTGGCCATAACGTCGGCCACGGTCAATGGGATTGGATGAACGACCCGGAAATCCATTCCGCCACGTGGGAGTGGGACATGGCGGGTGTCTCGTCGCAGTGGCGGTATTCCCACAACTATCGCCACCATGTGTTCACCAATGTCGTCGGCGTGGACGACGACCTCGGGTTCGGCGTCCTGAGGGTCACCCGCGACCAGCAGTGGCAGCCGAGTCATCTGTTTCAGCCTTTGCGAAATATGTTGTTGGCAATCATGTTCGAATGGGGCGTCGCGATGCACGGCTTGCACTCCGAGCATGAACGCGCGGCGGCCGACGCGGCGAAATCCGTCCATACCGGAGCGCTGATCCGCAAGATGGCGCGGCAAGCCGGCAAGGACTATGTATTCTTTCCCGCTCTCAGTCTTCGACGATGGCGTCGGACATTGACGGCGAACGTGGCTGCGAACCTGCTACGCAATGTGTGGGCGTATGTGGTGATCTGCTGTGGGCACTTCGCGGATAGCGCAGAAAAATTCACCCCAGCCGCGCTCGAGGGTGAGACGAAGCCCGAATGGTATCTGCGACAAATGCTGGGCACCGCGAACTTTCACGCTGGTCCGGTGCTGGCGGTCCTCAGCGGAAACCTTTGCTACCAGATCGAACACCACCTTTTCCCTGATCTGCCGAGTAACCGCTACGCGGAGATCGCCCAACGGGTTCGGGCGGTGTGCGCCACCTACGACCTGCCGTATACGACCGGCCCGCTTGCACGCCAGTACCTGCTCACCTTTCGCACCATTTCTAAGTTGGCCCTTCCGGATCGGTTCCTCGCCGCCACTTCTGACGACGCACCCGAGACGGCGTCGGAAAACAAGTTCCGCAATCTCGACGCACCTTACACGTCGGACGAGGGCAATGGCGATACGCGGCGACGCGGACTGGTCACAGCGATACGGAACCGACAGAATTCGGCGCCAATCAAGGAAGTTCGTGCGCCTCGGCGGCGCTTTTACGCCACGCACGGTCTGCTACTCCGGGCAGCACAGTCGTGTGTCATCATCATGATGCGTAGTCCTCAGATGGTGTGCTGGCCGACGCCTGGGGCCCGCTCGAGCAGCAGCCGTCGCGGTAGAAGCCGGTGAGCGAGTCGGGGCCGCGCCGTTGCAGCGGGCCGCCCGGCACACTGCGCTCGAGACCCGACCAATTGCAAGGCCCATTATCTCCCTTGCCGGGGTGCGAGGCTGTCGCAATGGACGTCCACGCGCAATGGACGTCCACGGCTGCGCCGCCAAACGATGTGCCAACGACGGCTTCGCCACACGCATTTCGGTGTCTTGTCGGCGGCGCCCCGGGCGGACCCTAGCCAGGCAGAGGTCGAACTCATTGCCTCAGCGGTGCGGCTTCGACGGCCGAAGGGCTTCGCTGCGGAGAAGGTGAGGAGACGGTTGTTTTGCTGCTCAGCGAATCTTCTCAGGGATCGAGTTCAGTGCATGAAGTACATGCACCGCAAGGTCGCGGGCGGCAGCGTCGTCAAGCGGCGAGTTCGCCCTCAACGTCTCCTGGACGAGTTTTACCCGGATTTCATAAGGCGAGCGAAGTGTTGACTGGGATTTCATGGTTGTTGCTTCCTATTCCGTCGAGTGCGTTCGCTCAAAGGAAGGTCGCTCGACGCTACCGATCTTACTCTATGTATGGGCGGGCGGCGTCGCTCGTTGAGGCCGAATCCGACGGCTGGGCCATGGCTGGGCCGCTTACGATGCGCCAACAACAGCTTCGCCAAACACATTTCGCGCTTGGCGGTCGCTTCGTTGTGCACCTGCTCGGTCAAGCCGCTGCTCGCTGGCCCGACCGTCTCTACGGATTGGGGTCAATTGGGTCCCATGATTTCACAGATAATTCATTCACGATTCGGTGGGGGAGTGACATTTGACTTTGCCGCGTATGCCCGCCCTGCACGCGGGCGGGGAGTGAGATCACTTGCGCGGCCGCAGTTTCGGGGGAATGGAACACAAGGTCGAGGTGACTGATCCCGCTCATCATCGGTGCCGAGAACACCACGCCGGTGTTCTTTTCACCCGGAGCCAAGGTCTGCAAATTGCGCAGTTGCAGAGCGATGGGGTGCTGCAGGATGATCGCGTCCGACGCCTCACCAGAGCCGCGGTAGCCATCCGACTCGCCTTCGGCAGCAATAATTTTGGTAGGCTTCCCGGGTTGGTCCTCGGTTTGCTGAGCCATCGTGAACTTGAATGTCGTTCAACTCGACCAAGGCGACTTGCGCAGCGTGATCTGCCCGGTCTGGTTGATGCTACTCTGATCAGCCGGGCGATGACCCCCAATAATCACGGGCCGGGGTACGTCAAGAATTCATGCGAACTTGGGTAGAAGGGCACCTGCAATTTCTGGCGGTCCCTGGGTTGGCTTCCGCCGAGGGCGGAACAGCACGATTTGCAGTGCCCAATCCCCCGGGGCCAACTAATAACGCCGTCCCGTCGACGAACCGGGACGATACCTAATCAGCCCCAGGGGGCTTGGTGCTGACTCGCTAGACGGCGGTCACTCTCACCGCCTGAGGGCCTTTCGGTCCCTGGCTGATCTCGAACTGGACTCGTTGATTCTCCTCAAGGGAGCGAAAACCGTCGCCTTGGATCTCAGAATGGTGAACGAACACATCTTTTGCGCCGCCGTCAGGAGCGATAAAGCCGAAGCCCTTGTCGCTGTTGAACCATTTCACGGTTCCCTGTGTCATACTAACTTCTCTCTTTTCAACTGGATGTAATTTAACATCCACTACCAACAGTAACACAAACTAATCAGCAAAATAGACACCGGTGGAAGCTGCCGGCCACCCTTCGGGCGTGCCCGGGCGTTCTTCGACTACTTTGTGTCCAGATGTCTTGGTAGGTTTCGGGTTTGGCCTGGCGTGTCCGATGACACTGGGTGTCAAGGCCGGACGCGCGGGACTGGGTGACGGGTCCGGTCACTACGATCGAGCCGGACTCCGGGGCAAGTTGTCTCTTCAGTGTTTCTTGGTATGCAGCAATGCCTCGGTCTGCGAGACATGGGTGGCCTTACCGCGCTTCGCGGCGCGTTTCTCTTTCAGAGACTTACCGGACTTTTTGGTCATAGTTTGCCGGGGAGACTTATCAGACATCCTGGCCCTTCGATATGGGGGCCTATGTCGGTCCCGGTTCTGAAGAGTGTACGCCCCGTGGCCCCCGTCGCCCACTTGGCCAACGGCTGCCAACTAGGTCGTTGAAAAAGACTGGAAGAAAAGACAATCCACCCTGCTGCAGGGGCCTGAACTTGCCGCAACTGGGACCAGGCCTCGGGCGGTGCTGCCAGGTGGAGCCGGTGGTGCGGGTGCCTGGAGAATGGTGGGGCCTATGTGTGGGCTGTCGTCGACCTGTCGTGCTCTGAGTCGGGTGAGTGTGTACCCAGATCGGCGATGCCCATCTTGGCGACAGCCCCGACCGGGCCGAATCGGTGTGCCAGGCCGGCAATGGTGCCGACTGCGATGGCCTGCCACACGGTGTCGACTCGTGGCCCCCGACACCGGGTCGCCGAGCAACCGGCTGCCGTGTCCGCTCCGTCCATCTCGAACCTCTGGTGAGCGTTTGCCTATCTGTGGCTAGCTAGCCGTTAGCTAGGAACAGCGTTCCAGAGCAGTGCGACCGACGGTCGGTTCCACTATCGGCTGACTATGACGCCGAATTCTCCTTGATAGCAGCGCCGTTGAGATGTTCGTCGTGCCTCTCGGCGTCGCCTTTGACACTTTGCCGCCGAGCAGCCATAAAAGGCTGTGGCCTATTGCGGCGGCGCGGCGCGCGTTAGCGTGGCCTCGCCTTCATTCTGCTGAGGTTCTGCAGCCCTCATGACGACGCTGCGGCGCGCCTTTTCGCCCAACTGCGTCGTTGGTGGCGGGCTCCTGGACGCGGCGGCCCTCAATGTGTCCGCGCTGCCGTGGAACTGAAGATCGGCTCCTGCGGGATCTGTTGCCCTTCGGGTGAGCAGAGTTGGGTGTCCGCTCAGCCTTATGAGCGGAAGCGTGGTACGGCGCAATTTCGCCGACTAGTGCTTGCACCGGTGCGGAGTGGGCGGTGACGTGTTGGGGGATCACGTCGATGCCGGCTCTGCGCATCATTGACCGCAGGTCTTTGCACTGTTCGGGAAGCACCACGGTGACGACATCGCCGGCGCTACCGGCGCGTGCCGTACGGCCAGAGCGGTGGAGGTAGGCCTTGTGGTCGGCCGGAGGATCCACGTGCACGACGAGTTCAACCGCGTCGACGTGCACGCCGCGGGCCGCGATGTCCGTGGCCACGAGGACTCGCGCCTTGCCGGTGCTGAAAGCCGCAAGGTTACGGTCGCGCGCGGGTTGAGAAAGGTTGCCGTGCAGGTCGACTGATGGAACTCCGGATTCGGTCAGCTGTTTGGCAAGCTTGCGGGCTTGATGCTTGGTACGCATGAACAAGACCCTCCGGCCGGTCCCAGAGGCGAGACGGTGCACTAATTCCTTCTTGGCTTCACCTCCCGCGACATGGAACACGTGGTGAGTCATGGCGGGCACGATTGAGTTGGCGGCGTCTACAGAGTGCGTCACCGGGTTTCGGAGGAACCGCTTGACAAGCCTGTCGACGTCGTTGTCGAGGGTCGCGGAAAACAACATCCGTTGCCCGTGGCCGGGTGTCGCAGCGAGGATGCGGGTAACAGCAGGTAAGAAGCCGAGGTCGGCCATGTGGTCGGCCTCGTCGAGTACGGTGACCTCGATCGTGTCGAGGCTGATCATGCGCTGTTTCATCAAGTCTTCTAATCGACCCGGGCACGCCACGACGATGTCGATGCCCGACCTAAGGGCAGCTACTTGGCGGCTTTGCGGCACCCCGCCGAAGATCGTGGTGACCTTCAGGTTGTAGGCGGCTGCCAACGGCTCGAGTACGGCGGCGATCTGGGAGGCCAATTCACGAGTGGGAACCAAGACTAAACCGTTGGGCCCCAACGGATATCGCATCCGTGCCAGTCGGTCAACAAGCGGGATGCAAAAGGCGAGTGTCTTCCCGCTGCCAGTCTTCCCACGGCCAAGCGCGTCTCGTCCGGCGAGAGTGTCGGGAAGAGTCGCAACCTGGATCGGGAAGGGAGTGGCGATTCCCTGTGCGGCGAGCACATTAATCATTGGCTCGCCGACGCCAAGATCGGCGAAGGATCGCTGTGTGGTCATGTAGTTGTGCTTTCAGAGTTCGGTGGTGCCGTGTTCCGGGGCATCGTTACGGGAACACACGGCACAATTTGGCGAGATTGCCGGCAGGCAATGTCGATCGCCGTAAAGAGCCTGTGCGGATGTATGGACATCTGCGTTCGCAGCTTCGGGACCGTCTTTCAGGATCCCGGGTAAGCGGCGAAAAGGAGCGTTCTACGACGCGCAGACATCACTGCTCGTGACGCCCACGTTTGTTAAGAGCATACACGACCTTACTACCGACCCTAATCCGTCGTGCTCGTTGCAGCGGCTACTACGCCACGGTCGCGGGTGATGGCATTTGAGACGCACCCGTTCACCACGGTGTGGCACTCCCGCTCGACATAGCGCCAGTGCTCCCTGCCGCGCGTCAAACATGTACAACCTCACGTGATTTGGGGGAGGAGCCATACGCCATTTAGCGGTTGGCCTTTCATCTCGTTGCGCCGCGTGGCTTAAACCGGCGCGGACGATCTCGCCTCGGAGTCGAGCGTGTTCATGGATCGACACGGGTCCGCCGCATCAAGCGTGCGGTCACCGGTCGGGAACTGGCTCGTGAGGTCCTTGAGAGGCGACGCTCGGCCCCTCGATGTCGTCGCCCTGGGTCCGGGCCTCATCCCGGATCAGTCCCAGAAATCGTTTCGCGCGCTGCTGGACTGAGCGCGGGCGTCCGCCTGGTGGCGCGCCTGAACAGACGGTGGCGTAACGTCGATAACGAGCTGTTTCGTTGTCGGTGGTGGTCTGGAACGTCATTCCCCGAACGAGATCACGGGCAATGCGATTCCTCCGTCGGCCCGACTGGACGCGCCGATCGCCTCGAACCGCGAAGGGTTGTCCCATGAATCGCGCAGATCAGTTGCATGGTGCCGTTGTGTCCCAACATAATCCGATGACAGACGTCATCGTCGACTCGTTAGAGCAACGGTGCGAGGCGATGACTACCTCGGCGGCGAAGCCAATTCCGCGCATGATCAGTGCGGCAGTTACGCGACGCCTGGCGAGCCCGATGCGGCTCACTCTGGCATCCCGGCTCGGAAACGAGATTGATGGAGCGTGGTGGCCACGTACGGCGGTGATCTCGCGAGAGCTGCCTGAGTTGGTCTCTGTTTTGGACGTCCGGTTAGGCCAGATCCTCGATATCAACGTCAACTGGTCACCGTTGCAATGCCCGCCGGATCTGAACTGGCTCGGTTGGCGCGCTCTACACCAACGCGTCATGACCGTTGGCGGCCGCAATGCCCGGGCGAACCTTCTGATCGTTCCGCATCGAACTACTGCGGCCCTTGCAATACTGGTATTGCGCCGGGCCGCGGGCCTCCCCATCGATCCGGCGCATCGCGACTCCCCGGCGTTCCAGACCGCCGACTGCATTGTCCGGGTCGCCCGAGGAGAGAAGGTTTGAAGTCTGTTGTTTACGGCGAGATGACTTCGCAGTGATACCTCGAGGCCGAGAGGATTGCGGCCGTCTCGAGTCCATATACCGCGCACGCATCACGCCGATTGCCCGGGGGCTAGCGCGCGAAGCCGATATCGAACGGGGTTCGTTGATTCCGAGCGCTCCTGCGAGGCAGCGGCCTAAACGGGGGTTTCCTGTTCTTCTGCGCTGATCTTAAGGAGGCCGTCGACGGTCAATGCATTGTCTGGGCCGGCTGCGGTCATCATGATGGCATGTGCCTGGTCTGGGTCAGCCCGCGGGGAAACTACCAGTAGGACGATTTTGTTGTGATCGAACCCGAGGGCTTCGACAGTGTTGGCAGGCTGGAGACGATATCCGTCGAGTCGTACCGTTCGCCCCCCGGTCGCGAATTTTGCGGGTGGCTTTGACCATTCCTTCATTTTGTAGATGACGCG
>Ga0210396_10001343_pt1 | contig 27132 bp, 29 predicted proteins | sample IncBWH17OmetaG_FD_155466 | JGI IMG/M metagenome (GOLD analysis project Ga0210396, IMG submission 155466) | Forest soil microbial communities from Barre Woods Harvard Forest LTER site, Petersham, Massachusetts, United States - Inc-BW-H-17-O ... | reverse complement strand
CCTGCAATACACATTGATTCGTTTTCATTGCATATCATCAAATCATCGGCATGCAATTTGCGTTCCGTTCCATCGAGTGTTACAATGGTTTCTCCCGCTTTTGCCTTTCGTACAATTACTTTATTGCCCTTTATTTTATCAGCATCGAATGCGTGCAGGGGTTGACCTGTTTCGTGCAACACATAGTTCGTAATATCCACTATATTGTTTATGGCACGTATGCCTATTGCACCCAAAGCATCCTTCAACCATTGCGGAGATTCAGCAACTTTAATTCCGCTTACAGTTACACCGCAGTATCTTTTGCAGGCTTCCGGGTTTTGCAATACCACTTCAATATCTGCTTTGCCGGTAGTGTTATACTTACCCGCTGCTGGTTTTATCAGGTCTAATGGTTGCGTTGGCTTATTGCGGATATTAATGGCAGCCACCAGGTCTCGTGCTACTCCATAATGCGAAATGGCATCAGCACGGTTGGGTGTTAAACCAATTTCAAAAACAGTGTCTTTGTATATCTTGAAATATTCTGATGCAGGCAGGCCCACTTTTGTATCGGCAGGCAATACCATAATACCGGCATGTGATGTACCTAAACCTATTTCATCTTCGGCACATATCATCCCTTCCGATGCTTCACCACGTATCTTACTTTTCTTAATTTTAAATGGTTCGCCAACGGTAGGGTATAATATAGCACCATCGGTAGCTACTACAACCTTCTGCCCCACTGCAACATTAGCAGCACCGCAAACAATATTTAATAGAGCAGGGCCACCCACATCAACCGTAGTTAATGAAAGCTTATCGGCATTCGGATGCTTGATACAGGTCTTTATTTCTCCAACAACTATACCGCTAAGTCCGCCTTTCAACGATTCAAAAGCTTCTTCATGTTCCACTTCCAAACCTATTTCAGTAAGCAAACGACCAACCTCGGCAGGTGGCAGTTGTATTGCAGCGTATTTCTTTAGCCAGTTGTACGATATTTTCATAACAAGATGTTTTGCAATGCAAATGTGGGAAAAATAAGTGTATTTGGGAATAACTGAATAACCATAAAGCTATCACTCCTCAGTATCTGACTCATTAGATACTGAACACTTCCATTAACAGCCTTACATTACAACATTAAAAAACGTTCACGTTAAGAGCAGAAACAAATTCCTCTACTCTTCTCCTTGCAGCTGCCTCAGTAAGCGCTTCGCCGATCACTTCTGTTATTTGTACGTCTTCAATTTTGTAATAGATACTGTCGCCCCAGAAATCACTCTTTATTTGAATAAATTCAGGGGGTATGGATTCAACCTCGCCAACTAAGGCTTTAATTTCATCATCTATTATACTGTACCTAAAGTATTTCATAAGAAATAGTTTTTATTGGAACAAAGTTCAGCAAGTCCGAATAAATTCAGACACTTATTAGTTAAACGAGGCTTATTGAACGGTAAATATCACCGTCATGGTTGCCTATCTGCCCTATCTTTTATCTTTCCCATGCAGGAAAGACATTCCATTTGCCTTTATAAAGCTCTCTATGCTTTTAACAACTTTATCTATATCCCCTAATACCTCATCATTTGTGAATCTTAAAATACTAAGTCCTAACTTTTTAAGTTCGTATTCTCGACCTTCATCACGCTCTGCAACTTCAAATCTCTGGTGCACTCCTCCATCAATCTCAACTGCTAAAAGAGCCTCATAACAATAAAAATCAACAATAAATTTCGATATTGGATGTTGCCTTCTGAATGTCACCCCAACCAACTTTTTTTACCTATTATCTGCCAAAGTACTTTTTCAGACTCGGTCATATTCTTTCGTAAATCAGCCGCTCGCTTCAAAATTTCGGGGCTGGCATTGAAGTATATTGGACGCTCTATTGGTTTCATGAGACAAAATAAGATTCCATGCAACTAATTTATAAATATAGGTAATTGTAACGCTTCCTCCGCTTGGAGGAAATAAGGAAGAAGGCACTCAGAAGCTTATTGAACGGTAAATATCACCGTCATGGTTCCCTGTTGCTCAGGAGTACCATCAGGGCTGGCGCTAAACTTGGTTGATTTAGCTGCATCTTTGGCCTTGTCGTAAAGGCAAGCACTGGTAGTGTTTGAGCCTTTTTCACCCGGGGTTGCACTAATTACGTTTCCGCCCTGGTCAACAATAATGCGGAGTACCACCTTGCCCTCTTCATGGCAATCGGCATTTACACTTGGGCGCTTTAATAATTTTCTTCCGGTAAGCTTATAACCGAATTTCTCAGTACCCATACTTTCACCCGGGTTGGTACCATCTGGCACACCTGCATTACCAGGTTGGTTTGCATCACCATCGCCACCGGGTGTACCGCCCTTGCTATGGCTGAATTTGTTAAGCACACCTGCCAACTGCACACTAACTTGTGGTTGAGGTGGTGCGCTTGAAGTATCTATTTTATCGGTCTTGGTTGGTTTCTTAGGGCTCTTAATATTTGTAGGGGCCTCAGCATCGTTGGTAACCACTTGCGAACTTGGAGCAACTTCGGGTTTGCTGGCAGTTGTTTTATTTGATTTCTCCGGGTTGTTGTTCTCACCCATATTACTTTGCTCCACATGGCCAGATCCATTTATATTATTACCAAAATCGGCTTCTACTTCCAGTTCGGGCGGAGGTATATTTTTATAAGGCGGCAATGGAGTTCGGATATACCATAGAAATGCGATCAGCAAAATAAGCACATGAAATATAACAGTGCCTACAAAGGCACCGCTTCTGTTATACATTTCCTGCTTTATTGCCGATCTGCTCATTCTGTTACTTTGCAGGTTGTGTTGCCAATATCATCTTCATCTTCAGGTCGCTGCCTATTTGCAATACGTCAACCAAATCTTGTACAGTCAATGCCTTATCGAGCCTTAATACTGCAGTCGGATCAGTAAGCCCTGCTATTTTAGGCCTTAAAGCGTCCTCTAATTGCTCGGCAGTTAATACCTGCGGCTTCGTAGGTTCTTTACTATCGTTCAGGTAATACTTTTTATCGGCAGTTACATAAATAGTTATCTGCTGCTTGTTCATTTCCATAGCTTTTTTAGAACTGGGCAATGTAAGCTTTACCACACTTGGGTTAACCATGGTAGCAACTATAAGGAAGAACAGCAACAAAAAGAACATGATATCATTCATGCTCGATGTTTCGACATGTGCTGTAAACCGGCTATTTCGTGTTATTTTCATTTTAAGAATTTATTAATTCAGTCTTATTACTTTTTAATCTCATCCTGAACCATTTCAATAAAATCTATCGACGATACTTCCATTTTTTGTATGGCTTTGTTCACCATAGTATTCAGCCAATGGTAAGCAATGAACGAGAATATACCAATTGTCAAACCTGTAGCGCTTGATACCATCTTTTCATACAATCCGCCCGATATTATACCGATACTGATATTATTATCTAACGATATTTTATAGAATATATGGATAACCCCCAAAATGGTTCCTATAAACCCAAACATGGGCGCAATACCGGCTATTATACCTAATATATTGAGGTTCTTTTCCAATTTATAGGCTTCTACCTTACCGGCATTCTCCATCGTCGATTCAATTTCTTCAATTGGTTTACCTAACCTGTTTAAGCCTTTGGCTACAATACGTGCCTGCGGGGTATCGGTATTTTTGCAGAAAGACTTGGCAGCATCTATATTACCGTTGCGGAGGAAATCCCTCATACTATCAGTAAATTTCGGGCTGGTTTTACCTGCCTGTTTTATATAAAGGAACCTTTCTATGAGGAAGAAAACTGCCATAAGGGAAAGTATACCAAGGGGTATCATAACTATTCCACCGCTTTTAAGCAGTTCGAGCAGGTTCATTTTAGCCTCAGTAGGTGCAGCAACCGGCATATTAGCTGCCGCTTTTGCTGTATCGGCTACGGCTGTGAGGGTTGAAGCAACGGTAGCGGCAGGTGCCTGGAGAAGAATGTGAAGCAGCATAGGGAGATAATTTAGAAGATTGATATTTCAAAACACTAAAGTATTTCGCCCCCGTATATTAAATAGGTTTTAAGGTTGGAATATATGAACATCCCACTGTTAACTTATATCAACGTATTTTTTAAAACAATATTGTTTATGTTTGTGTTTAAATAATATTTATTATTGCATACTAATCTACTTTTTTCGTCCCAACATTAACAAACTGATTATGAAAAAGACGACAGGTTCTTCCTCAAAAAAAGCGCAGGCAAAGCCTACGAAGGCTGCAGCTAAGCCCGCGAAAGCTGCCGCAAAAAAGAGCGCAGATAAGAAAGAAAAAAAATCCGCTCCTGAAGAAAAGGAGAAGGAAAAGAAATTGAAAGCTGCTGCAAAAAAAGCAGTTAAGCCGGCAAAAGGTGCAGGCAAGAAAAAGAAAGGCGACGATGACGATGAAGAAGAATTCGTTGATGAGTATGAAAAAGTTGAAAAAGACGAAGACGGAGACGAAGAAGGTGAAATGGAGATTATCGAAGACGATGCTTCAATTAGCGGAGATTTGAATTCGTTTGACGATGACGAGGAAGATTTCTTTAACGAGGACGATTTCTAGAATACAGTTATAAAGTTTGTCCCGAAGGGATGCATTCGCATAAAGCTTTAAGGTCATAATGACTTTAAAGCTTTTTTACTTTACAGACTCCAAATAGTTCCCCCTTTATTATTTCTGTAAGCACCGGTTACACTTGCCAGGCAATTATCCTTCTCTTCCCATCTAAGCACACCCAAAAAGGCAAATACCATGGCTTCTTTAAACTTCACTATCTCTTCGGCAGGTATTGCAATTTTATGATGAGGCAATTTAGCTTGCAGTTGTTTTATAAGGAATGCATTGAATGCACCGCCGCCCGTAACCAATACTTTACCTTTCTGCTTAACTGAATTCGCAATCTGTTCGGCAACATGCGTGGTAACAGTCGCCAGTTTATCTTCTATACCTATTTCTTGTTCATTAATAATTGGCAGAAATTCTTTTTCGAGCCACTCTCTGCCCAGTGATTTAGGTGCAGATGCTTTGTAGTAACTCAATGCATTTAATTCTTTAAGCAGATCATTTTCAATTTTTCCTTTTGCTGCAAGCTGCCCGTTCTTATCGTATTGTTTACCCAATTGAGATGCCAGGTAATTCAACGCAATGTTAGCCGGACAAATATCAAATGCAATCCGTTTACCACTTTTATCGAAAGAGATATTGGCAAATCCACCCAGGTTGATGCAGTATTCATATTCACTAAAAAGCATTTTATCGCCAATAGGTACAAGCGGTGCACCCTGCCCATTCAAAGCCACATCCAACGTGCGGAAATCATTCACCACATTACAATTGCTAACTGCTGCAATTGCTGCACCATTCCCTAACTGAAAAGTAAATTTCTCTTTAGGTTGATGGAAAACGGTATGCCCGTGTGATGCAACAAAGTCAACTTTCCTGATGCCCTTTGCTTTTATAAAAATGGCCACTTGTTCTCCTAAATATTTTCCGTATTCATTGTGAAGCTTTAACAGATCAGCACCCGATAGTTCATGTGCGCTCTGCAATTTCTTCAGCCACTTATTACTATAAGCAACAGTATCAGCAACTTTAATTGAGAACTTCCACTTGTTATTCTTTTCACTAAAGGAGCAGTACGCAATATCAAGCCCATCGAGCGATGTACCGGACATTAAACCTATAACATGATATTGCTTTGTCAATGGTTACTTTTTGAAAAAAGGTAATAAATAGAGAAACCCCAACCAAGATATGTGGTGGCACCTTTGTAATCAGAAGGTACATATGGATAGTACTGGCCTATACCTATATCAAAAGGACTATATGTGTATGGCAAATATGTGTATGTAACGTGCAAGCCTATCCAGAACTGCTCATTTACGCGATAGCTTTCTATTATCCGCAATGAAGCAAAACCACTCTTTAAATTGTTTGGCTCAACTGGGGCATCGGTATATTTTATAATTGTTTCGCCCATGGTAAATGCTGCGTTAAACAAGAAATCGCCTGTCAATGATGAGCGATACCCAATTCTTGCGCCACCCATGTATAAGAACATACGTGGAGCAAGTGTACCATATAAAGGCAAAGACTGGCCGAACTCATTATCGTATATTTCAAAACCTGCGTACACACGCTTCGTTATAGACTCGTTAATAGCTGCATTAAGCGCATAAATGCCATTTGAAAAATCCATTTTAAAGGCATTATTACCCAACGCATAAGTAATATCCGTTCCGGCCTGGACGGAATACTTATAGAACACATCAGTAGGAGTAATATCCTTGGGAGGTTCCGGGGTAATTTCATTTAATTGCCCGAAAGAGAACAGCGGAGAAAAGGCTGCCAGTAAAAATAAGGTACAGACTCTTCTCATAGTTTTAATTGCCATTCTTATAAAACGCCGGAATGTTCAATTTATTTTGCTGCTGACCCCTGCATAACCTCCATACTCACACCGGTTGTAGAATATCCACCATCATGATACAGGTTTTGCATAGTAACCATCTTGGTATAATCAGAGAACAGAGAGATGCAATAGTCGGCACATGATTCGGCACTGGCATTACCCAGCGGAGAGATAGCATCAGCAAAGTTGTAGAAATCATCAAAGCCTTTTATACCAGTACCTGCTGTGGTCTTAGTAGGTGACTGTGATACACTATTTATACGCACTTTCTTTGCCTTACCATAATGGTAACCAAAGCTGCGGACAATAGATTCGAGCATAGCCTTGGCATCAGCCATATCGTTATAGAAAGGATATGCACGTTGTGCCGCTATATACGAAAGAGCAACCACGCTACCATACTCATTAATGGCATCCATCTTTTTAGCTACCGCCAGCATTTTGTGCAAAGACATAGCTGATATATCAAGACTCTTAGCATAAAAATCATAGTTAAGGGCTTCGTAAGGAATATTCTTACGCACGTTAGGCGACATACCAATAGAATGCAATACAAAATCAACCTTTCCACCCAGTACTTCCTGTGATTTCTGGAAAAGGGTTGTTAGTTCTTCCACATTGGTAGCATCTGCCGGAATAACTTCAGACTTAGTGGCTTCAGCCAGTTTCTTTATTTCGCCCATGCGCAATGCAATAGGGGCATTTGTAAGGGTAAAGATAGCGCCTTCGGCATGAGCCTTTTCTGCTATTTTCCAAGCTATAGAATTGGAGTCGAGCGCACCGCTAATGATACCTCTTTTGCCTTTTAACAGGTTATTTGCCATAAGTAATGTGTTTTAATAAAGACAAATATAAGAGAATAATAAGGTACTCCCAAAGCTCTATTTATTCTAATAAAATTCCACCTATTCTATTGAACTGTAATATTATCGACACCCACTACAGTATATGCACTCGAAACATTATATCCGGCACGGAAAATTAGACGCCCTGCTATGGGAAGTGAAGGCAAATTGACAGCCGCGCCAAATGAGCCTATAGTATCATTACCACTAAACGAAGAAGACCAGGACCATTTCTTACTCCAAAGAGTGTCAATTTTATTAGAACTAAACAATACATAAAGCGTTGTGGTATCATTATCCGGGCAACAAACTATATCCCATGCAAAAGATAGTTTAGTAGAATGACTCAGATCTACATTATCTTGGTACAAATCTAATGTTGTATCTTTTGTAATTCGCGTAGACATATAATAAGTTCCATTCATAGGCATTGGCGGACTTACTACAGAAGTCCTTAACCAACCACCATTCCAGCTGGTAGCAACTGCAGCACTACCATTCTCAAAACTTGGGTTCTGCGGGCCTTGAAAAGGTATAGTTTGTGTTGAAGAATTAGTGTTGTCTTTTTTTTTGCAAGCCATGGCAAAACAGGTAATTGCTAACAAAAAGGCGGAGATTCTAAAATAGGTTTTCATAGTGGTAATTATGTAGGACCAAAAATAGTGATTATTTCTGCAATAACTCAGTAGCCGTTTTAATGGCTGAACTGCCTGGTTTACCCATACTTATCATGCGGGCTATCTCCTCTACTCTTTCTTCCGGCGACAGTTGCCTTATGCGGGTAACGGTCTTGTTCTTCTGGTCTTCTTTATAGACCATAAAGTGGGTATTGCCACGGCTGGCTATTTGCGGTAAGTGGGTGATCATAATTACCTGCATCGATGAACTGATCTTTAACACGAGTTCAGCCACCTGCCCTGCTACCTGGCCCGATACACCTGTATCTATTTCATCAAAAATAATGGTCGGCATATCGGTAAGTTTGGCCACCAATGCCTTAATAACCAACATAAGGCGCGATAATTCACCACCCGATGCCACTTTTTCAACTTCCCTCAGGTCTTTACCCTTATTGGCCGAGAACATAAAACGGACATCATCAGCACCTGAGTTTGAGAGTTCTGTTAATGGTAATAAATCTATTTTGAACCTTGCATTAGGCATACCCAACGCTGCTAAGTTCTTCTGTATATCGGTTTCCAGTTTAGGAATTGCTTTATTTCTTCCTGCACTTATACGCGTCGCCATTTTCTTTAATGCATCTTCCAATGCATCTTTTTCTTTTTGCAAATGGGCAATCTGCGTTTCAAGGGTAGAGATATTCTGAAGCCTTGCAACAAGCTCTTCTTCAATCTTCAGTAATTCATCGGCAGTATTTACCCGGTGCTTTTGTGCCAATCGCAATATCGTATCTAATCTCTCAGAAAGTTCTCCCGCACGTTTAGGGTCGTGATTTATTTTTTGCTCTACACTCTCTACTTCACCCGAAATATCTTTCAGTTCAACAATTATGCTGTTTACTCTGTTTACCAGGTCAGCTATGGAAGTATTATAGGCAGCAACCGAACTGAGTTTGTTCTTTACATCTATCAATGCTGAAACCAGGTTCTTATCGCCTATGTTCAGCAATTCAGATGAAGCCAGCAACAGAGCTTTTATCTGGTCGGCATGGGTAAGCATTTCAAGCTCCTCCTCTACTTTCTTTTCTTCGCCACTTTCCAGTTTTGCCTCTGCCATTTCATTTACCTGGAACTCTAAATAGTCTTTTTCTTTCTGTGCTTCTGCCTCACGAATGATGAGGAATTCCAGTTCCTTAGCAACGGACTTATAACGTGAAAATTGTTTTCTATAATCCTCTAATAAAGTAGCATGGGCCGCATATGCATCTACTACTGATAACTGAAAACCCGATTCATTCAGCAATAGATTTTCATGTTGTGAGTGAATATCGATAAGCTTTGATGCCAGTGCTTTTATTTGGGTAAGGGTAACGGGAGTATCATTTATAAATGCCCTTGATTTACCTTCGGGTGATATTTCACGGCGGATAAGTATCTCATTTGAGAAATCAAGATCGTTAATAGTAAAGAAATTCTTTATCTCGGGATGTTTACTTACAAACTCACCTTCTACTATACATTTCTTGGTCTTGTCGTTAACCAGTTCTGCTTCGGCACGCTGGCCGAGCAACAGAAAAAGAGCACCCAGTAAAATTGACTTACCTGCTCCTGTTTCACCCGTGATAATGGCCATATTATCAGGAAAGGCCACATCAATGGTATCTATCAGGGCATAATTGCGGATATGTAAAGCACGAAGCATAAAACAAATATAGGAAAGAGTAATTTACACCTTCACGCTCTTTATAATGACTTTTCCACTACTTATTAAGATACTCAGGAAGAGTGCTTCATTACCACATAAACTTCATCTACATGATGCTTAGTTCCGCACATCTCCGTTTTTTCTTTTATAGAAGCAGGATATTCTTTTACCTCTTTAAAACCCATCTTACTGAAGAAAGTGGGAATTACTGTTACGAGGTAAAGATCTTGGTTGATTTGATTTATGAAATCACGAACTAATGCTTCGCCCAATTTCTTTCCTCTGAACTCTTCCACCACTCCCAAAGTACATAACTCTATCGCATCCTTATGGACCTTTAATCTTCCAAAGGCAGCCAGTTTATTATCGCTCAATAGCACTTTAAATTGGCTTCTCTCCATATTCTCATCATCAAGGTTGAACTGCCTGGCATACTTTTTCACCTGCTCAAACTCTGATTCGCTCGGCTGATGGATAATGGTAGTACTCATTTTATTTATTTAAATCTTGGGGAATATCTTCAAACTCATATCAAGACTCTTAACACTATGAGTTAGCGCACCGACTGAAATATAATCTACACCTGTTAACGCATATTGCTGAAGGTTATCTCTGGTAATTCCGCCCGATGCCTCAGTTTGGTACTTACCATTAATAAGCTTTACCGCCTTTACAATTTCTAAGGGACTGAAATTATCAAGCAGAATACGCTGCACACCGCCTACTTTCAATACTTCTTTCACCTCATGCATATTGCCTGCCTCAATTACAATATCGAGTTTCTTTTTGTTTTGCTTTAAATACTTATGAGTAGAATCTAATGCCTGTTTTACTCCACCTGCAACATGTATGTGGTTATCTTTTATCAATATCATATCATATAATCCCCAACGGTAGTTGGTAGCGCCGCCAATATGGACCGCCCATTTTTCGAGCAGGCGAATGCCCGGGGTTGTCTTACGGGTATCGAGCACTTTTGCTTTGGTACCGTGGCATAATTCTGTCAGTTCGTGCGATTTTGTTGCAATGCCACTCATGCGTTGCATGCAGTTAAGTACAAGCCTTTCGGCCATTAACAAAGAACGTGCAGGGCCCTTTACGTAAAAAGCAATATCGCCATTCTTAACTGCTTTTCCGTCCTTGATCTTTACTTCAACCTTAATTTCGGGTACACCCTTCGACAAGTTCAGGGTGAGGTCATCCTGTGCTTGCAGAAGCATCAACTCTTCCGTCTTTCTAAAAATCAGTTGAGCCAGTTCAACACCCGCAATAATGCCTTTGTCTTTTACCAACAACTGGCCTTCCGCCATTGTATTGGCAGGAACTGTTGCAAACGAAGTATGGTCGCGTTCGCCGATATCTTCCTGCAAAGCAAGGTCAATGAAAGAGTTCAGTTTCTTTTCGAATGCCGGTGTATGGAATATGTCTTTTGTTGCCGCCAAAACAAGATATATTTGCCAAAAATACTATTATCTGATGAAAGTAACGCTGATAGCTATCGGAGACCATGAAGATAAATACCTGGCAGAGGGCTTTAATCTCTATGCCAAACGTTTGCAGCACTATATTTCATTCGACACCCAGATAATACCATCGATAAAGAAAAAAGGCCAGAGCAAAGAAGCTACCATGCAGGCCGAAAGCAAAGAGATATTGAAAAAGCTTAGTCCCGGTGATCTGTTGATATTATTAGATGAAAAAGGAAAAGAGTTCTCATCAGTTGAGTTGGCAAACCAAATGCAAAAGTATTTCAATATGCCCGGCAAACGGATGTTCTTTTTAATCGGCGGGGCTTTTGGCTTTGCACCTGAGATTTATGCAAGGGCTAATCAAAAGATATCGCTATCAAAACTGACCTTCAACCACCAAATGGCAAGGCTGTTCTTTTTGGAGCAACTTTACAGGGCAATGACCATATTGAAAGGAGAACCATATCACCATTAATAATAAGTGAAGAGTTATGCGAAGGCATCCCTTTGGGAAAAGTGAAAAGTAAGAAATAGAACACGGATGACACAGATACAACAGATAATAACGGATAAAATCAATAATAACCTGCCACAGATTCACAGATTATTTATTTCAACCTTGTTTTCAAAAACCTTAGTCAATATGCACAGATTGTTTCACAGCATAAATAGCGTAGCTATTTATAATCTGTAAATCTGTGGCTATCTTTTTAACTAGTATGGGAATTAACAATAACATCAGTGGGTATCAGTCTAATCAGTGTAATCCGTGTTCCATTCGTATTTTATTTATTGTAATAAGCCTCATCATAAATCTACGTGTATTTGCGCAAAGAGATAATTCTAACTGGCTGAAAGATTTGCCGGATAGTATTTCTATTGCAGATATTAACCTGCCCGGTGCACATGATGCGGTTGCATGCAACAAACATGCTAACACACCCTACTCCTGCCACAGTACTACTATACCTGAACAATTAGCCGAAGGAATACGTATGCTTGATGTGCGTATAAAAGTAAAAGGGCATTACCCCAATTACAGTTTTGCTACCTGTCACGGAAATATTTTAGGTGGCGCTTTAAAGTTCAACGAATACCAATCTTTTCAATCGGTATTAGATGAATGCAGTGCATTCTTAAAAAACCACCCAAGCGAATTTATTATAATGATGCTTAAAACAGATGACTGGGACGGAAAGAATTATTCTATGATGCATGCTGCATTAGATTCTCTTTTGTTTTCGAAACAAACCAATTACCCCATTTACGATACCAACGATCCCTACCTTCCAACACTTGGTAAACTGCGTGGTAAAATATATTTAATAAACCGAGATTATACATTTGGAGTGCCTCTTACATTCCCCATTAACAAAGCAGATCTTGTTCCGTCTGCAATTCACTTTTCATTTGCAGAGCCTGATACTGATGGGCTAGAACGTACTCACTATCTCAGACGCTACCCTGTTTACATACAAGATCAATTTAAAAAGCTGGCACCTCATGCAAGTATGACGAAGTATGACCTCGTAAAAGAAACTTTACTTAAAAAGCAAAAGGGCGATGGCGAAGTGGTTTTAAATTACACCACTGCAAGGCGGGGCTTTATGCTTTTATATAAAGTCTACATACAAGATAGTGTACTGAGCTATCTTAATTGTAATAGAAACGCAAACTTTGGCTGGATCATGTTAGATTACGAAAACTGGACCTACCCGACAGATAAATACGGCTACCTAAATCTTATCAAGGTCATTATCTCATCAAACTTTCAGTATGCTGATTACCCTGAAAAGTTTAAAGTACTTACGGGTCGACATGATCAGTAATGCATACGAAACAAAAGATCTCTTCTGAATTCTAACTGGTTGCTGTCTCTCGGGCAGATACCATCTGCGTCGGTATCATAGCCGCACTTAGGGCATACATAATAGTAATACGATAAATGCATACAGCGCTTTTCCATTTTACACTCTTTGTCAGTATGTGGCTTTTTATGCCTTTCAACAGAAGCAGTGGGTTTTGTGCTGGTGGCAACTAATTTAGTACTGTTAGCCGGTTTTGTTTTACTAACATTTACCGGAGTGGTTTTACCAACGCAAAAGCCTGTAATACTAATACCGGAGAGGAGAAGAAACGTTAATGTGGTTTTCATAGCAGTTTGTTTTGTACTTCAAATGTCGGACGACAAAATGAAGTTGCTATGAAGGCCGACTATTTTATCAACCCCATATCTTTAGCAATCCAATAGGTGCTGAAGAAACCTTTATCTACCGAAAATAAAGCCGTTTTGCCACCGCCTGTTACAGTAGTATCGTTGGGTGCCACCATAAGGGCATGGCCCAGGTTGGCAACTTCGTAAAAAATTATCTGCTCGTTGCCGGCCTTATCGCAATAAGATTTGCGGGTAATATCTTCCTTACCATCAAACGAAGAAACAGTTTTAGTTGGCATGCTATCTGCCTTTAACAAAGGCACCCATTGCCTGATGAGGATTTCGGCATTTTTAGGGTTCACTATCTTATCGTTATCGCCCTGCATCACCAGCAGTTTAGGGTATTTGCCGGTATAGGTCGGGTTTTGGGTAACCACGTGGCCCACTAATTCAGGGGTTGGTATATCCTTAGGGCTTTCCATATTAGCCATAGCCCTGAAGGGATCTTCGCCCGGTAAAAAAGGGCCGCCTGCCAATATTGCACCCATGTTAAACAAGCTCGGGTAATCTGCCATAAGCGCCACACCCATTGCTGCCCCTGCCGACAATCCATAAACGAATATCCGGGTAGTATCAATATCAAGGCTGTCCTTGGCAAAGTCTATCATCTCATATATCGATGCCACTTCGCCTTTATCTTTAGTAATATCTCCATCCTGGAACCAGTTAAAGCAGTTCTGCGGGTTGTTAAGCGTACGCTGCTGCGGGTAAACCACATAAAAACCATAGGTATCAGCCAGTTCGTTCCAACCCGTCTGCTCGGCAATGCCTTTGGCATTTTGTGTGCAACCATGCAATGCTACCACCAATGGCAAACGTTTACTACCAGCAGTATGTGCTTTGCCTACCTGTAAAGGCTCATGCAGAAACATTTTAAGGTTCCCCGGGTTCTTACCAAAATCCTTTATTTCCAGCATATCTCTTTGTGCTTTAGCGTTAAATCCTAATAAGGCCATAATTATAAAGAATAGGTTCCTCATGAAATCAAAATTAAGAATTAAAAATTAAGAATTAGGAATTGAAAGACCATTAGGTGCTGTTTGCCCCAAACCCCTAAAGGGGCTTTAAATACCACAGCTTGGTTTTGTACCCCCTCTAGGGGAAGGGGGCCGAATTTTACCTCACCCATGCCTTCCCGAAGGGAAAACCTTTCCCTCTCCTTGAGCAAGGAGAGGGAGGGAATCCCGATAGCCATCGGGAGGAAGGGTGAGGTGTCTGCCATACCCCTGTCATATATCTGCCATATTTACATTATAAGGTACTGGCATAGTAATTGATAGATATAGGGTAAGTAAACAAGTAAAACAGACAATAAAAATTAAATAGTTATGAGTAAAATCATTGGAATCGACTTAGGAACCACGAACTCTTGCGTGGCGGTAATGGAAGGCAGCGAGCCTACCGTAATAGCCAACAGCGAGGGCAGGCGTACAACCCCATCTATTGTAGCGTTTGTAGAAAACGGCGAACGTAAGGTGGGCGACCCGGCTAAGCGCCAGGCAATTACCAACGCCAAAAAGACAGTGTACTCCATAAAACGTTTTATGGGCCACACCTTTGCAGAAGTAAAAGACGAATTAGGCAGGGTGCCTTATACTGTTGTTAACGACAACAACACCCCACGCGTACAAATAGACGACCGTAAATTTACCCCACAGGAAGTTTCGGCTATGATACTTCAGAAGATGAAAAAGACTGCTGAAGACTACCTGGGCCATGAAGTAACTGAAGCGGTTATTACCGTACCTGCATATTTTAACGATGCACAGCGCCAGGCTACCAAAGAAGCAGGCGAAATTGCAGGCTTAAAAGTACGCCGTATCATTAACGAACCTACCGCAGCTGCATTGGCTTATGGCTTAGACAAGAAGCATAAGAACATGAAGATTGCAGTGTTCGACTTAGGTGGAGGTACATTCGATATATCTATACTTGAATTAGGCGAAGGCGTATTTGAAGTAAAATCTACCAACGGTAACACCCACTTAGGTGGCGACGACTTTGACCAGGTTATTGTAGACTGGCTGGCTGACGAATTTAAAAAAGATGAAGGCCTCGACCTCCGCAAGGACCCAATGGCGCTTCAACGTTTAAAAGAAGCTGCTGAAAAAGCAAAAATTGAACTTTCAAGTTCTACAAGCACCGAAATCAACCTGCCTTATATTATGCCGGTTGATGGTATGCCAAAGCACCTGGTAAAGACCTTATCGAAAGCAAAATTTGAACAATTGTGCGATAAGCTGATACAGGCTTGCTTGCCTCCTTGCGAAAAAGCAGTGGCTGATGCAGGTGTTAAAGTATCAGATATTGATGAAGTGATATTAGTAGGCGGATCTACCCGTATACCTGCCATACAGGCCCTGGTTGAAAAATACTTCGGCAAAGTGCCTTCAAAAGGTGTAAACCCTGATGAAGCAGTGGCAGTAGGTGCAGCAGTGCAAGGTGCAGTGTTAACAGGCGAAATAAAAGACGTTCTTTTATTAGATGTTACTCCGCTTTCATTGGGTATTGAAACATTAGGCGGTGTAAGCACCAAGCTTATTGAAGCTAACACTACCATACCTTCACGCAAATCTGAAACCTTCAGTACCGCTGCTGATAACCAGCCTTCGGTAGAGATACATATAGTGCAAGGCGAACGCCCTATGGCAAAAGATAACCGCACACTGGGCCGCTTTATATTAGACAGCATACCACCATCACCAAGGGGCATACCTCAAATTGAAGTAACCTTTGATATTGATGCGAACGGTATACTAAATGTATCGGCAAAAGATAAAGCAACCGGCAAAACCCAACACATACGTATTGAAGCAAGCTCAGGCTTAACTGATGCCGAAATCAAGCGTATGAAGGAAGAAGCCGCTGCCAATGCTGAAAGCGATAAGAAAGCAAAAGAAGAGATTGACAAGTTCAATGCTGCTGATGCTCTTATCTTCCAGACCGAAAAGCAAATGAAAGATTATGGCGACAAAGTATCGAAAGATAAGAAAGAGCCAATCTTAAAAGCGCTTAGCGAACTGAAGGACGCACATAAAGAAAAAGACATGGCTAAAATTGAAACCGCTACCGCTGCGCTTAACACCGCATGGCAAGCTGCATCTGAAGAAATGTACAAAGCCGCACAAGATGCCAACACTGGCAGCGCCCCTAATGGTGCTACTGCTGAAGGCGGACAAGGACAAGCCGGAGAAAAGAAAGACGGCGAAGTGAAAGATGTGGACTTTGAAGAAGTGAAAGAAGATCCGAAGAAATAATTGTGAATTCTAAATTTTGAATTCTAAATGAAAGACCCCTGCAGAAATGCGGGGGTTTTTAATAACCACTATATGCAGTATTTTATACTTATAATTCCCTTAATTCTTGCCTTCCTAGATTTTACTTTTGAGGCTAGAAACAAAAACAAAAAGGGATTCTTCAATCAAATAACATTTTGGGGATGGATATTTGTTGCTTTGACATTATTTCTGTGTATTGCTATTGCTCTTGAAAACAAAGAAGATAACGACTATAAGAACAGGATGGAAAGACTTTCTAAAAAAGCTGACTCCCTTGGAGAATTAAATCAAAGATTGATTGTAAAAAATGATAGTACACTAATAAAAAATCACGAAGTAGATCAAGCACGAGCAGACAACATTCATAAAACCGATAGTATAAATAGTAGTTATAGACATAAATATGATAGTATCAACTACTCTAATAGAACCTATACTTTAGAAGATACAATACGCTCCTCTAGAGAGAAAATGATAAAAGAAGTAAATAAAATTAAGTTATCGAATGTCGAGCCGTTCATAGATTTGGACTACGACGTTACACCTAATCCATACGCAGACTATAAGAATGATACTATTTGGTTTAAGATATCATTAACTAATACAACAGAAGCAGCTGCAATTAATATTGAATATTTAAGTGTATTTATCAATCCATTAAATGATTCCATCTACCCTGCTTCAGTTTATTATTCAAATGGAAATGTATCACTTTCAAAAGGCACCACTGTTACAATACCTTTTTGGGCAAGTGGAATTAATAAAATGCCTAATACATTTTATATTTACTTCATAGCCATTTATTCAAATATAGATCGCAAATTGCACCCACCCATTGAAAGGGTTTTTCTTAGGAATAAAAATAACTTAGGATATAAGTGCGTGGACGCAGATATCAATTCTTTTGTTCGTTATGGTAAATTGGCAAGAGCTAAACTGCATATTCCCGAATATAAAACAACACCTACCCCCTCATCCCGATAACTATCACTAACAGCCCCAGTACCCGCTAAGCTGCGCTTAGTGGGATAATCATTATATTTGATTTAAGTTTAATCACCACAACCTTGAGAAAATTTACTGTTTTTTTAGTAATACTATTACCAACTATATTGCTTGGTCAACCACGAACTGTTGCCAAGTATTTCGAGCTAAAAAACTGGCATTACCCTATCAATTATGAGTTACCAGATACTATCAAAGTAGACAAAGAAACAAGTGATACTATTCCACCTAAAGTAATGGATGTATTAAAAACATTAAAGAGGGACAGTGTAATAATGGCTATAAAGAATTATTTTAATTCAGTCCACGATACTGGAAAGTTCTTTAAAGATTTTGATCCTCTTTATGGTATGAGGGTTGTAAATGCTGAGTACGAGTATCAAGGCGGAAAAATACTTGTTTGGGCTTGTCTTTTTACTTATTATCATTCCGAAAGAAAACTTATCTGTGGTAAAAATATTTTCTGTGATGTTTTCAGAATAGCCAATGAGAGTAATTATATATACTATAAACGCTGTGGATTTACCTTAAGCTTACAAAAAGGCTATGGCCTAAAATTTCTTTATGCTGATCCATGATCCCCTGTACCCACTAAGCTGTGCTTTGGGGACAATAAAACAAAAATAAAATTTCGTACCTTTGTATTAAATAAAACAAAAATGAGTTCAATAGTTATCGCAAAGCTGAATAATAAAGGTGATGCTGATTTTCTCCTCGAAATGATAAAAAGGGTTCAGGGAGAAGCTAAAATATTGAAAGGTAAAGCGCTTGAGGACTTCCATTTTGCCCAATTGATAGACGAAGGAATGAAATCGGAGAATGTTCCCCTCTCCAAACTCCGCGCCAAGCTCCGTAAATGAAAATTATTGTAAAAGGTACTTTCGATCGTGATGTTGACAAAGCACGGAATAAAGAGTTGCGCCTTGCCCTCGATAATAAGTTATTGCAAATAGAACTGGCAAAAAGCATTACACAGGTTACGGCATTAAAATTGCTCGAAGGTTATTCTCACCATTATAGAATAGCAGTAAAATCTAAAAATAACTCTTACCGTATTGGAGCCATTATAAGAAATGATACTGTATGGCTCGTTAGATTCCTGCCACGAAGAATCATTTATAAATCTTTTCCTTAATTTCTCGTACCCACAAACTCTGCTTTTGGCTAATAAAAAAAGCCCCACATTTCTGCGGGGCCTTTTACTTTCTTACTATACTATTACATTCCAGGTATAGCCATTGCTTCATGCACTTCAATACTCGCTTTCTTGCTCCAGCCATTTAAGTGCGGGTGCCCCTTCAATAGCTTTTGTGCTTCAGCCATATTTTTAGCTTCCAATACAGAATAACCTGAAACATTCTTTTTACTCTTTTCAGCCTTACCTTTTACAGGCAGTTCCATACCGTTCATAAGTGGTGTGCCCATGTCAACCAAATGCTTGCCGCATTTCTTGGCCCAATTCATCCATTCTTGCATGCCTTTAGCGCCCTGCTCAGGAGTAACTTTTTTCATTTGCTTAATTGCATCAGCTGCAGGTACGTGATAAATAACCAGGAATTTTTTCATGTTGTTTTCATTTAATAGTTATACCCAAATATAAATTTTTTTATTTGCTCAAAAAATAATCCCTATTACCGCAAACCTGTAACCTATGGGATTAATTATTTCTTAGCTTTACTTCTAATCATCACTTGAAATCTATGTATTCTAATTCCGGCTTTGGTGCTCTGTTAGGTTTAGCTCTTGTATTATACATTTCGTACCGTGTATTTAAAGATGCCCGCTCACGGGGTATGAATGCCCCAGGCTGGGCTATGTTTGTTTTTCTCTTGCTTATAATCGGCCTTCCGGCATACCTGCTTTCTCGCAAGCCAAAAATTGAAAATCCCCCTACTCCTTAAGTTGCATTACTAGGTTGATAAATCACCTTTTCTGCATATTCTGGTTGTGGCATGTAATATTACTTTTACATTATTTGGTGTAACAAATAGGTTTACCTGTTCGTCATACGACAAATAGCTCAAATTATCTCCCTAACAAACTGCCTATGTACTCCATTACAAAAAGCTTTAAGTGGGTCTTTATGATCCTCTTTTTTATTCCTTTCCTTTCCATGGCCCAGGATAACACTGCACCAAAGCCAGTAGCCGATACCATTAAAAACGACTTTGCCTTAAAAGTGTTTTTAGATTGCAGCTATTGCGATATGGATTACCTGAGAACGGAGTTGAACTATATCGATTATGTCCGCGACCGTATGGAAGCACAGGTAGATATAGTGGTATCATCATTGCAAACCGGCAGCAAAGGCACGGAATACACTTTTGTATTTATAGGGCAAAAAGAGTTTAAAGGAAAAAACGACACGTTGACCTACGATGCCACATCATTTGCAACCGATGATATGAATCGTAAAGGGCTTGTGCAGACCGTAAAGCTGGGCCTCATCAGTTATATAGCCCGGACATCGTATGCCTGCAAAATGCTGGTATCGTGCCCGGTAGATACGAATAGAAAACCAACAGCCTTGAATGTAAAAGATAAGTGGAGGGGCTGGGTATTTACCTGCGGTGGCTTTGGCAACTTTAACGGTCAGCAGCTTACCGGAACAACCAATATAAATGGGGTATTGCAGGCCACCAAAGTCACCGCCGACTGGAAAGTGAGCATGGGCGCCAACATTGGCTATAATTATGGTTATTACACTATCACCACCGATTCAACCATAAGAAGTGTATCGCGCTCTTCGAGCTTTAATGGCTTGTATGTAAAAAGCATCAACGAACATTTTTCATGGGGTCTGAATGGCACCTTCAATAGCAGTACCTTCAACAATATAAACACGCAGGAAAAATTTGAACCCGGTATAGAATACTCTATATTCCCTTACAGCCAGGCTACGCACAAAACTCTGCGCCTGCTTTATTATTTATATGTCGAGAATACCCAATACGAGGATACCACCATATATGGCAAGGTGCATACCCTCTATCTGGGCCAGGAATTGCTTGCATCTATCAATTATAAAGAACCCTGGGGCTCGCTCTTCATGTCGCTCGACGGTACAAACTATTTTTACGACTGGTCAAAGAACAACCTGACCTTTTCAACCGGGTTCAGCCTTAACCTCTTCGAAGGTTTTACACTGGCTTTGGGCGGTTACGCATCATTGGTCAACAACGAAATATTTTTACCTGCTGCAGGTGCCACCGAGGCCCAGATATTATTAAACACCAAGGCCCTCCCTACCCCATACCAGTATTATGTATTTGTGGGTGTTAAGTATAGTTTTGGTTCTATCTATAATAACATTGTTAACCCACGGTTCAGCCCCAATGGCTATAACCTCAATTTTGGGTTTTAATAGTTAGTTCTATGCTTATATTTGGCTTAACAAAGCCATTGCACCACCATGAGCAAGAAAACCACAGAAGAAAAAGACAAAGAAGAAAAAATTGATTGGGAATATGAACCTTTGCTCTTTAAGCAGGAGTATTATGCCCTATTAATTTGCGGGTTAATAATCTTTGCAATTGGCGCTTACCTCACTATTACAAATGGGTATTCAAAAGGCATTTCGCAAAACAGATTTGGTGGCGGGCATGAGATAGAAATAAATGGCCCGCAAACATTAGTGATAAGCTCGTTTTTTCTTATTCCATGGTTGGGTTGGTCAATTAAAAAGGCATTAAAAAAACGGGAGCATAAGAAGTAATTCTTGCAAAATAAAAAGCCCCACATTTCTGCAGGGCCTTCAATCAGTTTATTTATTACTTACGCAGTAATCTTCCTTCCCAGGTTAGCATAAGCACTTTTAGGCTCATTAATTATATTTATTGAGCCTGATAACATTTCATCAAAGAGTGTAGGGTTACTTTTCCATTCTCTTATTCTCAATACATCAATATCGTACTTAGCCTGGGTACGCAACCAGTAGTATGCATCAATGCCCAGCATCTTCTCCAGTTTCATAGCCATATCAGGAGTAATAGGTTTCTCCCCGTCAAGCATCACTGTTAATTCAATGGGCTCTATGTTCATCCATGAAGCCAGTTCCTGTTTATCAATGGCACGGTACTCGAGTTCATCGCGCAATAGTGTTCCGGGATGTGTAGCTAAAGCTGTTACCAGGGGTTTTGTGAACATCTTTGTTTCCATAATAAATGTATTTTATTTTTTACGAAAGTAGGTATGTAGTGTTTTTTCATCTGCTCTTTTGGATGAACTTATTGTTAAACAAAAAAGGCCCGCAACAATGCGAGCCCTTTTTTATAATAATTATATTACCTTATTCTAATGGTTTCATATTCTTGCCAAGGCCCGCGTATGCGCTCTTAGGTTCTTGTGATATGGCCAAGCCTGCAATCTCCGGACTGTTTTTCCACTCTTTTATACGAAGGCTGTCAATATCATACTTAGCCTGCATACGCAGCCAGTAGTATGCATCAACACCTAATACTTTTTCGAGCTTCAGGGCAAATTCAGCGTCTATACTCTTCTCGCCATGCAATACCACCCCTAATTCGTTTGTATCTATCTTCATCCAGGCAGCCAGTTCAGGCTGGGTAATACCACGATACTCTATCTCATCATTCAACAATACTCCGGGGTGAGTTGCCGATGTAGGAACCTGATTTTTTGTAAAAATTTTTGTGTTCATAGGCGTGATGTTTATATAACGAATGTAGTAATTTTTCCGTCACCAGATACCTTCCGTAATCTGTACTTTGAAAACCATAAATTGGTGTGAAAATTTTATAGTTTCATCTCAAAGTGTTCATTTTATCTTAACCTGGAAAATATAATTCCAATTAGATCTTTTCCATTTGTGCTGTAAAATGTCTTAAAAAGCGCGGTGCTTCAACTATTTTATATCCACGCATTTTTTCTTTGCTCTTCAGTATTTCATCAAACACTTCTATTACATATTCAATATGACTTTGCGTATATACACGCCTTGGTATAGCAAGCCTTACCAGCTCCATAGCAGCAGGAACAAACTTATCCTGCTCATCATTGTGTCCGAACATCAGCGAGCCAATTTCACACGATCGTATGCCGCCTTTTATATATAGTTCGCACGCAAGCGCCTGCCCGGGTAATTGTTCTGCAGGTATATGCGGATACAATCTCTTCGCATCTACGTACACCGCATGGCCACCAATGGGTAACATTACGGGCACACCTTTTTCGTGCAATTTATTACCCAGGTATGCAGTGCTGCTTATGCGATAATGCAAATAATCGGCATCAAACACTTCTTCCAATCCAATGGCAATGGCTTCCATATCCCTACCCGATAATCCTCCATAGGTTACATAGCCTTCAGTAACAATTAGCATCTCGCGGCACTGGTCAGCAAGCTTCTTATCCCTGAGCGCGAAAAACCCACCCATATTTACAATAGCATCTTTCTTAGCACTCATAATACATCCATCGGCAAGGGCAAACATTTCCATAGCTATGGCCTTATACCCTTTATGAGAGTATCCTTGTTCTTTATGCTTTATGAAATATGCATTTTCGGCTATGCGGCAACAATCTATTATATAAATAATGCCATGCTTGTTACATATACTACCCACCTCTTTTGCATTTGCCATGCTTACCGGTTGCCCGCCTGCACTGTTATTGGTTACTGTAAGTATAACAGCACCTATATTGGCAGCGCCGTGTTCATTTATCAGTTCGGTCAACCGTTTGGTATCCATATTTCCTTTAAAAGGAAAAAGTGAAGCACTGTCGTGCGATTCTTCTACCGGTATATCAAATGCCTGTGCCCCGGTTATTTCAATATTGGCCCGGGTAGTATCAAAATGGGTGTTGCTTATAAACACTTTACCTTTTCCGCCCAGCTGTCCGTAAACCATGCGTTCGGCTGCACGGCCCTGGTGCGTAGGAAAAATATGCGGGTAGCCTGTAAGCCCATGTATCACATCCTTCATCTTTACCCAGCTATTCGAACCTGCATACGATTCATCGGCCCTTACCATACCCGCCCATTGCGAATCGCTCATAGCTGAAGTTCCGCTGTCGGTCAAAAAGTCTATCATCACTTTATCAGATGGCAGCCTGAATAAATTATACCCTGCATCTTTAATTGCCTGTATTCGCTCTTCTTCTGTTGTAATGCGAATGGGTTCAACCATTTTTATTTTAAAGGGTTCTATTATTGTTTTGTATTTCATACTGCATCAATTTTATTTCCCGTAAATTGACAACAATGGGCTAATATATATTGTGATATTAATCATAGGGTTAAATGATATCAGCCCATTTCGGTTAATGAACCAAAACAAAAAAGCCCCTGACAATACTGTCAGAGGCTTTTTGCATCGAACAACAAAATCAGCTTTTAAGAAAACTGAACTCTTCTTTTTCTAGTAAGAAGTCCATTACCTGCTTTGGCAATTCTTCGGGCGAAAGCGCCATTTCTATTGCGTTGGTAAGATCGGTCTCTTTAATTTCATCTTTATCGGTCTTATAGGTAACCACTATTTTAAAGGTAGCATCGGGCCTGTCGTAGGTTTCTACTATCTTTTTGTAAGCCTTTTCTGCAATTAGTTTTTGAAGCAATTCATCTTCCTGAATTCCATTCTCACGAAACGTTATGCCGGTAACTACTCCATTCGATTCAACCCAACTATCGCTATTCAGGGTTTTGCCGGTAAGATTTTCATCATCGGGTGATGAATAAAATATTTGAACCGCTATGGCCTCTTTCAATGTCAGGAAATGGAATTTGTCTTTCATATGTATAGAATTATCAGAAGTAAAGTTAGTCAAAAAACGATAAGCTAAAATCGAAACAAGAAACTGAAAATCAACTAATTACATACATTAAATTGATTACCAGGCACTTGAAGCACAAAACAGGTATACAAAAGATAAATTCTATTGTTATTTATTGTTTTTATCAATAAAACCTTACCGGATACAAACAAAAAACCCTGACAATTATGCCAGGGTCTTCTGTTTAAAATAGGTTATATATTATCTTCCCGAAACCGAGAACTTAACGATCTTATTACCATTGCTGCCAGTAAGTTTCAGCAGGTAGGTACCTTCTGAAAGTTTAGTAACATCAAGTGTAATAAGGCCCTGGTTAGAGCTGATGTTTTGGCTTATCACTTCCCTTCCTGCTATATCATACACTCTAACATTTTGAGGAATGAACCCTGCTCCATCAATCTTTATATTAAGATTAGTATTAGCCGGATTAGGATATACTTTTATGTTTTGATCGTTGGTATATTGCTCTATACCAATAACTGTTCCTACATATACTGAATCAGTTTGAACACAGCCACTGCTGGTATTGGTTATGGTAACAGCATATTTACCCGCACACAGGCCGGTTGCTGTGTCATGAGTGCCACCTGCAGGAGACCAGTTGAATGTATACCCTGCAGTACCACCTGTTAATACTACCCAAGCCTGATCGCTACATGCAGTCCATGAAATAGTAGTGTCTGTAGCCTGAATAAATGAAGCCGCCTGGGTAATTACAAGTGTATCACGTACCCTGCACTTATTAGAATCTCTTATCTGTACCACATAAGTACCGGCAGTTAATCCCGATACTGAGCTGGTTGTATTTGAGTTTGCAGTTGACCATGCATATGTATAGTTAGGATTGTTTTTGAATGGCGTTCCTCCGTAAGCATATACCGTGGCTGTAGTTGTGCCACCATAACATGCAATAGTTAAACCTTTATTGCTATCAGCAACTGCGGTTGCAGGCTGGGTTATAGTAATTTTAGCTGAATCCTTACAACCATTTGCATCGGTAGTCATAACACTGTATGATCCGGCAGGGATGTTTGTGATATTAGATGCAGTAGAGCCATTAGACCATGTATAAGCATACGGACCAGTTCCGCCAGCTACACCATCGCTTAACCTGCCAGTAGCTCCGCCAAAACATAAAACTTGGCGTATATTAGCCATACTATCACGAAGTGCAGCAGGTTGTGTAATTGTAACAATGTCAATTGCCTTACAACCCAAAGCATCTGTTGAGGTAAATGTATAAGTACCTGCAGCAAGGCTTGAAGCAGAAGCTCCTGTTCCACCAGTTGGGGTCCATGCATAGGTAACTGTTCCGCTACCGCCTGTTACAGTAAATGCAGCTAAACCGATGGTTTCGCCATAACATTTTTCGTTGGCAGAATTACTAAGCGTGTTCGCAAGTGTGGTACTATCGGTAACAATTTCAGTAACTGTTACATTGCAACCATTTGCATCGGTAACCGTGCAAGAATAAGTTCCTGCAGCAAGGCCCGTAATAGAATCGGTTGTGTTTCCACCCGGAGCCCAGGTATATGTATAAGGAGCAACACCTAAAGAAGGTGCAACACCAACGGAGCCATTATTTGTTTTACATGATGATGGAACAACAGCTGAGGTAGTTTTTATTTGCACCGGTTGGGTTATCTTAACTGTATCTTTTGTTGTACACTTTGCAGAGTCTGTAACTGTAATAATATAACTACCCGCAGTAAGATTACTTGCAGCGGTAGATGAACTAACATTAGGAGCCCATGCATATGTATAGTTAGGGTTATTCTTAAATGGGGTACCTCCGCTTGCTGTTATAACAGCAGAACCATTATTACCTCCGTAGCATTTATCATTAGTAACGGTAGTATTAGCCACCGCGATCTTGGTAGGTTGTGTTATAGTTACAGTAGTAGGGTTACTACATCCGTTAGCATCGGTTACGGTACAGGTATAAGTACCCGCTGCCATATTACCGGCAATATCAATAGTATCAAGCGGCAAAGAACTGCTAACAGCCGGAGACCATGAATAAGTATAAGGTTGGGTACCACCTAAAGCAAAAATTACTACGTTACCATTAGTACCGCCATAACAGGTTACATTGGTTTGCCTGAGCACTATGCCGGTAGTTGTACAGAAGTTGCCATTATTGCCGGTTTTAGCTTCAGCAGTTTTGGTTTTACCCGCATCTTTAGATGAACCGGCAAATGAACTTACTGACACCAGCATGGCGCAACCAATAAGAATCAGGGAAGAGATTTTTGTAATTTTTTTCATGTTATGTAATGTTAATTCTTTGTAAAGAGACCTTACCGATATTTTTTAGCACAGCGAATATAGTAAACTACCCGAATAAATGTATACACCACCCGCTATATTTAGCTTTTAGCCAATTTTCAGCCCGCTCTGCTTTTCAACATTTTCATGTCAATAAACCCAATTACAAATATGTTTATTACCATAGAAACTTTACAGGTAAAGGGTTTTAGGGGGATTAATTAATATTTTGTTAATTCCGCAACAATACTCGGGTAATATAGGAGGCTGACCTTTGCAACAGCAAAAAAAACTATGGGCACCAGCAAAAAGCATATCCAGGTTTCACTCGCGCTAATCCTGCTCCTCTTATCTTCCGGCTTCGCCTTCGGGCAGTGCAACAACCAGGATCTGGGGGGCAACATTAAGATACTCACCTGGAACATATATATGCTGCCACGCCTCTATATTCATACAGGGCAGTTAAAAAGGGCGGCCCAAATAGCTGAAGTGCTCAAAACACAAGATGCTGATATTA
>Ga0210396_10001341_pt1 | contig 27175 bp, 28 predicted proteins | sample IncBWH17OmetaG_FD_155466 | JGI IMG/M metagenome (GOLD analysis project Ga0210396, IMG submission 155466) | Forest soil microbial communities from Barre Woods Harvard Forest LTER site, Petersham, Massachusetts, United States - Inc-BW-H-17-O ... | reverse complement strand
CCAGGACGCAGTAGAACGACCAGCGATCTCCCAGATCCAGGCCGATGGTCAGCTTTCGCCCCTTGAAAAGTTCGTTCTTTAATGTCTGCACAGTGCTAGTCTTTTTCATAGCCGGTCTCCTTTACTTTGTGCCTTGAGCACGTCGAACATGGGGAGCGTATCCCATCCCGCTGGAGACCGGCCTTCTCATCCCATCTGTGAAGTCGCGTTATCGGAAACGGGCCTACCACGCGGCGTTTCCGGGCTTCGCTTGGAATGAGAAAGCATGGTACCTTTCCGCAAGCCGGAAAAACAGCCAGAGGAGATCCCTGTGAAAAGCGATCGTCAGGTTAGAACACCAGCGCGCCTGTACATTCTGCTCGGGGCGTTGACAATCCTGCTGCTTGCCGCCGCAGGCGCGGCCATGGCTGACTCGTTGCTTCTCAAAGAGCAAGGCAGCTTCTTCATCGGTGGCCGCACGATTTACACGGACGCGCTTACCGGATCCACCACCGGATTCCTGGGCACCGGCATTAACACCGGGAACATCACGGTCGACCAGATGTATGTGCAGTATCAGATTCCCGAGGGCGCCGATTCGCACATCCCCGTGGTCATGGTGCACGGCTGCTGCCTCAGCTCCAAGAGCTATGAGACCACTCCCGACGGGCGCATGGGCTGGAACGAATATTTCCTGAGGAAGCACCGCGCCGTTTATCTTCCCGACCAGGTTTCGCGCGCGCGTTCCGGATTCGATGCCACCATCCTCAACGAAATTAAATTGGGAAAGCGCCCGGGCAGTGACATGCCCGAGATTCGGACCGCGACGCACGAGATTGCCTGGCTGCTCTTCCGGTTCGGACCCACCATGGGAAAGGCGTTCTCGGATGAACAATTTCCGGTGGAAGCGTTTGAGGAATTTGGAAAGCAAGTGATCCCGGACCTCAACGGCGGGCTTCCCGCGGTTAATCCTACGTGGACAAATCTGTCAGGCCTGGCAATCAAACTGAAAGGGGCGATCTTGATGGGCCATTCCGAATCGGGTTTCTTCCCCGAGCAGGCCGCGCTCATCAATCCCACGGACATCAAAGCGACGATCACCATTGAAACCGTGTGCCCCGCGCTGAATCCCGAGCAGATTTCCCACCTGGCCAAGATTCCGACGCTGGTCGTCTTCGGCGACCACCTCGCGGATGTTCCTTCCATGCCGACCATGTGGAAGGAACGGTTCGAGTCCTGCGCAAAATACGTGCAGCAGGTGAATGCCGCGGGCGGCGACGCGACCCTGATGCACTTGCCGAAGTTCGGACAATTTGGAAACAGCCACATGCTCATGCAGGACAAGAACAGCAACCAGGTCGCCGATCTTATTTTGAAGTGGATTGACGAGCACGTGGAAAACAAACACAAGTAGGTCAGCGAACATAGCTGATGCGAGTTGAGTATGGTTACTTGGAAAGTGGATTGGCCATCGACTTCTTATATTCTTCCGCTTCGCTCGGCGCGCAGATCATCTCCATAATTTCCGTATTGGCCGGCATCAGCTTGAGGCGCAACTTGTCGCGAGCCAGCCACGGCTCGGTGTAAATTTTCGGATCGTCAATCTTCACGGTCAGTTCTACGGTGTCGCGATCTACCCGGTGATATCTTTCCTCCACGCGCATTTCGCCGCTATGCGGATCCCCGGCATTATCGAGCCAGGTCCGCTCGTCCGTCGCGACAGTCTCCACGACAAAAGTGTAATCATCCGCCCACTTCCCCACCGAATATCCGTACCAGCGTGGATCGGGATCCTTCGGAAGTTCTCGACCGTCCGTCCAGATGGCGCGCCACACCTGCTGGTACTGATAAACCATGAGCACTTTGTTCGCAGTCTGTACGACCTGAAAGGGCCGTAGTTCAAAGAGCAGATCGCGCGGGAAGCCTGCGGGATCGCAGCCGTCGAGTGGATCGTTGGCCAGGCCGATGGGAACTCGTCTGGGGCCGTCTCCGGGTTTATATAAGTTGTTGGCAATGTTCTCTCCGAAAGCCGTGAAAGGGGCGTGCGATTTCACGCCTCTCGGGGATATTCCATCCATCGTATCTTCCGGACCCCAAATTCCTGAGAGGTCCCGGCGTGGGGCTGGGGTTGCCGTGTGAGTCTTCGTCGCCTCGGGTTGTTGCGGCGAAGCGGTCTGTGCGCGCACGCCGGAGCAAAGCGCCAGCAGCGCGAAGAATCCCATGACTGGTTTCACAAACTGCTTCAACATGTTGAAATCCTCAACGCCGCGTGGCCAAGGCCGCTTGTAGTTTCAGGTGCGCGGTTCCGCGTAAGTCGTCGTTGCATCTTGACTGCACCTTCCGCGTCAGCGCACCGTGGGGTTCCATCCAATCAAAGTTTGGCCGTTGGGCAGGACAACCTTCAAGAGTTGCCCGACCGGAGCGCCGTTCCTGGCTGGCCGCACCGTAACCGTGACTTGGTCACCCACAGTAATCGAATGCTTGGTCCAGCCGCGCCGGGTCATGTCCACGGGATTGCTCACTTCCACGGCCCAATGTTCGACCTCGCCTTTTTCATTGGTGCTGTCGTACTTCAGGAAGCAATGGGGATTGGCCCACAGCCAATCCGTCACCGTAGCCTTCATGACCAATTGTTTTTCCATGTCGTAGCCCGCCGCTCCGTGATGCGCCGGCAGCGGAACGGAAATGGCCAGGAGGCTCACCATCACCAGGAAAACTCCGAGCAATTTATTTCTCACAAAAAACCTCCGATCTCAGCCGCGCAGTGCACTTTACTCCACAACTGATTGTGTCCGAAGACTACTCCTATCGGGTTGCGGCCGTCTGCTTTGCCAATTCCGCGCGGAACGTCTGCTCGCGCTCGGCAATATAACTCTTGTACCCCTCGGGATCGACGAACGGATTCGGGCCGCCTGCTTTCATTCGGGCATACTTCGCCTCCATCCCGTAGTAATCTCCATGCGCGCCGAGAAACACATCGCACGGCAAGGATTTCAGGACGCGGAACATGCGTTCGTAATCGGAGGCGATCTGGGGATACAGGGCGTTGTTCACCAGCTTGTACCCGGGATTCACGTTGGGACTGCCTACGATGACCACGTTGTAAGTTTTTCCTGCGTCCGCCACCTTCATCGTCCAGGTGGTAGTGCCCTTCGTGTGTCCCGGCGTGAGATGCGCCGTGAGCACCGTGTCTCCCAGCTTCACCTCGTCGCCATCGTGCAGGATGCGATCGACTTTGGCGGGCTGGTATTGGGCAGCCCCGGAATCGCTGAATTGGGATCCGCGCCCAAAATTGATCTTTCCGCCGTCCTCGATCGCGGGCACGTCAGCATCCATCACCATGTATTTGGCGCCAGTCAACTCCTTGACGGCTGCGCTGCCCGCGCAGTGATCCCAATGCGCGTGGCTGATCAAGAGAATCTTGGTGTCGCTGAAGCGAAACCCCAATTTTTCCACGCTCGCCCGAATCATCGGCACGGATTTTTCCAGATTGCTGTTGATCAGAATATTTCCCTGCGGCGTGGTGATCAGATAAACGGCGAGCCCCTGGCTGCCGACGTAATAAATATTTCCGATGATCCGGTAGGGCGGAAACGGATTGGTCCAGTCGGGCGGCTCTTGCGCCATCGCGCCGCCGGCAAATACAAGCAAGGACATGAAAATCAAGAGGCGAAAAATCTTTGCCATGACTTAACTCCTTCCCTCTCGTTCCACTCCGCGACGCGGATAGTCTACTCCAGAACCGATTCCCTTGGGCGATCCAGCACATGGCTGACTGTTCTGTTACCGCCCCTCCGCGCGATGATGGTTTCCGCCGCTGCGATCCAGTAGCATCAAACAATGGCCCGCGCGGCAAAACTCAACGGCAAGCCGTCACAGGATACGAATCGGGGAGTAATCACATTCCTGATCCTGTACTTTCTCGCCTTTCTGCCATACAGCAACATTTTTTTCAATTGGTTCGTCTACGACGATGTTTTTCAGGTGGTCGCAAATCCCTATGTCCATTCCTTCCGGTATCTCCGGCAAATTTTCACAACCAGCGTCTGGTCCTTCCTGGGCGCGCAAGGCATTTCCAATTACTACCGCCCGATGATGACGTTTGATTTCCTGCTGGCCTACCAGATCGCGGGGCCGGTTCCCTTTAGTTTCCATATGGTGAGTATCCTGCTTTACGGAATCGCGGTCTGGCTGGTGTTCCTGCTCTTGAGGCGCTTCAGCGGAGAGCGCGTGGCGCTCGTCGCGGCCGGGTTGTTTGCCTTGCACCCGATCCATACGGAAACCGTCGCGTGGATCGACTCGCTGAGCGACCTCAACCTGGCCGTGTATTATCTGGCTACGTTCTTGTTTTACCTGAAGCTGCCGGAGACGAAAGAAAAAACCTGGCCGCGCGCGATGATGTGCGTCACTTTCGCACTGGCCTTGCTATCGAAAGAGACGGCCATGACTCTTCCCGTCCTGGCGATGCTCTTTGAACATTTCTACCGAGACGACCGCTTTACGATCACGCTCAAGGAAAAATTGTCGCGCTACAGCGCGCTCTGGATCGTTGCCGCACTCTATCTCACCGTTCGAGCCTTTATCATGGGAGGAATCGCCGCCGTTGTCATGCGCCCAAACCTCTCCTGGCATGACACTGTCCTTTCGGCCATCGCGCTCATCGGCAGTTACCTCGGGAAGTTAGTCTGGCCCGCGCGCCTGTCGGTCTTTTATGCGTTTCACCCAAGCCGGCATTTCACGGACGCGAACGTTCTCCTCGGACTCGCGGGAATCGCCCTCTGCGCAATCATCTTTGCAGCGTTATGGAAGCGGGCGCATATCGTTTCCTTCGCATTGGTGTGGATTTTCCTGCCGCTCGGCCCGGTCATGAATGCGCGCTGGATGCCGGCAGGAGTATTTGGAGAGCGTTATTTGTTTCTGCCTTCCGTTGGATTCTGCTGGTTAATTGCCTGGAGCGCTGTACAGATCTGGAACGGGAGCGTCCCCGCAGTTCCAAGGCTCGCGGCGCGCGCCGTGCCGGTGTTGCTCTGCATTGTCGCCCTTATGTACGGCGTGAGAGCGGTTTCGCGCAATCGGGATTGGGGCGACGAGGCATTGCTGTATCGCGGGGTCACGGAAACACAGGACGATTCCAGCGTAATCCGCACCAACCTCGGATCGATGGCGATCGACCGGGGGAACTGGGAATTGGCCGAGCGGGAATGGCAGGATGCTCTCTCGATCGACCCCACAAACGCTTACGCGCTTGACGACATGGCTCTTCTTCGGCAGAGGCAGGAACGATATCCCGAATCGGTCGATTACTCCCGGCGGGCGCTGCGATCTTTTCCGGCGTACACGACGGCCCACATCAACCTGGCAGAAACGCTGGCCGCGATGAAGCGCAGCCCCGAGGCCGACTGGCAATTCCGCGTGGCCACAACGCTCTCACCACTCTCGACCCGAGCCCACAACAGTTACGGAAAGTTTCTGCTGGCTCAAGGCCGTTCGGATGATGCGCGCGCCGAATACGAACGCTCCGTAGCCGCCGATTTCAATGCGGAAGCATCCGACCAGTTGGGCGACATTTACTTCGCCTGGCAAGATTTTCCCCGCGCCGAAAAGGCGTATCGTAAAGCGCTCGCCGCTAACCAGTTTGACACCCATGCGCACTTCGGACTCGGCCGGGTGTTGGAATTTACAAGGCGTCCAGCCGACGCGCTGCGCGAATATGAAAGCGGACTCGTCATGGACCCGACCGACGCCGTTGCAAAAGCCGCGGCGATCCGCTTGCGGGCCGGCGCCTCTGCGCAAGCAGACTCGCATTGATTAGCTCCACGCCCTGTTAGTTGGCCGAATGTTACTGGCCGGAAGCCCCGGCAGGGCGGCGCACGGGATTCGCCCAACCAGAACCGGATCTTTTTCCAGGTCGAAGAATCCTCGTCGGCCGCGCCCCATATGGAATAAACTGAATAGAGCGCGTCAAGAAAATGTGACGCGCAAATTAGAAACGGGAGGAATGGAGAAAACTTTCGCCGGCGCCGCTTCCATGGATCGTGAAACTCAATCCGCGACTGAACTACAGGCTCTCCGCGTGCTTTGCGATGAATCGGTTTCTCGCGAGCAGCGACTGAGTCTTATGCAATCCCTCAGCCAGAATGTATTCATTGACCCGGAGCATCAGGTCGTCTACGAATCGCTCCGCGCCCTGCTTTCGCGAGGCCCCGTTTCCGTGGGTCAACTTCGCGTCCACCTGAATAATCGCGGTTTCCCCGACACCGAAGTTGAAAAATATTTCCAGCCCGCGACCTCCCGCGGCCCGGAGCGCCGGCCACCGGACGAAGTAAAGCCGTGACGGAAAAATCGGCATCCGAGGGCGGCAGGATCAAGCCGCTGGCGATCTTTTCCCTGAGCCTCGCAGCCATCGCCGTGGCGCTTTTCCTATACGGCGGCAAGCTTCGCCGGTTCGTCCGCGAATCGCTCATGCAGCGCGTGACTTCCGCGCACTACGAAATCCTGTGCCCGACCGGCGCTTTCACGCAAAGCGCCATGTCGGAATTCGAAGCGCGGAGGGAGCCCCTGTTTGCGGCACTGGACAAAAAACTAGGCGGCGCCGATTCCAACAAAACCATCCGCATCGTCTTCGATCCCCAATTTCCCATGATGCCGGCGGACGAGAGTGGTCAGCAGCCCTACATGGTCATCGGAACAACTGTGCGCACCAGGCTGAACGGACAGATTCCTGAGATTCCCGCCGCAGCCGATGCGGAAGCCCTCCTCCGTGCCGCCTGGGGCGAGCCCGGAAATGGACAACTCGCCCGCTGGGCCGCGTTCTGGCTCGTTGGCGAATGGCGCGGCGCGGAAATCGGCATGGCCGCGGCGCAAGTAGAGCAACGGCTCGGTCACCAGAAGCTCGCGAGCTTGCTATCGGATCCGGGCGACGAAATTTCTTCCCCCGATGACCGGGCTCTGCTCGGCGCGGCCTGGATCAGCGAAATCGCAGAATTCGGCGGCATGGACGCTGTGAAGAAACTCTACGCGGCAAAAATGTCTCGCCCGAACCTCGCCGCAGTGACAAAGGCCCTGGGCACGACTCCGCTGGAGCTCGATCGCAAGTGGCAATTATGGATGTACGCCTATCTCGCCGGAATGCCTTCGCTGCCACCTGATTCCAGCATGCCCATGAATATGCAGACAGGGGGAAGTCATTAGGGCGGCTAAAGAGTTGTCACGGGTCGCTACTGATTGGTGGTTTGTGAACCGCAAATCGTGATTCGTGCCTTGGGATAAGCCGTCAGCGTCCGCTGAAGGCGACTCGCGTTTTATGAATTTAATTTGAGATCTCAAATTTGAGATCTCAAATGCGGAATTTCAAATCTCAAATTTGAGATTTGAAATTCCGCATTTGAGGATGCTCGACTAACGTTGATTGCTTCGCGCCCCGGCCAGGTCCGCCCATCCCCATAATCCTAGAGATTCAACGCGCCATACTTCTTTGCTGCTTCATTAGTGGTGCGCGGGGCCGTGGGCCTGGACGAAATGGGCGCATTCGTCCACCGGCCCGGGATCTTGTGCCCGCACGACGGGCACGCGCCGTCGCGCAGCGAATTCTCGAGAACATCGTGCCAGGAGCGGCGAATCACAAGTTTGCCGCAGCCAGGACAAAAAGTGTGGGCGGCATCGCTGTGAATGTTCCCTTCGTAGACGTAGTGCAGCCCGGCGGCAACGGCAATTTTGCGGGCGGCGTGCAGTGTTTCGGGAGGCGTTCTGGGCTTGTCCTGCAGCTTGAAATCCGGATGGAACGCCGTGAAATGCAGCGGGACGTCCGGGCCAAGATGCTCCAGAATCCAATCGGAGAGCAGCTTGATTTCCTCGGCGTCGTCGTTGAGCGTTGGAATCAATAGATTGGTGACCTCAAACCAAACGTTGGTCTCCTCTTTGAGCCAGATGAGCGTGTCGAGCACGGGCTGCAAATGCGTGAGCGTGATGCGGCCGTAAAATCCTTCGGTGAACGCTTTTAGGTCCACATTGGCCGCATCCACATGGTCGTAAATATCGTGAAACGCTTCCCTGGTGATGTAGCCGTTGGTCACCATCACCGTGCGGATCCCCGCTTCCCGCGCGGCGTGGCAAATATCGATCACATACTCGCCCCAGATCGTCGGCTCGTTATAGGTGAATGCGATCGACGGGCAGGCATAGCGAATCGCTAGCGCCACAATGTCTTCCGCCGGAATGTGCGTCGAACGGACCTGGTCGGCCTTGGATTTTGAAATGTCCCAATTCTGGCAGAAAAAACAGCCCATGTTGCAGCCCGCCGTTCCCAGCGAAAACACCCGCGTCCCCGGCAGAAAATGATTGATTGGCTTCTTCTCGATCGGATCGATTTGCAGCGCCGCCGGCGAAGCGTATCCCAAGCTGTAAAGCTTTCCGCCTTGATTCACGCGGATGAAACAGAACCCGCCTTGCCCTTCCCCAATGTGGCAATGCCGCGGACAAAGATAGCAGTGCACGCGCCCGTCCGGCAGCGGCTCCCACCAGCGCCCTTCGTGCAGCGATTCCGTCTTCTGAAATATTTTTAGTTCGTTCATGTCGGCGCGCGGAAGGAGGGGGCCTTCTTTCCTGCTTCGAGTCAATCTGCCCCAATTATACACGCCTTTGCGCCCAGCGGATCGGGCGGCAATGCTTGCAGTTGTGCTTGCAGATCTCAATTGTGAGATGAAGCCATCTCACAAATGCCGCGACGTTTGAATTCGACGGGGCGTCAGGAGCTGAAGCACTTTTTTCCAGGTCTCTGAATGTCGCGCCTGAAGCCGCGACCCATAAAGACGATTGATAAGACAACTCCTTTTCAAATCTGAAATATCCCGCAATTTAAAACTCGCGCTTTAAATCTCAAATTTGAAATTTCATATTTGAGATTTGAAATTCATTTCAGGTTTCTGGACGCCCAGGAGGCACGACAAACCGTAGCTCACCGCATCAGCTGTGGAAATCGACGCGCCCGCACAAAAAGCCCCGCATGGGCCGGCACATGGCTCGTGCCTACGCTCAACTAAATCTATAGCGGATTTAGTCTCCCCTTTGCACACGCCAGCGCTCCGCAACCCAGGCAATGAATTGGGAAAGTTGCTTGCGCTCGCGCCAAATGAGGCGGAAGAATTCCGCGGGCCCCAGCGCGCGCATGTCTCCGCCGAAAAAAGTTTCGAGGCGCCAGCGAATGTACGGGCTGGCCCACGGACGCATCCGGTAGCCCTTCGCCGTGATCCAGTAGTAGCGCAGCGCGGTGAGCATCAAGCCGGCTAGTTCCACCCTTCGCGCCGGCGCAGCGAAGTGATGTGCGCGACGTGGTGCCGCCCGTGCCAGGCGTATTGGTGGACTACATGGTCCAACGTCATCAACCCCAGGGCCGGGTGGCGCAGGCGGCGCGCAAAATCAGCCGGCTGCAGCGAGCGCATCAACATGTCCCAGCGCAGGTGCAGAAATTCCAGCAGAACCAGAGAAACTTCCACGGGGGTTTCCCGCGAATCCGGCAGCTCGGCCCACAGCCCTTCTTCGTACGGTTTGATAGTAGGTTCGTCTTCCGTGAGCGCCAGTTTCATGCGCACATAGGCGTTCATGTGGCTGTCCGGGACGTGGTGCGCGAGTTGGCGCACAGTCCATCCCCCGGGGCGGTATGGCGTGTCGAGTTGTCCTCCGGAGAGGCCGCCCACCGCATCGCGCATGCGCTTCGGCGTTTCTGCAATTTGCGCAATGGCCTCCGCGCGCTCCGCCGGAGTGAGCGAAGCTTTCACGTCATATTTCCCGATGGGGTAGCGCAGATCCGTGTTCATCCTTTTCAACTCCTCACTAGCTGCCGTCTTCGGCGCCAACAGTGTAGCGCAATTCCGTTTCCACCGGCTTTTCGACATTTCCGATCTGCATGAGTGCGGTTCGGAAACCAAATAATTTCCACACGACCGGCAGATTTCTCACTCTTCAGGCCCGGCAATCGCTCACTTGAATTTTCCATCCCGTGGGAGTAGCTTGGAGTTCGCCTCGCCATTACAACGCACCCCTGCATCGGATCGCAGAGAAGGAGAACAAAATATGGCAACAACAGCACCGGCGCCGTCACTCGATCAGAATGTTTCTAAATTTGTCGCCAAGACGCACAAGATTCTCATCAACGGCAAGTGGGTCGAAGCCGCATCCGGAAAGACTTTTCCCACCTACAATCCCGCCACAGGCGAAGTCCTGTCCCGGGTTGCCGAAGGAGACAAGGAAGACGTCAATCGCGCCGTGAAGTCGGCGCGCGCCGCATTTGAAAGCGGCCCGTGGTCTAAAATTACGCATTCGCAGCGCGGCCGCATGATTTGGAAGCTTGGCGACTTGATCGAAAAGCACCTGGAAGAGTTTGCGCAACTCGAATCGCTGGACAATGGAAAGCCCCTGACTATCGCACGCGTCGCCGACGTGCCGCTGGCGGCCGATCTGTTCGGCTTCATGGCCAGGTGGGCCACCAAGATCGAAGGGAACACGATTCCCATTTCGTCGGGAGGCGGAACGACCCAATTCCTGGCCTACACGCTGCGCGAGCCGGTCGGGGTCGTCGGACAAATCATTCCCTGGAATTTCCCGCTGCTGATGGCCGCCTGGAAACTTGGCCCGGCTCTTGCTACCGGGTGCACGGTCGTGCTGAAGCCCGCGGAACAAACGCCTCTCACCGCCCTTTTGCTGGGCGAATTGCTTCAGGAAGCAGGCATTCCCGACGGCGTAGTGAACATCGTGCCGGGCTACGGAGAGACGGCAGGCGCGGCCCTGTCTGCGCATCCCGACGTCGACAAAGTCGCCTTCACTGGTTCCACGGAAGTCGGTAAGCTGATCCTGCAAGCCGCCGCGGGCAACCTGAAAAAAGTTTCCCTCGAACTCGGCGGGAAATCGCCCAACATCATTCTCGATGACGCCGATGTCGATTCCGCCATTCCCGGAGCCGCCAGCGCCATTTTCTTCAACCATGGCCAGTGCTGCTGCGCGGGCTCGCGGCTCTTCGTCGAAAACGAAATTTTCGACAAAGTCGTGGACGGCGTCGCAAAATATGCCGACAACATTCGTGTGGGGCCCGGAATGGATCCCACCAGCGACATGGGCCCGCTCGTTTCCGAGGAACAACTGAATCGGGTTTGCGGCTATCTCGAATCGGGCCTCTCGGAAGGCGCCAAGGCGGTCACCGGCGGTTCGCGCGCCGGAAACAAAGGCTACTTCGTCAAGCCCACGGTCCTCGTAAACACCACCGAAAAAATGAAAGTGGTGCGGGAAGAAATTTTTGGTCCCGTAGTTACGGCGATTCCCTTCCGCAACGTCGAGGAAATCGCCGCCAAAGCCAATAACTCGAACTACGGTTTGGCGGCCGGCGTGTGGACTCGCGACATCAAGAAAGCCCACCGCATCGCCAGCCTGCTCCGCGCCGGAACGGTTTGGATCAATTGCTACAACATCTTCGACGCCGCGCTCCCCTTCGGCGGATACAAAGAGTCCGGCTGGGGCCGCGAAATGGGCCACGAAGTCCTCGAGCAATACACCGAGGTCAAGGCCGTTTGCACCCCGATTTCATAAAGGGACGGCAAGCACCAAATGAGTTGAAAAATGGGAAAAGGGCTGAAGAGCTTCTTCGGCCCTTTTTCTTTTGGAGAAGTACTCTTCTAATTGGAATTTGGCGCAAAAATATTTGGAATTTACTTGCCGCCGAATGCAGCCACGTTGGCATGCGGTGCGTTGTGGCGCCGGCGTCCCGCCGGCGTTTTGATCAAATGCAGAAGACAGAAAAATCGCCGGCGGGACGCCGGCGCCACAAAAAACCTGCAGTTCTCGCTGACTGAGCGGATCGCGATTCACTGATCATGATAGCGGCGAAAAAATAAAGGCCAAAACGTCGCGACCATTCCCATTACCCCAGCGCCCGCACCCAGATGCGGCTGGTGGCGGGCTTGCCAAGGTGGACCGTGCGTTTGCCTACCCCGAGTGTCATGGTTTCATCGTATTCGCGTTTACGAATGCGGGCTCGCGCGCCGGGATGCAATGTGAGTCCTGAAAGAAATTTCAGGAATTGGGGATCTTTTTCGTACACGCAGAGAACTTCGACTGTCCGCCCCGTGTCCACGTCGGAAAGCGGTACTGCGCCATGCTTGCGCCGCAATTTTGCCAAGCCGCCTTGCAGCGGCACGCCGTGCGGGCAAAAGCCTTCGGCGCCAAAACGCCCCAGTAGCAATTTTTCAACTTCAGGCGAAATTCCGTGTTCCAGGCGCTCGGCTTCGTCGTGGGCCCGCGTCCAGTCGAGACCAATAACTTCCGTGAGCAGTTTTTCCGCGAGCTGGTGGCGCATCGCCAGCCGGTCCGCGATGCTGCTTCCTTTGCGGGTCAACGCGATGCGGCCGTCGCGGCGCACGACGAGCAGGCCGTCGCGCGTCATGCGTTTGAGTGCCGCGGTCACCGCCGGCGGCGTGACGCCCAACTCCTCGGCCAGGCGCGCGCTGATCGGCTCGTGCTCCTCCTGGACCATCTCCCAGATGGCCTTCAGGTAATCTTCGCGCGATACGCTGGTCTTTTCGCGCCGCATGGATCTCCCTCTTCGAATTTACATGTAACACCCGCCTTCAGGCGGGCATCACCCTGAGAGTAAGACGCCAACCTGAAGGTTGGCGCTACAAAAGCGTGGCTACGCCGCGTCCGGGGGATCTGCCCTTTCGCGCAGCCGCCGCGCCAGATCTTCGACGCGGGCCTCGATCTGATCGCGAATTGCGCGATAAACAGCCAGATTGAATCCGTACGGATCGCCCACGTCCCAATCTTCGACCGGCGCCGCCGGTTCCGGAAAAATCGTGGCCCCCGAGCGTCCCGTCATGTTGATCACGATGTCCGCCCCGGACATATCTTCCGAACGCAGCGGCTTGGAACTTTGGCCCTCCGCGGAAATGCCATGCTCTTGAAGCACGGTGAGCGTGGTGCCGGGAATTTCACCAAAGGGCACGAGCCCCGCGCTGGATGGCTCCATCACGTCCGATGCCCTGTGTCTCGCAATGGCTTCCGCCATCTGACTGCGGCATGCGTTGCCGATGCAAAGAAATAGAACTTTGGCGCGCGGAATCATCTTCATCTTTCCGGGCTGGGCATCAGGACAACACAGAATGACACGGAATTCAGCAGGTCTCAAGGATTCGCTGGTGAAATGAAGTGACGCACGCTTCAGCCTGTGAGGGTTTAACAGTGTAAGACCTAAAACCCACAGACTGAAGCGCGTGCCACTAAAGGCCCCCAAACAAGAAAGGGAAACTCAGCTTGCTCACGCTGTGTTTTTGTTGGAAATTCCGGCAAAATCACTCGCAACCTTGACAGGGACCGATTCATCGCCCCTCGCCATGCGCAGAAAATATTCGTGTACGGTGGAGTCACTGCTCAATTCAGGGTGAAATGTTGCAATAAGAATCTGCCCCTGGCGGATCAGAACGGGCTGGCCCTCGGACCTGGCAAGCACTTCCACGTCAGACCCAAACCGCTCGATGATCGGAGCGCGAATAAAAACCATCTCGATGGGTTGGGGCGAAATTTCCGTGGCTCCGTGCCTGACTTCGCTCGCGAGTTGCCGCCCGTAGCCGTTGCGAATGACGGTAATATCGGCAAGACCCAGAGACTGCTGCGCGGGATTGCGCACTTCCTTCGCCAGCAAAATGGCTCCGGCGCAAGTGCCAAAGACGGCGCCCCCCCGCGCGGAGTGCTCTCGCAGACTTTTGTCCAAGCTTTCCTCGACGAGAAATTTCCACTGCGTGGTGCTCTCACCGCCCGGCAAAATGACCGCGTCCACGCCTTCGAGATCGCGGGGCGTACGCACAAACACATACTCGACGCCCATACGCGCGAGCATCGCCGCATGCGCTTCAAAATCACCTTGAACCGCCAGGATTCCGAATTTCATTTCCCTCTTTGCTCTCCTGATTCTTAAAAAATAGCTTGTCATTCCGAGCAAAGCGAGGAATCTCTCTTTTGCCAGGTCTAAACCATAGAGAGATTCCTCGCTTTGCTCGGAATGACAAAATAACTTTTTGACTCAAGCATGGAACCACGCGGCTACCATCCGCGCGTCTGCAGCAAATCTTTCTCTTCGATTTGGCGGATGTCCAGGCCGCGCATCGCTTCTCCCAGTTCTTCCGAGGCTTCGAGGACGGCCTTGGCATCCTGGAAATGCGTGGTGGCTTTCACGATGGCCTTGGCGCGCTTTTCCGGATCGCTGGACTTGAAAATTCCCGACCCCACGAAAACGGCTTCGGCGCCCAGGTGTCGCACGAGCGCGGCGTCGGCGGGAGTGGCGATGCCACCCGCGGAAAAATTCGGCACCGGTAGTTTTCCTGTGTTGGCGACTTCACGAACGAGGTCCAGCGGCGTGCCAAGTTCTTTGGCCACGCGCATAAATTCGTCGCCGCGCAGCGTCGTAAGCCGCCGCATTTCCGAAGTGATGGTGCGCATGTGTCGAACGGCTTCGACGATGTTGCCCGAACCCGCTTCGCCCTTGGTGCGAATCATGGCCGCGCCTTCGGCGATGCGCCGCAATGCCTCGCCCAGGTTGCGCGCTCCGCAAACGAAGGGCACTTTGAAATCGTGCTTCCAGACGTGATTTTCCTCGTCGGCCGGAGTCAGAACTTCGCTCTCGTCGATGAAGTCGACCTCCAGCGCCTCCAGCACCGCCGCTTCCGCGAAGTGGCCGATGCGCACCTTGGCCATCACCGGGATGCTCACCGTGTTCATGATCTCGCGGATAATTTTCGGCGAGGCCATGCGGGCTACGCCGCCCTCTTTGCGGATGTCGGACGGTACGCGCTCGAGCGCCATCACGGCGCAGGCCCCGGCGTCCTCAGCAATGCGCGCCTGCTCGGCGTTGGTGACGTCCATGATGACCCCGCCCTTGAGCATTTCCGCCAGGCCTACCTTCACGCGCCACTGATCGGTTCCATAATTTCCGTTGCTTGCTATCGTCACGGTCATACTTTTTCTCCTCACTCAAATTTCCGGCAGGCTCCAACTGGGACGCACGCCCGCCGAGTCATCTTGTTGCCGCCGGCTCGCCGTTTTTCTTGCGCCCTACCGGGCCTGGTATTTTGCTCTGTCGATGATGACGAATCGTCCTTCGCCCCGCGCAAGCAATTCTCCCGCCTGGTTGCGAATTTCCCCTTCATGATACAACTGACGGCCCTCGCGGCGGGTCACAAATCCCTCCACCACGATTTCCGTGTTCACGCGGATCGGTTTCTTGTATTCAACCCGCAGGTCCGCCGTCACGGCGTGCGCGGAGTGAAACCGGGCCGCCTTGCCCATGGCTTCGTCCAAAAGCAAGGCAATGATTCCGCCGTGAAGAAAGCCCGAGCCGCCCTGGTACTCTTCTCCCAGGCGGAAGCGCCCCACGATGCGCTGGCGCGCGTCATCCTGTTCGAACGCCAGGCGCATGCCGCGCGCATTCGCGCCGCCGCAGCCAAAGCACGTGTTCTCGGGATTTGGATCCAACTTCATGGCGCCGCTTGAACCCTCACAACAATTCCCCTCGCAACACAGTTACGGCCTGACCGGAAATGAGAACGCGATCTCCCTGGCAACGGGTACGGACAATTCCCCCTCGCGCAGAAGCCTGGTATCCAATCAGATTATCGCGGCCGAGACGCTCCTTCCAGAACGGTCCCAAACAGCAATGAGCCGAACCCGTGACGGGGTCTTCGTCGATGCCCGCCGCGGGAGCGAAAAAGCGCGAAACATAGTCGAAATTTGCGCTGGATGCGCGGCTCGTAACGATCAAGCCTCGCGCTTGCAACCGGCCGATTCTGGTCATGTCCGGGCTGAGAAATCGCACGGTGTTTTCAGTGTCAACTTCGACCAGGTAATCAAACCGGGACCGTCCCACGCATTTGGCCTTGGTCCCCAGCGCCGCTTCGACATCTTCGCAGGGAATCGAATCCGGCTTCACCGGCGTCGCCGGAAAATCCATTTCGATCCAGGCGCCTTCCTTCCTGGCAGTAAGCGCACCGGATCTGGTATGGAAGCGTGCAGGTTCGCCCGCTTTGAGTTCGCCCTGCTCCCAAAGGACGTGAGCGCTCGCCAGCGTGGCGTGGCCGCAGAGATCAACCTCGACGGTTGGCGTGAACCACCGCAAATCGTATCCCTGCTCCCGTTTCACGAGAAAAGCGGTCTCCGACAAATTCATCTCCCGGGCGACAGACTGCATCCACTCAGCTTCGCGAGGCTGCGGGAGGATGCACACTGCCGCGGGGTTGCCGGCGAACGGCCGGTTAGAAAAAGCATCAACTTGTATAATGGTTAGTCTCATCTCTTGCTTGTACCTTGCCTCTGCACTCCCGGTATCTTCCTGTCTTCAGACCAGCGCGACGCGGGGAGCCTCGGCGCGGCGCGCTCCCCGCTGACGCTTGCGCATTTCGCCGCGCAACACATCGGCCAGCGTGGCGATTCCGCGCTGGATATCGCGCTCGGAAACGCCCGCGAAGCCCAGGCGCAACGTGCTCGGCTGCGGATTCTGAAAATAAAAATAGCGCCCCGGGGCGAACACCACGCCGCGTTCGCGCGTGTGAATCAACAATTCATTCGAATCAAATCCGGGAGGCAGCTCGACCCAAACGCACATGCCGCCCTCAGGACGCGTCCATTTTGTTCCGGAAGGCATATGGCGGCCCAGCGCCTGTTCCAGCGCAGCCAGGCGCCTGCTATAGGCCTTGCGGGTACGTTCCAGGTGACGCCCGAGAAGTCCCCGGCGCACATACTCGGCGAGGACTGCCTGCGTAAGGTGATTCGTGTGCAAATCGGTGGACTGCTTCACCAGGCGCAAGCGCTCGATGACGTTCGAAGGAGCCACGATCCAGCCCACGCGCATTCCAGGAAACGCAATCTTCGAAAAACTGTCGACCTGGATGACCAGGTTCGAACGATCCAGCTGCTTCAGCGACGGAACGCGTTCCCCGCGGGCGCGCAGGCGCGCGTAAATGTGGTCTTCGACCACCGGCACCTGAAACCGCGCGGCAATCTCGAGCAAACGGATGCGTTCAGAAACCGGCAGCGTGGTCCCGGTGGGATTGTGAAAATCGGGCGTGACGACGATCAGCTTCACGCGATTTTGCATCAGCACTGCTTCGATCGCGGAAACGTCCACACCGGGGGTGGTCCCGGGGCCGGATTCCGTTTTCACCGGAACGCCAAGAATCCGAGCGCGCGCTCCTGTAAATATGGCCAGCAGTCCCGGATAAGCCGGATTCTCAATGAGAACGGTGTCGCCAGGGCGCAGGAACGCTTTGCAGACCAGGTCGAGCGCCTGCTGGCAGCCATCGGTGATCAGGAAATTTTCGTCGCCAGTTGTGTATCCCTCCTCGCGAAGCATAGCGACGAGAGCCTGCTTGAGTGGCGGGTACCCGTCCGACGGCCCAAATTCAAGAATTTCGTTGCCTTCGCGCCGCCAGACTGCGTTCGAACACTTTCTCAATTGCTCGATAGGGAAAAATTCAGCCGCGGGCCTGGCCATTACAAAAGTAATGGTGCCGCGCGGCGCCGCCTGCGCCAGGCGGCTGAGGCCTTCTTCGCCGCGCTCGTCGGCAAACAGCGACTCCCAGCGGAGGCCGCCGTCGAGGGAAGTGGGGTGCGGAAGCGCGGAAATTTTCCTGGCCTGGCTTTCCCCGCGGACGAAGGTGCCGCGCCCCACGTGGCCGCTGATGAGGCCTTCGGATTCGAGTTCGGCGTAGGCATTGGCGACGGTGGTGCGATGAACGCCCAGCTGCGTGGCGAGTTCGCGGCTGGCGGGGATGCGTTCGCCGTTGCGCAATTCCCCGCCGTGAATCAGGGCGCGAATCTGGTCGCGCAACTGGATGTAAAGCGGAACATGGCTCTCGGGCTGCAGGTGAAGTGGAATCATTGGCTCACCCAATCAGGCCAATCTATAGTATCTTTTTCCGTTGTAAAGAGCCAATTTGTCTTCTCGTTTTTTGTAGCGCAGGCTTCAGCCTGTGGGGTTTGATTTTCGCAGGCGGTCCGAGACCTCACAGGCTGAAGCCTGCGCTACTTTACCGGATGCGAGTTAAACTTCAGCTCCCAACTAAAGGAGAGGCCCAATGGCAAGCAACAAACCGCTCGACGGAAAGATCGCCATCGTAACCGGAGCGAGCCGAGGCATCGGCCGCGCGATCGCGCTGCGCCTGGCGCAGGATGGCGCCGCGCTGGTCCTGGCCGCGCGGACCGAGGCGGATCTGGCCAAGGTTGCGGCGGAAATTAAATCCCATGGCGGCAAGGCGGCCACCTTCGCGGCGGACCTGCGCGACTCCCCTGCCCCGGCTGCCCTGGTGAAGGCCGCGCTCGATGCTTTTGGGGCCATCGATATCGTCGTGAACAACGCGGGCGCGACGAAGCGCGGCGACTTTTTCGAATTGACGGATGCGGACTGGGCGGACGGATTCGCGCTGAAATTTATGGCCGCGGTGCGCCTGACTCGCGCGGCGTGGCCTCACCTCAAGACGCGGAGCGGCTCGGTGCTGAACATTATCGGATCGGGGGGACGCACGCCCAGCGCCGAATTCACAATTGGCGGCTCCGTGAACGGCGCTTGCCTCTCGTTCACGAAGGCCGTAGCGGACATCGGCATACAGGATGGAGTGCAGGTGAACGCGATCAATCCAGGACGGGTCAAGACCGACCGCCTGAAGCAGTTGCTCGCGGACGAGGCGGGGCAATATGGCGGCGATATAGATGCTACCTTGGAAGCGATCGCCCGCAAGTCGAACATCGTTCGCCTGGGCGAACCCGAGGACGTCGCCAATCTCGCGGCGTTCATGGTCTCGCCGCAAGCGCGGTACATGCAGGGCTCCCTGATTGACCTCGATGGCGGCCAGACGAAGACAATTTGACGCTAAGCTTCATCTAGCTCTGTTGGCATGCCGTGTGATGCCGAGGTTCTCAGTCGTTGTGTAACGCCGGAGCCGTAGCTCGCTACTTCAGTGGCGAGGGTTTTCCGCGAATTGGTAAGAGAAACTCCGCGTCTGAAGACACGGGCTAAAATAAAATTGTCGTGCCAACGGCGCGGAGGACGCCACCCCGAGGCAGCGCACCGGGATTTCGTGCGCAGGAATTCTTTGCGCCCCTTCAGGGCGCATCATGAGTCATGCCCTCGTCACCCAGGGCGGTGCCCTGGGCTAGAATCCTGCAACGCTGACAACGCAGCAACTACGTTGGCCGAATTCGTCCCCGAAATGATAAGCTCGGCCGGAAGCGTAATCGTCGTACTTCCGTACAGACCCTAGCGAGCGGAAAGACAATGGCAGGATTTTGCAAAATTGCGTTGGCTGCGGCATTGCTTCTCCTGCCGGCGCAATTGGCTTTGTCCCAATCGCTGGATCAGGCTTCGGCCAAGAAGAAAGCGATCGCCGATCTCAAGGAGATCGCCTACGCCGGAAACGTAAACGCGCAAGTCCAACTGGGAGTGATCTACCTGACAGGCGACGGCGTTGGCAAGGACGACTCGGAAGCCGTGAAATGGCTGCGCAGGGCTGCAGATCAGGACAACCCGCTCGCCGAGCGTTACCTGGCGGAGATGTATTTCAAAGGCCGCGGCGTGCCCGCCGATAATACAGAGGCCGCCAAATGGCTACGCATGGCGGCCGAGCAGGGCGACGCCGAGAGCGAACACAATCTGGCCGTCCTTTACACCCAGGGTGAAGGCGTGCCTAGAAATTTGAAGGACGCGGCGAACTGGATGCGCAAGGCCGCCGAACAGAATCTTGCGGCCGGTCAGCAGGGCCTGGGAGCCCTGTACGAGAATGGCGACGGCGTGCCCTACGATCCCATCGAAGCCGCAGCCTGGTATCGAAAAGCCGTGGACCAGAACTACGTGCCGGCCATGAATAGTCTCGCCCTGCTGATGGCCACCACCAAGGAATCAAGCGTCCGAAATCCGCAGGCGGCCATTGCCATGGCAACAAAAGCCGTCGCCGCCGGAAGCAATCCCGACTACCTCGACACTTTGGCCGCAGCTTATTTCGCCGACGGACAGATTGACAAAGCGGTGGAAACCGAACAAAAGGCGCTGGCCCGCGATCCGGAAAATGATGCCTACAAAAAGGCGATGCAAAAGTACTTGGCCGCGACGCACGGCAACAAATGAGCGGTTGCAAGCGTGGATCAACGAAACCCATTTAAACCCAAAATTCAGTGGGTGACACTTTCGAGGAGACCATTTCCTACGATGCAATTCGGTTAGTCACTTGAGTGGGAATGGGCAACGAAACAGAGGAAACACAAATCCTGGAGTTGAACCCAACGAGAATGCTCGCGAATTGCCGCGCCCGCATCCGGTCCACGCACTGTGCATCGATTCTGCTGGCCGTGGTCAATCGTTGCCCTGAAGTTCGAGCCATTTGCCCTGGTGACAGTAGTAGATTAATGAGGCTTCGTCACCGCCAACTTCGATTCCCTCATGGACGACCTGATTGTCGTGAGGATCTCCAAAGAATTTGCGGTATTCGAGAATTTGTTTAGCTTGCGCTGCGAGCATATAGAGACTTCCTGCCTCGCCCGCCTTGAAGTGACCTTGCAATGCCCAGCCGTCGCGGATTTCCGCGGGACAGGGCGCGGCCTTGCCCCAGAAAACGAGTACACGCGTGCTGCCGTCGGAACCCATACAGATCGCGGCCCAGTCGTTTTGCGATCTGTCGGCAAAATGGCCTGAAACAATATTGAGTCGAGTCTGGTCCCAGTGCTGCGTTTCGGGCAACTCGCAATGCTGCTTTTTCAGCTCCGCGCGGACCGCAGGCGGGACCGCGGTGTAGACGTCCGGCGAGACGCGTTTTTGAACATCCTGGGAAGGCGTCTGCGCCGATGCCGCCGCCGCAAGTAAGAAGAGGATCAGCGTAAGGTAGCGAATCGGATTCATGTACTGCCGGCCTTCGGAGAGCGATGTACTTGAGCGGTGCAGTTCCTACTTGCTGGAAGTGCTCTGCCCCAGCTTGCGCAGGCGGTCTTGCAATTTGCGGCGCAGGATGGCGGGCGTGTTGGGATTGAAAGCCACGAGATACCACAGCGGCTGGCTGCGGTCCTTGGCGAGCCAGGCCAGCGTAGTGGGGTCGGCATTCGGATGGCGCGCGACATTTTCACGGATCGCGGCGTAGGGATGCTTGGCCAGGCGGCCCAGCGTCTTGGAGGTGACTTTGGGGTGCTCGCTGATCAGGCGCAGCAGGTAGTAGTCGGTCTCGGGCGCCTCGCGTTCCAGCTTGTCCAGCATTTCGGCTTTGGAATCCGCATTCAGGACCAGGCCGACTTTTTCGTCCCAGGAGGAATTGATGTAATTGAGTTCGCGCGTGCGTTCGTGAATCAATTCTTCGATCACGCGGCGTTCCTGATTGAGACGCACTTGCGGCACAGCGGTGGTCTCCAGGGAATCCAGCACGCGAAGAAGGTGCTGTCGCTCCCCAAAAACAATCTGCGTGGTCCGCGGGGTGGACCCCTTGGACGGCGACTGCACCAAATCAGAGCGTCTCATCGCTACCTCACTGAGTAAAATTGAGTTCGCCTGCCAGATTTGCCAGCTCATCGTCTTGGATGTACAGGCTCCTTGAGTCTCGGTACAAGCCAGCTTCCATCTGCCGCTTCAGCCACCGCCCGGTGAGATCGATTTTCTGCTCGCGGGACAACCGGCTGCGCCCGCGCTCAAATCGAGCCAGGCTCAAACCAGAAATTCCAACCACCGTTTCCTCTCCATTGACTCGAAAGAAGAAAAGTTCAGGCCGGTCCCCCTGGGTCAAAACACCCGCACGGACAAAATGAACTTCGAGAAGGCTACCGTCAGGCCCCACGACTTCGAACCTTTCGTAGATTGGCTCGTAAGTCATTTTGAATTATCCGACCGGTTACCCGGACTGTAAAGATTCCGGCGCAGCGGAGGTTCCATCCGTGCAACAGGAAACAAAACCGGAGCTCCGACGAACGGGACGGCAACTTTGGTGTCCAGCCTCAGGGGTCACCCCTGCCGGGCTATCTTTCGCGGTTATGAGCTCCCCCGCCTACCGGGTCGATGTGGCCTACGATCTGCCACACTCCGGGGCTTCCGGCAACAGTTAAGCGGGACGATACCAGCAACCGGTCCGGTTTGCCAATCTTTGCCGAACCGCGTAATTTGGAAATGTGGAAATTTACGGATTTTAATGGCAGGAGGAGTCACCATGTCGGCATTTGATGATCACAAAGACGAGCTTCAACATTACGAGCAGATGCTCGGGGCGCACCGCGGGCGGTTGGCCGTGACGCTTGACCGCGTGACCAACGCCATGGTGCTCGTCGGGCAGCACGGAGTGTATTGCCACAGCCAGCGCGATCCATCCAAGCCCACCATGGACATTCAAATCATCACGGACGAATTGCGCAAGGCTAAGGAACTGATCCAGAGCGTCATGGAAGACTTGCGTGTGGAGAGGGAGAACCGCCTGCGCGCCAATTAACCCCGGGAACGCCAATCTCCCGATTGGCGTCGCGCAAACCGCCAATCGGGAGATTGGCGTTCCCGGCCTAGTTCCCCACCAGGAAAGGATTCATCGCGCGTTCTTTGCCGATCGTGGTGCTTTCGCCGTGCCCCGGATATACGATGGTGTCGTCGGGAAGCTCGAGCAGTTTTCCTTTCAGGGAACGGATGATTCCTTCGAACGAACCTCCCCAGAGATCCGTGCGGCCAATGCTTCCGGCGAACAGCGTGTCGCCGGCAAATAATTGGCCTGTTCCGCTCTTGGCCGACTTCGCGGCGGCGGTTGCATCCGTGGGCGCGACGGGCAGATCCGATGGCATGTACAAGCAAATGCTCCCCGGCGTGTGGCCGGGCGTATGAAGAATTTGCGCTTGGTACCGGCCCCAGCGGATGACGTCCCCTTCCCGAACCACTTGATCGATTTGCACCTTCTCCGGGGTTTTCCAGCCAAGCCACGATGCTTGCATCTCCAACATGCGGTAGAGGTCCAGATCGTCGGCATGCACATAGACTGGAGCGCCGGTCGCCTCGTGCACGCGGCGCAATCCGATGACGTGATCGATGTGCGTGTGCGTAACCGCGATGCCTGTGACTTTCAAATGATGGCGCTCGATGACTTCCAGAATTCGGCCGGCATCGTCGCCAGGATCGATGATGATGGCTTCGCGGGTCTGCGGATCGCCGACGATGTGGCAATTGCACTGCAGCATGCCGACCGGGAGGATTTCGTGGATGAGTTTTTGGAGTTCAGGCATACGGTCCAATATAGCATTTGTGGAACATGCTTCAGCCTGTTTGGGGTTATGGTCCCTATGACAAAACCAAACAGGCTGAACAGGCTGCGGGAAAAAACCTCCAGAATTTTGTCATTCCGAGCGAAGCGAGGAATCTCTCTTTCATTTCAAGGGGACAACCCCAGAGAGATTCCTCGCTTCGCTCGGAATGACAAATAAACTACTATTTCCGCAGCCTGTGAAGCGTGTTCCACACAGATGGGAAAAATTCATTCTGCTATGATGCTATTGTAGTTTTTGAGGTTTGCAATCCGCATATGCCGCTGGAAACTCCATTGCTTGGGCTGCACCGATCTTCTGGAGCGACGATTGGCGAGTATTTTGGCACGCTATTGCCATCGCGGGTCGGCGATTTCGCGGCGGAATATCGAGCGCTGCGTGAAACAGTGGCCCTGGTGGATACGAATTTCCACGCCTTCTTCCGCTTCAAAGGGCCCGACCGGCAACGCTACGTGAACGCCATCCTGACCTCCAATGTGCGCGACCTCCGGCCTGGCCAGGGGACGGTGGGGCTGCTGCTGAATCCACAGGGGCATATCCTCGCCGAGGTAGAGACGTTTGCGCTTGAGGAAAGCATTCTGGCTTCTTCGCACGCCATGATTCGCGAGCGAACCTATTCCACGTTTGAGAAATTCATTATCATGGACGACGTCACGCTCGAAGACGTCACGGGCTCGACGGGAACTCTGGACATTGCAGGGCCGAGCGCCGGGGCGCTGCTTGCGGAGCTTGGCATGAGCAACTTTGCGGGCATGCCAATGCTCTCGCACGAAGAACTGACGGTGGGACAAATTCCCTGCCGCGTGGTGCGCCGCGAACTCGCCGGCGAAGCGGCTGCAACGCTGGTCGCCGGCCGCGAACACCTTGCCGTTTTGTGGCGGGAACTTGCGGAGCGCACGCGCCTTCATGGCGGTGCGACGGCCGGAATGGAGGCGCTCAACTCCATCCGCCTAGAATGTGGGACTCCATGGTTTGGCCACGATTACGACGATAAGCAAATTCCGCACGAGGCCGGGCTGGAACATTCGCACATCAACTACGAAAAGGGATGCTACACGGGACAGGAAATCGTCGAGCGGGTGCGCTCGCGCGGGCATGTGAACCGCCGGCTCACGGAATTGCGTTTTTTTTCCGACGCGGCGCCGGCTTCCGGCACGAAGCTTTTGCACGAGGGAAATGAAATTGGAAACGTCACGAGCGCCGCGTTTTCTCCGAGTCTCGGCCAGCCGATTGGCCTTGGCTACCTGCGGCGCGAGCATTCCGCCATCGGAACGCGCCTGGACGCGTCAGGAATTCCCGCGGAAGTGATTGCGCCTCCGCTCCTCACTAAGAAAACCTCCGCCTGAAGAGTCTTCGCGACAACCCGCGGTCATGCCGTGTAGCGCTCGCCTTCAGGCGAGTATATGCTTGAATGTACGGTGCCCGCCCGAAGGCGGGCGCTACAGAGGCATCTGAAATTCGTGTTGCCATGCGGGGTTTGAAAGCGACCGCGCGCCGCGATTGAGTATTTGCGCGAGTTCCGGTATCGTTTCCCCACTTTATGCATAAAGCATTTCGGCTGCGAAGAAGCTCATCTTTGAAGGCCGTCGGAATGTTGTTCCTTTCCTGCGGATTGCTTCTAGCAGGATTTGCTTCGCCCGCGCGGGCCCAGGATGGGCCTGAAACGGGCGGAAATGAAATAGGATTGTGGACGACGGGAGGACACGGAACAAATGGGATTGCGCAGCATACCGGCGTCTGGACCGCGGGCTTTCGCTACGGCTGGGTCCTTACGGAACCGCATGGCCCCAGTTTTCTTCGCGGACGCTTCGAGTACGCGGTCGACGCAGTCCCGGTCTTCATTCTTTTTCAGCCGGCGAATACTGCCTACGGCGCCGCGATAAATCCTTTTGCGCTGATCTGGGATTTCGATACGCACGGCCGCGTCGTACCTTACATCGATCTTGGGGGAGGCGTGCTGTTCACCAACACGCAGGTTCCTTCAGGGACTTCGCGCATCAATTTCACCACCGCAGGCGCGGTGGGCTTACATTATCTCGCCGGCAAAATGAATTGGACGGCGGACGTGCGTTTCATGCACATCTCCAATGCAGGTTTGCAACCGCTTAACCCGGGTATCAATACGTTGCAATTGAGGCTGGGCGTGGGATGGTTCACGCACGCTCGCAATTAGGAGCAAGGCGCTCCCCTCTTTGAACCTGATGCCGCCTTTCTTGCGTCACTCCTTGTACACACAGGCTCTACATTTCCTGAATCACGGCCTGGTCAAAGGGCCTGCGGCGATCATGTCAATTTCGACGCGCGCGCCGGGGGAGCTCAAATTGTTGATGCAGATGGTGGTGCTGGCCGGACGCCACTCGCCGAAGTAGCGGTTCATCACTTCGTGCATGGCGTCGGCTTCGCGCATGTCCGTCAGATATTTTGTGACCTTGATGACATTGCGCCAGGTGAGCTTCTTGTGGTCCAGAACAATTTTGATATTTTCCATCGCGCGATGGGTCTGCTCGCGGATGTCGTCGGGTTGAACGTGTTCCTCGGGAACATGGGGATGTTGGTGATAGAGAGGCGAGGAAGTCGCGCCGGAGATGAAAACGAGTTCCGCCGGGGTCTCGACGCTCACGGCCGGAGCGTACGGCATGGTCGCGGCCTCTTCGGGTCTTGGTTGCACGGCCGAAATGTTGGTCATGTATTCTCCTCGTTACAAACTATTCTCCGGATCTCTGTGGGACTGCGTGTCCACGGCGTTGGGCTTTTAGGATTTCACCATAGCGGACACAGAGAACACAGAGAAAATCCGGAGAAAGATTGTTCGGGATAATTACGCGATGTTCAGGGCGCGCTTGAAGCTGCCACGCTCGTTGCTGATTTTTTCCTGCAGTTGCAGGATGGAGTAGAGCAGAGCCTCGGGGCGGGGCGGGCAACCGGGAACGTAGATGTCCACGGGGATGACCTGGTTGACTCCCTGCACGATGGCGTAATTGTTGAATACGCCGCCGGAAGTCGCGCAGGCGCCCATGGAGATCACCCACTTGGGCTCCGGCATTTGCGCGTGAAGCTGCTTGATGACCGGGGCCATTTTCTGTGAAACGCGCCCGGCGATGATCATCAAATCGGCCTGGCGAGGCGATGGACGGAAGACTTCCGAGCCAAAGCGCGCGACATCAAAACGCGACGCGGCCATGGACATCATTTCGATCGCGCAGCATGCCAGGCCAAATCCCAGCGGCCAGATGGAACTCTTGCGCGCCCAGTTCACGGCCTTATCCAGCTGCGTGAAAATAATCCCTTCGTCCTGCAGCAGTTTGCCGAAATCGTCCGGTTTTTCCAGAGTCACGTTTTTGCCGACAGTTGTGCTCATGGCGCCTCGTCGTTCCAACCCATTTTCGCACATTCTCCCGCTCCGTGCCACTTGAGGTCGTAATGCGTAATGCCAGGTGACTCAGGTTGAGACTGGATGCAGTAAAACGACTGCCCGCCCAAGAAGCGGGCGGCCCCTACAAGAGCAGCCGTCAATCCCTCGGGACAGTTTTGCGGGGGCCGTTCCGTCTCGCGTTCTGCGGAATGGAACGGGCGCCTTCATGGTCAAACCGAGCCGCAATTCCGAAAGGAGCATGTGCCAGGGCGAATTGTAAAAACTATGTGAATTTCAACGCGACTGTATTGACGGGCTGCCGGTGGAGTCGCACAATTCCAATGATCGATCCCGGTTCTGGATTCAGAGCCGCGGATCCCCGCCCCGAAAACCTTAAAGGAGACTCCTATGCCAAACCAAGTAAAACCCGTCCCCGACGGAATGCGCACCATGACGCCAAATCTGGTTTGCCCGAACGCGGCGCGCGCCATCGAATTTTACAAGTCCGCTTTCGGCGCTACAGAACTCAGACGTGCGCCCGGGCCCAACGGCGAA